>Ga0255061_10000298_pt1 | contig 13696 bp, 27 predicted proteins | sample 174RNAGHGhighgp2_FD_183093 | JGI IMG/M metagenome (GOLD analysis project Ga0255061, IMG submission 183093) | Metatranscriptome of sheep rumen microbial communities from Palmerston North, Manawatu-Wanganui, New Zealand - 1742 RNA GHGhigh gp2... | ecosystem: Host-associated > Mammals > Digestive... | reverse complement strand
CTGAACAGTCGCCGCGGGCGCATCCAGGATCTGGAACCTCGTCGCGGGGTACAATGTATCCGTGCAGTAGTTCCATTGTCTGAAATGTTTGGTTATGCGACGGTTTTGCGTAGTGCAACGCAGGGGCGAGCGAGCCATTCGATGCAGTTTAAGTGTTACGAGCCTCTTCCGGCAGCATTATCGGAAGGCTTGATAGAGCGTTTTGGTGCCAGGTCGAATTCGTAAGAATTCAAGATTACTTTGATAGGAGACCCTAAAAGATGGGCGATAGAATTCGTATTAAACTGAAGGCGTATGATCACAGACTGTTAGACGCCTCGGTTCAGGAAATCATCAATGCAGCACAGAAAACCGGTGCAAAGATCGCTGGTCCGATTCCCCTCCCGACGCAGGTAAGCCGATACACGGTATTGAGAAGCCCGCACGTGGACAAGAAGAGCCGTGAGCAGTTTGAGATTCGCACCCACAAACGTCTGATCGACATTGAGACGAATGAGCAGACGGTGGATGCATTGATGAAATTGGATTTGTCAGCGGGCGTGGATATCAAGATTCGCCTTCGCGACTAGGATTAACGCAGAACATTTAGAAAGCTGCGAAAAAACGGAGAATCGAGATGAAATTGGACTTATACAACCTGACCAATGAAAAGATCGGTGAGGTGGAAGTGTCTGATGAGGTTTTCGGCGTTGAAGTTCGTCCGCATCTTTTCCACGAAGTGGTAAAGATGCAGCTGGCCAATCGTCGTCGTGGAACCCACAAAGGCAAAACGAGATCTGAAGTGAGCGGTGGTGGCAAGAAGCCGTTCAAACAGAAAGGTACGGGCAATGCGCGTCAAGGTACGAGCCGTTCGCCGCACATGGTTGGTGGTGGCTGGGCGTTTGCGAAGCGCAACCGTGATTACAGCTATTCCGTGAACAAGAAGAAGATGCGAGCTGCTCTGTGCAGTGTTCTGAGCATGGTGGCTGGTGAAGGCAAGATGAAGGTTGTGGATAATTTTGATCTGTCTGAGATCAAGACGAAAGTTGCGAAATCGACGCTCAACACATTGAATGTCGATCGCGCACTGGTTGTTGATTGCAAGGCAGGTGAACGTGAATTCACGACGCTGAACAATGAAAACCTCCGCTTGAGCGTGCGCAATCTCCAGAACTATAAATATCTGCGTCCGGAAGGCGTGAATGTTTATGATGTTCTGCACTATGGTGGTGTTGTGGTTACACGTCAGGGCCTTGAGAGACTTGAAGCGAGGTTGAAGGGATGAGAAGTTTAGATGTTATTCGTCGCCCGATCATCAATGAAAAGTCGACGCTTTGCCGCAGAGCTGGCAACCAGTATGTTTTTGCAGTAGACCTTCGTGCTAACAAGCAGGAAATTTCTGAAGCCGTCTCGAAGCTGTTCAATGTGAAAGTTGAATCTGTCAACACATTGGTTATGCCCGGCAAAGACAAGAGATTCGGGCGTCATATTGGTCATGTAGGTAAATGGAAGAAAGCGGTTGTGACGCTGGCCAATGGTCAGAGCATCGATTTCTTCGACAAAGTTGACGAAGCTGCAGAGACGGCGGAAGCCTAGGTTCAGCGATTAAGCATTTGGAAGGTGAAAAATGGCGCTTAAGAGTTTTAAACCGACATCGGCCAGCCGTCGTTTTATGACAGTGCTCAGCCACGAAGATGTCACGAGTGATTCGCCCGAGCGCAAGCTTGTGGTGAAACTTACGAAGAAAGGCGGTCGTAACAATCTTGGCCGCATTACCTGCCGTCACCACGGTGGTGGTCACAAACGTCGTTATCGTATCATTGATTTCCGTCGCAACAAAGTTGGCGTTCCTGCCCGCGTTGTTTCGATTGAATATGATCCGAACCGTACATGCCGTATTGCACTTTTGTGCTATGCGGACGGTGAGAAACGTTACATTCTTTGCCCGGAAGGGCTGGAAGTTGGTCTCGAAGTGATTTCGAGTGCGCACGCCGACATCAAGGTTGGCAACTGCCTGAAGCTGAAATACATTCCTCTCGGGACGGAAATTCACAATGTCGAAATGCGTCCTGGCAAAGGCGGTCAGCTCGTTCGCAGTGCTGGTGTTGCAGCGCAGCTTATGGCTCGCGAAGGCAACTATGCACTCGTTCGTATGCCTTCAGGCGAACTTCGCAAGATTCACGTTGAATGCCGTGCGACGATTGGCCGCATTGGTCTGAGCGATCATGCGAATGTTTCTCTTGGTAAAGCCGGTCGTTCTCGTTGGCTCGGTGTTCGCCCGTCAGTTCGTGGCGTTGTCATGAACCCTGTTGACCATCCGCACGGCGGTGGTGAAGGCCGTACCTCTGGTGGTCGTCATCCTGTCACGCCATGGGGTATTCCGACAAAGGGTAAGAAGACGCGTCATAATAAAGTCAGTAGCAAATTTATCGTCAAAAGACGCAGCAAATAGTTGAGGAGACTATTCAATGCCACGATCCATTAGTAAAGGGCCCTTCGTTGACAAACATCTGGAAAAGAAAGTCGAAGCCAACGTTGGGACAGCAAAAAAAGTTATTAAAACCTGGTCACGCCGCAGCATGATTCTTCCCGAGATGGTCGGGATGACGTTTGCAGTACACAATGGCAAGAGCTTCATTCCCGTTTTCGTGACGGAGAACATGGTGGGGCATAAATTAGGCGAATTCTCGATGACGCGTACTTTCCGAGGACATGCGTCCGATCGTAAAGTTGCCAAGAAGTAATGCGCATAGCGTAAATGGAGATTTGTAGATGGGTAAGCCGTCATTGAAGAATGAGAACCACAGCGCTAACCGCGTTAGCGCGATGGGTGTTCGTCTTGCACCGCGCAAGGCGAGAATAATTGTAGATATGATTCGCGGTCTCAACGTGATCGATGCTCTGAGCGTTCTTCGTTATACGAACAAGCGCGGTGCAGTGATTATTGAGAAACTGATTGAATCGGCACTGGCCAATCTTGAACAGAAAGGCGATGCAGACATTGATGCCCTGAAAGTAGCCAGCGGCTGGGTGAATGAAGGACCGACCCTTCGTCGTTATATGCCCCGTGCGCAAGGTCGTGCCACGCGTATTCGCAAGAGAACGTGTCACATTCATATTGAGCTTAACAGCAATAAGAAAAGCGGTGCAAAATCCGCCGATAAAGAATAGTGGGAGGTTTCCTTGGGTCAGAAAAGTAATCCGACAGGTCTCCGCATTGGCGTGATTAAAACCTGGTCGTCCAAATGGTATGAAGAAGGCTGTTATGCGAAATGGTTGAATGAAGACCTTCGCATCAAGAAGTTCATCAAAAACAAATACAAAGAGAACGGTATTAACCGTATCGAGATTGAACGTGCAGCCAACAAGGTCAAGGTGAGTGTCTTCACATCTAAGCCCGGCACGATCATCGGTAAGAAGGGTGCTGGTGTTGAGGATTTGAAAGCCCAGTTGCGCAAGATGAGCAATTGTGAAGTTTTCCTGAACATCCAGGAACTTCGCAAGGCAGATATGGATGCCCAGCTGGTGGCGGAAGGTGTTGCCCACAACCTCGAACATCGTGTGAGTTTCCGTCGTGCGATGAAGAAGAGTGTTCAGTCGGCACTTAAACTTGGTGCGAAAGGTATCCGCGTGAACTGCGCCGGTCGTCTTGGTGGTGCTGAAATGAGCCGTACGGAATGGTATCGTGAAGGTCGTGTGCCTCTTCACACACTTCGTGCCGATATCGATTACGGCTTTGCCGAAGCCAAAACGGCCTATGGCATTATTGGTATTAAAGTATGGATTTTCAAAGGTGAAATCCTTGGTGATGCACTTCGTGTAAATGCCTGATAATTAACGGGTAATGCAAAAAGTTGCATTACCTGTTTTTTATGCTTTGACATTTGTTCAAAGTAGGCGTATGTGTGTGCGCCGTTGGGGCAGTTAGCCCGACCGGATACTAAGTGTTGTTAGAAAAGCTAATTTACGAATGAGTGATTCATTCGCTGGAGCGAGCGATGTTAAGTCCGAAGAAAGTAAAGTGGAGAAAAGTGCAGAAGGGCTCGATGCGCGGCAAGGCGTATCGTGGTTCTGATGTGAGCTTTGGTGAATTTGGGTTGATGGCGACAGAGCCGGCCCGTATTACGGCCCGCCAGATTGAGGCGGCCCGTGTTGCTATGACGCGTTATGCAAAACGTGGTGGTAATATCTGGATTAGAATATTCCCGGATAAACCGATTACGCAGCATCCTGCTGAAGCTCGTATGGGTAAAGGTAAAGGTAATCCAGAGTATTGGGTTGCAGTTGTGCAGCCGGGTCGTGTCCTTTATGAAATGGACGGCGTTCCTGAAGATGTCGCGCGCGAGGCATTCCGCCTTGCATCGAATAAGCTGCCTTTGAAAACTAAGTTTGTTTGTCGGGAGCAAATCTGATGAAATCAGCTGAATTGGTAGAAAAATCAAATGCTGAACTTGTTGCGATGGTAGCGGATTGCGAGAAAGAATATTTCCGTCTTAAAATGCGTCATGTGACTGGACAGCTTGAAAAAGTATCAGAGTTGGCGAAAGTCCGCAAGGATATTGCCAGGATTAAAACCGAGATTCGTGCACGCGAAATGAGAGGTTAGTTGTTATGGAAAGCAAGAAATTGGGCAACCGCAAAACGCGTGTCGGTGTAGTTGCAAGCGACAAAATGGAGAAAACGATTGTGGTCGTTGTCGAACGTCGCGTTCTTCATCCGGTTTACAAGAAGTATGTCAAGAGCCGTTCCCGTTACATGGCTCAGGACAGTGAGAATACGGCGCACGTCGGCGATCACGTTGTGATCGAAGAGACGCGTCCGATTTCCAAGAATAAATGTTGGCGGTTAAAAGAAATTATCCGTCGTGCTCCTGTTTTATAATGAGTTTCTGAGAAAGGGGATTTAGCCGTGATTCAGATGCAGTCAGTTCTCTCGGTTGCAGATAACTCGGGAGCAAAAAAAGTACAGTGTATCAAGGTTCTTGGCGGTTCAAAACGCAAATATGCCGGCATTGGCGACATTATTGTTGTTTCCGTCAAAGAAGCCATTCCTAATTCAAAAGTGAAGAAAGGTGATGTTCATCAGGCAGTCGTCGTTCGCACGGCAAAAGAAATTGCGCGTAAGGATGGCAGCTTCATTCGTTTCGACTGCAATGCAGCCGTTCTGATTGATGCTCAGAAGAATCCTATTGGCACGCGTATCTTTGGGCCGGTTGCACGCGAACTCCGTGCGAAAAGCTATGTGAAGATCATCTCGCTCGCTCCAGAAGTTCTTTAATACGAGGTATGATATGAAGATCAAAAGAGGTGATGTTGTCATCATTCTTTCGGGTAAAGAGCGTGGTATGCAGGGGCGTGTTCTTCGCGTTGATACCAAGAGTGATCGCGTGTTTGTCGAAGGTCGTAACATTGTGAAATGTCATCGCAAGGCAAACGCCGTGAATCAGGAATCGGGGATCATCAGCAAAGAGGCAAGTGTGCATATCAGCAACGTTGCGATTTACAGCGAGGCTGCCAAACACGGTGTTCGTGTTTGTTCCCGTTATGTTGGCCAGGATGACAAGCTTTACACGTCGAAGCGTGAAGCGATGGAAAGTTTTAGCGAACCGGTGGCTCATGTGGCAAAAGTCCGTTATTGTGCAAAGACCGGCGAAATTTTTAGATAGTGTTCAATAATCATTCAGGAGGAGTCTGTGACTCGGCTATATGATCGCTATACAAACGAGGTTGTCCCGGCTTTGAAAAAGGATTTCGGATACAAGAATCCGATGGAAATTCCTCGTTTGGAGAAAGTTGTCCTTAATGTTGGTCTCGGTGACGCTGTAAGCAATGCCAAGCTGATTGAAGTGGTGTGCAATGAAATTGCCGCGATTTCTGGTCAGAAGCCTGTTGTTACCAAAGCAAAGAAATCCATTGCATCGTTCAAACTCCGTCAGGGTATGCCGATTGGTGTGATGGTCACTCTTCGCCGTGATCGCATGTTTGAATTTTTAGATCGTCTTATGAATGTGGCTCTGCCCCGCGTGCGCGACTTTAGAGGCGTAAGTCCGAAAGCCTTCGATGGCAAAGGAAACTATGCACTTGGGATTAAGGAACACATCATTTTCCCGGAAATTGCAATCGACAAGATTGAAAAAGTTTACGGGTTGAATATTTGTGTTGTGACGAGCGCAAAAACTGATGATGAAGCTCGCGCATTGTTGAAGTATCTTGGAATGCCTTTCAAGAAGTAGGAGGTCGCGGTGGCTCGTAAAGCTATGATTGAAAAGCAGCAGAGCAAACAGAAGTTTACTGTTCGCGAGTATACTCGTTGCTCTGTTTGTGGTCGTTCGCATGCATATTTAAGAAAGTTTGGACTTTGTCGTATCTGTTTCCGTATGCTTGCTCTCAAAGGCGAGCTTCCCGGCGTTACGAAGGCCAGTTGGTAAGCGAGGAGTAGGTATTATGATGACAGATCCTATCGCGGATTTGCTTACGCGAATTCGTAATGCACAGGCTGCTAAGCATGATAAAGTGACGGTTAAGACCTCTCGCTTTAGATGCGAAATCCTTCGTATTCTCAAGGACGAAGGTTACATTGCTGATTATACGATTTCTAATGAACCGGTTGCGATGGCCGAAATCGTGTTGAAGTATTTCGAAAATGCACCCGTTATCCGGAATATTACGCGCGAATCCAAGCCCGGTCGCCGTGTTTATGTCAAACATCAGGCGATTCCTGAAGTCCTGGGTGGTCTTGGACTTTGCATCGTTAGCACTTCGCACGGCGTGATGAGTGGGAAAGAAGCCCGCGAAAAACGTCTCGGCGGTGAATTGATTTGTACGGTTTACTAGGAGCTTGATAATGGATACTGAATTCAAACAGTCGCGTATTGGTAAAGCTCCGATAGCTATTCCTGCCGGTGTCGAAGTAAAAATCGACGGCAAGGCTGTGAGCATTAAGGGGCCGAAAGGTTCAGTCAGCCGCGTTGTTGGTGACTGCGTTGATGTGAAAGTCGAAAATGGTCATATCAGTGTTGTTTTGAATCAGCTCGATACGGACGGCCGTGCCAAGAGCGGTCTTTATCGTTCGCTTCTCCACAATATGGTCATCGGCGTTTCAGCTGGTTATGTGAAACAGCTTGAAATCAATGGTACCGGTTATCGTGCAGATATGCGCGGAAGCCGTGAAATCCTGTTCCAGCTTGGCTATAGCCATCCCATTCTCTATGAGCTTCCGGATGGTGTCGATGCTGAAGTTTCTAAAGATAACAAGATTACACTTCGTTCGGCTGACAAAGAGCTCATCGGTCAGGCTGCTGCGGAAATTCGTTCGTTCCGTCGTCCCGAGCCTTACAAAGGCAAAGGTATCAAGTACTCGGATGAGACGATTATTCGCAAGGCTGGCAAGACCTCAGGCAAGTAATAAGTTGGCGGGAGGATAAAATGAGCTGTATTTGTAAGAAAAAACGCGAACTTCGCGAACGCCGTCAGAAATCTGTTCGTCTGCGTGTTCGTGGTACGGAAGAGCGTCCTCGTCTCTGCGTATTTCGCAGCAACAATCATATGTATTGTCAGATCATCGATGATTCGCAGGGAACGACGCTTGTTGCCCTTTCGACGCTTCATTCGAATGTGAAGACGCTTGTTGCAGGGAAAAAGCCTGTCGAGCAGGCCAAATTGCTGGGCCAGGAACTGGCCAAAGTATGTCTTGAAAAAGATATTAAGAAAGTTGCTTTTGATCGCAATGGTTTCATTTACCATGGACGCATCGAAGCAGTGGCTGCCGGTGCTCGAGAAGGCGGTTTGGAATTCTAAGGTGCTGGCTCTCAATGAGAGCCTGACTTGATAAGGAGAAATAGTGTGACTGCAACTCGAGTTATTCCTGAAAGTGATTTAATCGAGAAGGTTGTATATATCAACCGTGTTGCCAAGGTTGTCAAGGGCGGTCGCCGCTTCAGCTTTGGTGCCATTGTTGTTGTTGGTGATGGCAAGGGCAACGTTGGTTGCGCCCATGGTAAAGCTAACGAAGTTCCTGAAGCAATCAGCAAAGGGACTGAACGTGCAAAGCGTACAATGTCCAAGTACACTGTCGTCGATGGTACGCTTCCTCACGAAGTCGTCGGTCGTTATGGTGCCTCCAAGGTTTATCTGCGTCCTGCCGGTAAAGGCACTGGCGTTATCGCCGGTGGTGCGGTTCGTGCAGTCCTCGAAGCCTGCGGCGTCGAGAACGTTCTTTCCAAAGCAATTGGTTCGACCAATCCGCATAACCTTGTTCGTGCTACGCTCGATGGTTTGAGCCAGCTTGCCAGCCGCGAACGTTATCTCGCTAAACTTGGCAAAACCGAAGGTTAATCTGGGGGTATCATGAGCAAAATTAGAATTACTCGCACGCGCAGCGGTATTTGCCGTGTTGATGCACAGAAAGAGACTTTGAAGCGTCTTAAGCTTAATAAGGTCTGCCATTCTGTGGTCGTGGAAGATACACCTGTTGTTCGCGGTATGATTAAACGTGTTGAACACATGGTCAAGGTTGCACCTGTCGAAGACTAGTGCATAACAGACATTGAGGTAAATATGATCAATTTAAGTAATCTTTCGCCGAAAGAAGGCAGCACGCACGCTCGCAAACGTGTTGGCCGTGGTACCAGCAGCGGAAACGGTAAAACTGCTGGTCGTGGTCAGAAAGGTCAGAAATCCCGTTCCGGTGGTTCACCTCGCGTTGGCTTCGAAGGCGGTCAGATGCCTTTGAGCCGTCGTTTGCCGAAACGCGGATTCAAAAACATCTTTGCTAAGAATTATGCAGTCGTCAATGTCGAGGATCTGAACCGTTTCGATGGTTCTGCCCCCGTCGATATCGTTGCACTTCGCATCGCCGGTCTCGTCAAGGGCCGCTATGATGGCGTCAAAATTCTTGGCTGCGGCGACGTGAGTGTCAAGCTGAATGTGATCGTCGATGCCGTGAGTGCATCAGCACGCGAAAAAATCGAAAAAGCCGGCGGAAGCGTAGAGGTTTGCGGTGGCTAGTGGATTTTTAAACATGTTTAAAATCCCCGAGTTGCGTAAGCGTATATTCTTTACGCTTGCGTTGCTTGCGGTCTATCGAATTGGTTGTTTTATTACGACGCCAGGTGTCGATCGTATTAAGATGAACAGTCTGTTCGGTGGTGACGGCCAGGGAATGATGAGTGTTTTCAACTTCTTCTCCGGCGGTGCTCTCGAGCAGATGTCCATTTTTGCCCTCGGCATTATGCCCTATATTAGTGCTTCGATTATTTTCCAGCTTTTGGGAATTGTCGTTCCCGCTGTCGAACGAAAACAGAAGGAAGGTGAGGCTGGACGTCGCGTAATCAATCAGTGGACTCGATACTTGACATTGGGCATTTCTATTGTGCAGGGCGCGTTTATGGCGACCTACCTTCAGAATATGTCAGGTTCCGGCGAGGTCGCTGGACTGGTCACAATGGAAAGCGACTGGGGATTTAAGCTGTTGACGATCCTTTCATTGACCACAGGTGCAGTTTTTATCATGTGGCTCGGTGAGCAGATCAATGACCGCGGTATCGGTAATGGCATTTCATTGGTCATTTTCGCCGGTATCGTCGCCCGCTTGCCGAACGCGTTGTTCACCCTTTATGAACAGGCGCTCGGTGATACAACAGGGACGGTCGGTCTGTCCATGTATCAGGTGATCCTGCTCGGTGTCATTGTCCTGATAACGATTGCATTTATTTGTTTCTTTGAAAAAGCGCAGCGTCGAATTCCTATTCAGCATGCAAAGCGAATGGTGGGACGTGATTCATTCTCGGATTCGTCTTCTTACCTTCCGCTCAAGCTCAATACGGCAGGTGTCATTCCCCCGATTTTTGCGAGTTCCATATTGATGTTCCCCGCAACAATCGCGAGTGCTTTTCCGCATATTGATTTTCTGCAGTCGATGCGAGTGGCTTTGATGCCGGGTGACTGGCGTCACATTCTGTTTTATGTTGGTTTGATCGTTTTCTTCTGCTTCTTCTACACGGCAGTTGTTTTCAATCCTGTCGATGTCGCAGATAATCTGAAGAAGAATCAGGCCAGTATTCCTGGTATTCGTCCTGGCAAGGCGACAGCTGAATATATCGAACGAGCGCTCGAACGCGTGACTGTGGTCGGTGCCATCTATATTTCGCTTGTCTGTATATTGCCCGAGATTCTCGTCTCAAGTTTTCAGGTGCAGTTCTACTTTGGCGGCACAGCTCTGTTGATCGTCGTGGGTGTCGCGCTTGATACGGTTCGTCAGATTGAGGATCATCTTACTAATCGTCATTACGAAGGGTTTAACGCGCCCTCTAATCGTCCCCGGTTGCGCAAAAGCGCGTAATCTAAATTCAGGTTCTGCAAATGAAACGTCGTGTTATTCTAATGGGTCCTCCCGGTGGAGGAAAAGGTACGCAGGCTAAGAGTCTTTCTGAAGCAATGGGTGTTCCTCATATCTCGACAGGAGATATGCTCCGCGCTGCACGCCGTGACGGGACCGAACTTGGGAAAAAGGCTGACGCCTTTATTTCTGCGGGACAACTCGTTCCCGATGAATTGGTCAACGGTATCGTCGCCGAAAGACTTTCCCAGGAAAAGGACGGTTTTCTCCTCGATGGGTATCCCAGGACTGTTGCGCAGGCGGATTCGTTAGCAGCCTCCGGTCAGTCAATCGACGCCGTCGTGTTGATTGATGTCGCCGATGAGAAGCTCGTGGATCGTATCGTCGGGCGTCTAAGCTGTCCCTGCGGGCGCGTTTATCATGTTCGCACGATGCCGCCAGCAGTTGCCGGCAAATGTGATGCTTGTGGATCTGATCTCGTTCAGCGTTCCGATGACAAAGAGGATGTTGTTCGTGCGCGGTTGCTCGCTTATCACGGGCAGACCCAGCCACTTGTCGATTATTACCAGAAACTTGGTTTGCTTCATCGAATCGATGGCGACGGAAGCGTCGAATTTGTTTTCGAACAAATTCGTAAAGCTCTCGAGTTTTGATTCGATTTGAGAGAATTTTATCAGACATTACTTTTTTTGTTGCCCCGGCTCCCATTTTTTGTTAAATGCGTCTGCTTTTTGTTTGCAGCGAAAATTGTTTTTGTCTGTACGTAAAAATTAAGGAGAGACGAGCATGAAAGTTCGGCCGTCAGTTAAAAAAATTTGTGACAAATGTAAACTGATTAAACGTCACGGCGTTGTGCGCGTGATTTGTGAAAATCCACGACATAAACAGCGTCAGGGTTAATTGAGGAGGAAAGCCGCATGGCACGTATTGCTGGTATTGATTTGCCGCGACGTAAGCGTATGGAAATTGCTCTGACGAGCATCTATGGCATTGGCCGTACGCGCGCAAAACTTATTCTTGATGAAGCTAATATTCCTTACGAACGCATTAGTGATGACCTCACCGATGATGAAATTCGTACCATTCGTAACGTCATTGAAGCTCATTACCAGGTCGAAGGCGATCTCCGTCGCCTCGTCCGTATGAACATCAAACGGCTCATGGATCTCGGTTGCTATCGTGGCCTTCGCCACCGTAGAGGCCTTCCGGTTCGCGGTCAGCGTACCAAAACAAACGCCCGTACCCGTAAAGGTCCAAGCCGCCTCGCCGTCAAAAAGAAAAAGTAATTGCGAATTAAATGCGTCATAACCTCCTCAGAGGTCGTGACCTAAATTGATAAGGGAAAAACTGTGGCAAAAGATGCTAAATCGAGCCGTCGTGTTTTGAAAAAACACGTCAAGAAGAATGTACAGAGTGGTGTGGCTCACATTCGTTCTACATTCAATAATACCATTATTACCATCACCGATAATAATGGCGAAGCGGTTTCTTGGTGTACCTGTGGTACAAAGGGATTTAAAGGTTCCCGTAAATCTACTCCGTTTGCTGCTCAGGTCGCAGCAGATGACGCAGCGAAGAAAGCTATGGATCACGGTATGCGCTCCATCGCCGTCTACGCTAAAGGACCCGGTTCCGGTCGTGAAGCCGCATTGCGCGCACTCGCCAATGCTGGCCTTAAAGTTACTCTTATTCGCGACGTGACTCCTATTCCTCATAACGGTTGCAGACCCCCGAAACGTCGTAGAGTCTAATTTCCCGTTAAAATGTCGACGCCGGAAGTTGCTTCCGGCGCTTTATTGTGTGTCACCTTTCGAATGCGGAGGAACGCATGCATCGAAACTGGACTGATCTTATTAAACCCAAAGAGGTTAAGATCGATAACGAATCGCGGTCTTCAACGTATTGTAAACTCATCTGCGAACCACTCGAACGTGGCTACGGACAAACGTTGGGTAACGCGCTTCGTCGTATTCTCTTGAGCTCTCTTCAGGGGGCTGCTGTTACAGCAGTTCGTATTGACGGTGCTCTTCATGAGTTTATGCCGCTTCCCGATATTAAGGAAGATGTTACCGTTATCATCCTTAATATTAAAGAACTTCTCATTAAATCTGATGTGACAGAGCCTACCTGGATGCATGTCGAAAAACATGGCCCCGGCTTTGTTTATGCCCGCGATATTGACGTCCCCGCCAATGTCGAAATCCTTAACCCGGACCACGTCATCTGCACCCTCGGCGAAGACGCTTGCTTCAGCGCCGAATTGTGCGTCGATTGCGGTAAAGGTTATCGTAAAGCCGACGAAATCAGAGATGAGGACCTTCCGCTCGGTACCATCGTTGTTGATGCCCTGTTTTCCCCAATTCAGCGCGTCGATTATACGGTGACTAACGCTCGTGTCGGTCAAAAAACTGACTACGATAAACTCACACTCGAAGTCTGGACTGACGGTTCTGTCGCTCCTGAAGACGCTGTCGCTTTTGCCGCCAAAATTCTTAAAGAACAAGTCTCCATCTTTATCAACTTCGATGAAGAAGGCATCCTCGAAGTCAAAGAAGAAGTTTCCGAAGAAACCGAATCCTACGAAAATCTCGACCGTGCCGTCGGTGAACTTGAACTCTCTGTCCGTTCAGCTAACTGCCTCCAGAACGCCAATATTCGCTACATCGGCGAACTCGTTCAGAGAACCGAAGCTGATATGCTCAAAACTAAAAACTTTGGCCGTAAAAGCCTCAAGGAAATCAAGGAAATCCTTTCAAAAATGGGACTTACCCTTGGTATGGACGTCGGCGGTTGGGAACCTCCTTCGGATCGCTAACCGACCTCGCGCTTTTTTCTGATGCTTACATCAGATAAACTTGAATTATCATTTTAGGATATTGTTATGAGACATCGTAAATCTGGCCGTCATTTCAGCCGTCCTTCCGCTCATCGCAACGCGATGCTTGAAAACCTCGCTACTCAGCTTCTTCAGTACGAAGTTATTCAGACGACTGAACCTAAAGCTAAAGAACTTCGTTCCGTCGTTGATAAGCTCATCACACTCGCCAAACGCGGTGATATCGCTTCCCGCCGTCTCGCTGCTTCTCGCTTGAATCAGCGCGTCGTCGATTCTTCCAATGTCGATGATTCCAAACGTCGTAATGAAGTCCTCAAAAAACTCTTCGACGATATTGCGAAACGCAATGCCAACCGTCCCGGTGGTTATACTCGCATTATCAAGCTTGGAAATCGTCACGGCGATAACGCTCCGATGGTTCGCATCGAACTCGTCGAAAAAGCCGTCCCCGCCGAAGTCGTGCCCGCTATCCAGGTTACAACTGCTGACTAATTTTCAGTTCATCAGTGATTTAAGACCGCGTCTTTGACGCGGTTTTTTTGTTTT
>Ga0255061_10000294_pt1 | contig 13753 bp, 9 predicted proteins | sample 174RNAGHGhighgp2_FD_183093 | JGI IMG/M metagenome (GOLD analysis project Ga0255061, IMG submission 183093) | Metatranscriptome of sheep rumen microbial communities from Palmerston North, Manawatu-Wanganui, New Zealand - 1742 RNA GHGhigh gp2... | ecosystem: Host-associated > Mammals > Digestive... | reverse complement strand
GTCTCACAAAATTTCGTTTTTCTACATTAGATTATCGTGTATTAAGGATAATAAATGTAGTGATCTACGATAATGAGATCAGGATTTGATATATTGTTGTACTCGGCTAAGAAACTGATCGAGTAGCCAGTCTGACGTGATATCTTTGTTAATGTATCACCCCATTGAATAGTATAACGATTGTCAGTATCAGCATATCTTCCTTGACCTGCAGCGATCCTTTCTTGCTGCTGTTGTAAATAGTCAGCCTCAGACATCTCTGTCATTGTAGGATTACCTGGATCTGTAGTTTCTGTAGGTTCAGGTGTTTGCGTAGGTTCAGGTGTAGGTGTAGCTGTCGGTTCCGGTGTCGGTGTTACCGTAGGTTCCGGAGTTGGAGTTGCGGTAGGCTCAGGTGTCGGAGTTGCAGTAGGTTCTGTGTTTTCTACAGTAGTTTCTGTAGGTTCTGTGACCTCTGTTGTTTCAACAGGTTCTGATGTAGCAACCGGCTCTGTTTCTGTAGGTTCAATATAAGCATTTCCGCTTTGATCAATGATGATACTTACATTTGTGTCAGGTCTTTGCTGAACATATACATTCAGATGCATCCTGCCTTCAGTATCATAAAAGACTTGAACATTTTGAGAATTCAGATCACCTATAGCACTTGCATTAACTTCATTTGACTTCATGAACGATGCACAAGTTATGACTACGCATGTCATGATTCCGAAGACTCCCGTTATACAGACAATAACACAGGCTATCGAAAACAGAATTTCTTTTAGTCGATTACCCCTATTAATCTCTTTCAAGCATTCGTTTCGTTTCTGATTACTGTCTCGCAGTACCGGATCATCTTGAATCGATGCAACAGGTTCATTCTCTGTTTGCTCGTATTCTTGCCGCTGTTCCGGTGGAAGTCGTGATTGGCGAGTGTCTTTGAAAGGACTGATATTCGATATTTCATCTTCAGGCGGTGAATTCGAACGATCAAAATCACCGAACTGACCAGTGTCTTCATATGAACGCTCAAAATTATCACGATTGTCCATACTATCGTGTACCTCCTATCTTTATATTATTTTGATCCGTTAAATTTATTATTTTGCTAATCTTTGTTGCAAAATATTAAATTTATGATATAATAATAAAATAATATAGAAAAAAAGTCAAGGTGTTTATATGCTATAGACCAAATTAATTTCGATTCTTATTATATTACATCATATATAAGAATGACAACATTTTATTGTTGTCCAAAGCAATTGTTACCGTTCAGGGTTTTGTATGTTTCTCAATACAATACGAAAGGAGAAAGGCATGCCTAACAGGTCAACCTGCCATTGACCGACCATACATTCCTGAACACGATTCATTGCTATTACCAAGGTTGATTACAGAGAAACGATTACCAAGGATGATTGCAAAGGTTGATTACAGAAACTTCAAACAAAAAAATTAAGTAAAGGAGACTACAAACATGAAGCTTCAGGAAGTATCTAATGACATTAAGAACAGAACTAAGGTGCTTGTTACAGGAGAGGTTGATTACAGCCATATCGCATCTAAGATCGATGGTGACGAGCTCAAGAGAGCCAATGAGTACACAAACTATCCTTCTAAGGATCCGTACTACAAGATGACTATCAGAATTACCGAGCAGGACTACACAAAGGCATTCGATTACAATGCTAACGACAAGTCTGAGCTTACTCTTGCTGCATATCTCGGATCTAAGGTATATCAGAGCAAGAAGGAAGAGAACCAGGGTAAGAACTACTTCTCTGCTATCTCTAAGGGTAACGAGGTAAGAGTCTTCAAGAAGGGTGAGGACGGTAAGGCTCATAGAGTTCAGCTTAACGGCAATGAACTTGCTCCCGGTTCTAAGGTTCAGCTTGAGCTGCAGTTCTTCGAGACACAGTATGGTGCAGGTGTAGGCCTTAACTCTGTTGTCATTCTTGATCCTACCATCAAGGTATTCGAAGGTAATAACTCCGTTAAGGGTTATGAGACTGCCGATGACACTATTTCTCTTCCTAAGAGAGAGATCAAGGTCGTTGAAGACGTTGTTACCAACTCTGATTCTAATGAAACTCCTGTTTCTGACGCTGCTGCCAGCAAGACAGAGGTTGAAGTAGATGAGAATCCCGTTGGTTCTACAACTGCTGAGTCCAACAAGACTTTCGACGATCTTCTTCAGCAGTTTAAGGCTGGAAACGCCTAAACAATTACATACACTGCTTAAACCTGAGTAGTGTATAAACTCCGAACTTATCGGGTTATCATATTATTTCAAAATAGTATGGTAACCCGATTTTTTTTCAATATCCACTTTTTCAACTAAAACAAGGAGATGTGTGATGTACAGCATACCAACAAGAATTAAAGACAATCCTATGTGGTGCGTGTCTAAAGACAAAACTCCGTTGGATCTGTTTGCCCTCAAGAAAGGGTATCAATGGGGTGCATCATTTAAAAGAAGTCACAGTGCGTATGACACATATGACAAAGCATCGGAGATCGGTGCTGCACACAATCTGCCTGTTACTCTTTTTGTTGATAGTGAGAAAATGAGTATTATCATGATCGATATTGAAAAAACATGCCCATTGGCATTAAGACAAGGTATTCTGCATTCTTTAAAAGACAATATCGTCTATATGGAAAAATCCTTATCAGGTAAGGGTTTTCATTTGATGATAAATCTTAATGAATCTATTGCTTTGCACACCTTAAAATACAAGCAGTGGTTTGAGATACTTACAAACCATCATTGTACATTCACAAAACAGCCTATAAGTTATGATGAAGCCTACAACGCGATTATCGATACAAACGAAAAACTCGATTGTGATGAAAACGATGAAACACTCATCAAAGCATTAGCCTATAAAATGACCGGTGTTGAATTCTATTCTCAGTTAGGTGAAGTCAGGGATTTCAAGACATTTGAAAGCACTGATTTTGACACCTACAAGAAAGCTGCCGCTACATTTGATGGCAGACATGCAGATCTCTTTGGTATGTTATGTGATATGTCTTATGATAAAACTGTCGATATGGATTTTAAGAACGACTATTCCAGATATGAATTCGGTTATGCTTCAAAACTGCATTACAAATTAAAGCAGTTATGTGTTAGTATGATCGATGCTGACTGTAATTACTACAGTATGGAGTTGTCGAAGGAACAATCCATCATGCTTGTGTATATGGTGTTAAAACAAAAACTGCCTCCGAGAGCAAAACATAATGAAGTAAGAAATGGTTTGCCTTGGCTTTTATTTACAAGTCAACAAGTATATCTAAAATCATTTGGAGAGGATAAATAAATGAACAGTTTGCTTTTAACAATAGGTTTAAGTATTGCCTGTCTCATGGCCACGCTTATCTATCATCTCGTTGTGAGACTGAGCGACAACTATAAGATCAAGCACGGCATTGAAGAAGACAGATCTTTGAAGAACACTTGGGCTGTCAAATATCATCGAATTCCGCTATCAAAGTCTCGTATCATCATCGGCTACGGACTGATCATCATAACAGGTATCGTATTTATCATATGCTTTGCAACAATGAATAAGTACAAAAAATATGGTGCATTCTATGATGAAAGTTGGAAATACACAGATGTCGCAGAACATTTTCACTTCACGATCGATGACAGTGAGGAATTATTGAGAATCTACAACCAGGACCCTGCAGCATTCAATCCTGCACAATATCCGATAGTAATGGTCCGTTTTGGTTGTCCTGATTGTGAAGATCCTGAAATGTTGAATTTTATTCAGCAGATTGACACCCAGAATAACTTTTATCTGGTGTTCTCAAGATCTGAGATAGGTAAATACTTGGTTGAACGTTACAATATTGCTTCTGTACCATGTGTGATCGTTGCAGGAAATGTGTTCTATTTAACAACAGATGCATTGTCACCTGAAGAAAGACAGGAAATCCTGAACATGCGTGATCAATTGATACAGCAACAGCAGCAAAACGCCACTGAATCTACGACTGAAACAACTACAACAACTGAATAACCATCTTGTCGGATTTAAGCTAACAGACTTAGATCCGATATAGGAGATCTTTTAAGCATTGATTGCCCGGTCAATGCTTTTTTTATGCTATAACTTATTAATAAAACAACAAAACATATACGGAGGATTAAAAAATGTTATTAAACACAAAAGGCGTACAGATTATCGAATCTGATCTTAACAGCAATGACCTTATCTGCTTTCTTCTCGGTGCTCCCGGAATCGGCAAGTCTTCTATCATGAGAGCAATTGCTAAGAAGAACAATTGGGGATATCATGAACTTCTTTGTAACCAGATCGCTATGCAGGCTGATCTTACAGGTTGTAGAACCGTTGAATGCGATAATGCAGACGGCACTAAGGGTTTCAAGCAGGTGTTCTTCCCTCATGCCGTAGTTAAGGAAGCGATCGAAGATGCAAAGGCAGATCCTAATAAGAAGGTCCTTCTCTTCCTTGATGAGATCAACAGAACTTCCGCAGCAGTTACTTCTGCGATCCTTACTTTCATCACTGCAAGAACGATCGGTACTGAAAAGCTCCCTGACAATATCATTCTCGCAGCCGCAGGAAATGATGATGGTAACGTCATCTCTCTTGACCAGGCATCTATTTCAAGATTTAAGCTCAGAAGATGTGAGCCTGATGCTCAGACTTTCTTAGGTCTTGAACAGATCCACCCTGTTATCGAAGAGTTGCTCAAGACACAGCCTGCTCTTATCTATCAGACAAAGAACGCTGTTGTCGATGAAAATGATGAAGCGATCTACTCAGAAGAAGAGTCTGATTTCCAGCAGATCGCAACTCCGAGAACCATCATGGGTCTTAACCATGCGATGCTTGCAAATCCGAACATGATCATGAACATGAGTGAAGAGGAACTCAAGGAATATGTAACAGGTTATACAGGAAACACTCTCTTTACTGAGGCTGTTGTAACATCGATCCTTGCAAACAAGTTTAAGCTTGCTACACCTGCAAAGTTTGAAGCACCTGAGAAGCCTGACTGCATCGACAAGTTCCTTACCGCTTCCAAGCTCACCGATGTTGAGAATCTTATCAACAATAATATGACTGATGACGAGAGATCAAAGGCCATCCTTTACATGCTCTACGACAGAACTGTTGATTATTCCAACTATATGCCAAGCGTTATCAGAGCATACGGTAAGAACATGCTTGTTAACGGTGATCAGCAGAAGCTCACGACTATCATCAACTCCGGTGAGTACAACAGAGACATGTATGATCTCATCATCAAGTCCAACACTGATCTTTCCGAAGCATTCAAGATGGTTTACGGAGAATAATAATGACCTTATGATATAACCCTGATTCGGATTTCGGATCAGGGTATATCTTTCAAAAATAAGAATAAAGAAAGGAGAACATCATGCCCGATATTCCTACAATCGTCAGCAAATTGCAGAACGGACAGTTGAAGAATCTGACACTGTACAAGCAGGATGCGTCTATGACCATCAACGATATGCTGAACGATATCTTATCGCACATGTGGAACGATATTACAGGCAATTGTCTGACACAGGATGAACTCGATCTTTGCATGAGTACGTTTGCAAATGCCATTATCACAAACCTTGTGGATAAGCAGGCTTTGGCAGATCTTGATGCACTGTTTGTACCGACATTATCATGTTATTCAACAGGAAAGATCGACAATATTTATCTGAGTCAGGAATTAAGAAAGAATCATATGCCTGAACCGAGTTCAAAGTGCATCTATGTTGTATCCGATGTTATTGACGCAGCAAAGATGTACGATACGCAGCCGAGCCCTCAGACAAAGTCATCACTTCTTGCAACTCTTGGAGCATTTTACAATAATGCTACCGCATTGTTTGTTCTGATGGATAATGAAACAGATTTTGATAACTTCAAAGTCATGGCTAATGCGGTACTGGGTAATGCAGGTCTTGCACCTATTCCTGATGATTTCAATCTTCAGAACAAGATCTTTGACGGTATGTTCCTCAGAAACGACTATAAGTTGATGGCTCCTGAAAATGATCCGAATACCGAAGCAAGGATCATCATGCAGGTACTTACATCAGCATACAATTCGATCTGCCTTCCTACAAAGACTGTTGAATCTTTATTACCTACGATCGTTGTATTCTTCAATGCAAGAAAACTTGCAAGAGCATCTTCAACTGAACTGCTCAATGCAAAGAACGACATCGGAAAGTTGGCAACTCTTGATAAGAGCCGTATCTTAAGTTTTGCAAAGATGGCATCTTTAAGTGCTGTTACAAAGCAGATGCAGAAACAGGCTATCATGGCCAGTCAGCTTAATTCTGTTTTATCTCAGTCATCACTTGCAAAATCCACAGGTAAGTTCGTTATCAAGACCATCAATATGGATCGTGTCAAAAAGAAGCTCGTAAAAATAGAGAAGAAAATGAAGAATGTGGATGTTTCCAAGAACCCTACATATCATAACTTCGACACTTTCCAGAGGCCTAACAGACGTGAACCTATGAATCCTGATCTTCCCGGCGTTTCAACGGATCTCGGTTACTATCCTGATATTCATCTTTATGTTGATACATCAGGTTCCATCTCACAGAAGGATTATGAAGACTCTGTTGCTATGCTCATTGATATTGCAAAGAAACTCAATTGCGATATTTACTTCAATTCATTCACAACGGATATTTCTCAGGAAACTGTCGTAAGATGTCGTAACAGGACAAAGTATCAAATCCAGAAAGATATTGAGAGAATTCCGAAACTTGACGGTGGTACTACGATCGACCAGGTTTGGTCTTACATCAACGCAACAAGAAAGAACAGAAAGCAGTTATCAGTGCTCATCTCGGATTTCTATGTTGATGTACCCCGTTACATAAAGCATCCCGAAAACTTGTATTACATTCCTACAAAAGATACAAGTGTCAAGTATGCTGAAACATTCGCCAACAGATTGCCTGATCCTTGGAGAGTGTTGTTCTAAAGAATGTGAAACAAAGGGGAAGATGTAAAAGTCTTCCCCTTATTTCATAAATACTCAAAGAAAGGAGACCATAAATGGATGAATTACTCGATCTCGTGTTTTCTGACCTTACGATATGGGAGAATGCCATAACAGATGGTGATGAAAAAAAGATCCGAAGAAACATTCTCGAAGACTTGAGTGACCCTCTGATAAGGGAAACTTTGAAAGAGGCTATCAGAGATCATAAAGTTCATATCAAGCCGCCTCATGAAGCCCAGATTCCGAAAGATGACGGCTCTATGAGAACAGTATATGTAAATGAAAATAAAGACAGAGTATTATTGACAGTCATCAACAATATCTTCTTCAAATATTGTAAGGAAATGATTCATCCTGCATGTCTTTCTTATCAGATAGGAATAGGATGCGGAAAGATTGACAAAAGAGTTGTAAGAGATATTCAGAAGATCAAACTTGACAGTAATGGTTTCATCGGCTACAAAATCGATCTTTCAAAGTATTTCGACTCAGTTCCTTTACCGTATATTGATGAAGTTTTTGATCAGATTGAAAATAAGTTCGGCCCGTCAGCGATATTAGACCTTGTACGAGAGTATTATCACAGCGATATCCTTTTGGATATGAAGAAACAGGAAATACATAAATACACCTCGTTAAGACAGGGTTGTGCTATTGCTGCTTTTCTTGCCGATAGTGTCTTATACGACATTGATAAAACAATGTCAGAAATGAATGTCGTGTATTACAGATACAGTGACGACATTCTGATTTTAGGAGAAAATGCAGATAAGGCGTTTGAAGTGATAAGTGATATGCTGAATGCCAAATCATTAACACTCAACCCCAAGAAAGTTGAACATTTGGACAAAGAACACTGGTTCACATTCCTGGGTTTTTCCATCAAAGGTGATCAGATCACGCTTTCCAAGAAACGCATCAAAAATCTGCAAAAAGCCATTGAAAACTGCACCATCAGATCAAAGAATCTGAATGCTGACAAAGCGTTACATAAAGTATATCGGTACTTATACGATACAACACTTACACCTTACGGTTATGCAGAAGGGATCCTGCCTGTCATAAACAACGAACACGATATAAAGTTGATAGATGAGTTCATCATTGACTGTATCAGAGCTTGTGGAACAAAGAAAACAAGACTCGGAGGTTTGGGTTATGACAAAACCGGAAAAGACGGTGTCATCATTCGTGGTCGAGGGCGTAATGTGAAAGCCAATCGACAAAAAGTGCAAACACTTGATAAATATGTAACTCTTTCTTATATGCAGATCTTATTCAACAAGAATAGAAATGTGTATGACGCATACGTGCAGAATATGATGCTGTAAGAAAGGAGAAAAGCAATGAAATATATTGCAAGGACAGTGAATGGTTTTGATACCAGGAACAAATTCATACGATCTATGGATATCCCGCACGCTCTTGATGTGGAAACTGCCAGACGAAACTATGAAAATACATGGTTTTCAAGCACGAGAAAGCAATATCTCAACACTGCTTTGAAACAGATAAGCGATGAACAGTTGTTTTGGCCTAAGAAGGTATTCCACGATATGTTGGAAGAGATCGAAGTCAACGCTGTTGATTGTGATGAAAAGAAAATGCATGCTGATGTTGATCGTCTTCAGTATATGTTCAGAGTGTGGGCTGATAACAGACACAACAAGACTGTGACATATGATGCACTCGTAAAAGAAGTCAAATCGTTTGAAGCAAAGTATCGCTATGACTGTCCTGATTCATTCAAGTCTGCTTGGATGAACAACGGTGCATACATAACACTTCTTTACGGTATGAAATACGAAGGGATCACATTCCCGAATATGACACAACAGCAATCCATCGACAAATTAAGAGCACTCGGCATCGAAGTCGTAAATGATTACGATCACAATGTTGATGAACGATTGTTTGCGATGGTCCATTATCTCTATTCGCAGAAGATGAATATCATATAAAATTCGATTCGGGTACACGAAATACATACAAATCAATTTAATCTCACACTCCGCAGCAGATGTATGCTGGGGGTGTGAGATTTAACGAAATCTGGTAATTTTTGCTTGGATTCGTCCACGCGCATCGCCTTGGGGAGTAAGTTGCCAAATGCAGTCAGCTTTCCCTCGTTACAGATTTGTCGTTATGTCAAACGCACTATATAGATTATGTACTGCTGTTGAACTGTATGTATATTCAGCAATTTGTGAAATGAGATAAACATATTTTGGGTACACAAAACACATACAAAGCAACTCTAATCTCATACCGCAGCTGGGATCGGGCTGGGTATGAGATTTAATGGGATTACGATGATTTTCCGAAAGAAATAAAGCTACCGGATCAGCATGGGGAGTAGCGCAGTAACTGCCTGGCTTGCCCAGTCGAATCGTAATGTCGTTAGTTCAAACTGACACATATAGATTATGTACTGCTGTTGAACTGTATGTGTAACTTTATGATAACATTCAACAAGAACCCTCGACGCAGGGGCGATAACATAAGTATGCACATTCCTCAAGATCGCATGGCGACTTGAGGAATTAATTGAAATTCTAATGCAGAGGATTGGACACAGAGCCATACTGGTTTACGGCAGGGCCGTACTGGCACAGCTTTGCTGACGCCGTCAGAACCCTGGTAACCGGCGGGATCATACACCCTGGTGACATGACAATTGCACGGTATCTTTCTACTCACCATTGTTAACACATCATTCACGGGTACTTTCAACGTATGCGCATTCCGCCACATCCATCCAGAAAAGTGGGGTCATCCGAAACTGTCCCCGGATTACGCTTACTGGTTTCTAAAGTAGCTACTCTAAGAACTCTTCAGGCAAGGAGGCTCGGTACTGCTGAGCTCATAGCTTGTTCCGTACAAGCTCTTCATCTCGACATGCATGTCATGCGAATCAGATCGCAACAAGAATCCTGCTGGTCCTTAACGATCTCAGGTTCTTGATTGAAAACGCCTGACTCAACTCCGTCGGATGGAACAATCTTGGCCAAAAGCCGTCTTTAAACTCCTGAATTCATCAACTTCCCTCGGAGAGGTAGTCTAAATCCGTCCATCACTGATGGTGGAGGAGACTTAAGTGCACATATGAATGAAATGAGATCCTGTAAGATCTCATGATTGAATCATTTGATGCTGCATCAGCAATCATGGTGACAAGAGCTACTGGTTACTCGTTTAACACGCCAAACCGAATACGTTCTGTTCAAATCAACTGTCTAAGAAGGTTACTAAAACTTCTGCCACATGATAAATTTGCTGCAAAACCATTTGAATGCACAATGAATGCCAATTGGTATCGAGACAACATGGTTGAAGCCTGATCAAAGACCGGTCTTCTAAGAAGATCTTCTTGAAGTATCCGATCCCAAGCAACCTTGGGTGATCTGAGATCATATTCAATCACAGCCTTACGGGAAACTTCGAATTAATCAATGATCCTGATCCCACGAGGAGTTGCACTCTAAGTGAAAGATACCAGGACACTCTGAAGTAACCTGCGTCTCATCCTGCTGTTAGGTCCCTACAGATCTCATCCGATGGGAGGGTACGTAGTGATCAGAAATGGGTTTGCTCCCGAAGCAAACGAAACAGCTGAAGGAAGCATGTGATGGATGCCTTTAAATTTGGTAATATTTTTTAAACGTTGTTCGCCGGCACCGTACATATGCGGTGTCTGAGAGAGCGGTAAAGAATCTGAACTGAAACATTCATGTAACTTACGTAACGTATCTGCAATATTGATCAGATTAATTGGCTCATGCTGCCAACATCTTTTCGGCATACGTGTTGGGCAAATGATCATGATCATGATCTCAAGGATATTCCGGTGATCGGTGTTCTGATATCAGGATGCTGTGGATCATATGAAGTCATCGCAGAGAAACTACCTCTGTAGGTGCTTAATTAATGATCATCTGAGTCAACCAGAAATGGTCCGGGTAGATCGTGGGAATCAGGTATCCGGTAATACGTTAAGGATCCTGATACGCTTGAGAATATTCATGATCTCTCCACTCAGTGTCGACTATAAGTCACATTGCCTGACAAAAGGCGAGAGATTCGAAATATTTGGAACGGTAAGATTTACCGACGAAGAGAATCTCTGCTGTGTTTAAATGGTCTGAAGGCAGATGATCTGTAGAAGATCCGGTAGGATGCTCCGTGAAATTTGCGGTGCCAGCCATTTCAAAGTCTGCAGACTATTGTCAGATTTGATTAATTGTAGTTATATCACGTCACAAATTCCCTGGAATGTCAAGTTCGTTAATTACCAAGGTATTGGTCCAACTTCCTTGTTGATCCGGAGGAAATGATCCGGAAGAGACGAAATCAATAAAGTCTTGAAACCATTGAAATCATTGGGTTCCCGAGGTGTTTGCGATCGCAAGATCCTGCTGGAATTACCGGCTGAATTCATCCGCGCGTGAGAACGCGTTTCCTGAAGACAAGCTACGTATGAACTTTTCCTGTCGCAGCAGTAATTAATACTGCAGTCGATGCAGGCCTCACAACTTACCATCGATATGATTCTTTAAAGATCCGGATGTCACACGACACCATATCATAAATGATCAGTGTGACTCGAGTCGAACCTTTCTTCAGTCACTGTAGTGAGACCAGGAGATATCGCCGTCATGTCTACATGATCATGATAAGCGTGCGCATATGATGCTTCTGGCCAAATGACCCGTTAGAGGTGATGATCTCGCACCACAGGAATTCGTTCCTTAAAAGCCTGTTGCTGCAATGCATCATTCTAAGACGATTCCTCACTTCAGAAGGAAGAATATGCCCGTAAGTTCCTACCTGCCGCAATGACTGTCTTCCTGATAACCTGTTGTTGTAAGAAGGCACACACTTGGCAGATGGACATGTTGATAGCGGACTTATCGTTAACACCGGTGTGTTGAAGGAGTTCACCTTCACTGCCATGTTAATCGATTGCTCAAGGAGATTCTCCTGGACAATCTGGGTCGTAATAGAAGGATTAACGTACAGAAATCACCATCTGATGGCAAAGCCGTTCGTATTTAAATTTACCTCGGTAAACGTTGTACCTGCACCCCATCCTGCATGCATGGTCCTATAGAGCTGCTGATCTCACCTGTCTCGTAACTGGAGGATTACCCAGTCTCGGATCCGGAGAATGAAGAAGCTGTTTGGATACACGTGTATGGAGCCCCAAGACTTAGCCGGATACGCATCTGGATAAGAATCATGATATAAAAGTACCGTGAAATACATCCTTATCATAAAGGGCTACGCAGAAGGTCATACGATGATTGTACAGGAGGAGGATACCGAATCCGATATCATGTCGAAAGCACCTTTGGAAGCTGAACCGTCGCTACAGGCATCTCACCGTCGCAAGCTTATACATGTCCGTCGATACTATAGGTGGTCCTGAACCGCCCGCTAAATGACAATGTATAAAGAACCCGTGAAATACAGCTTATAACACTGTTACTTCAAGACAGTCGTCGACCAACGGAGGTAATGGTAATGCTGCTTTCGGCCAATCGATGCTGAAGCCTCTATCAAAAGGTGACTACTTTCAAATGCAGTAGAAATGATATTCCCAAATATTCGTGTGTGGAGACGTTTCGTTCAACAAGCCTTTTTTAGAATTTTGATACTCGAACAAATCTTATAATCTATGCGTTACGCATAAACATGTTATCGATTTTTTATAGGAGGAAAATTAAGAAAATGTTAGATTTTACAGGAAATCAGTCTAATTCATCAGGTAGTATGCCGCCTCCTGGTGGAAACGGAAATAATAACAACGGAGGCAATGGCTTCTTTAGTGGTATTCCTGGTGCAGTTTCACCTGCTCAGGCAGCACAGGACGCTTCAGGTGTCCTTGATATCCTTGTGGATTATAACAAGAAGTGTGCCAACAGTACACCTGCAAAATTTCGTGATAAAGAGATCTTTACGGTAATTTCTCAGCTCATTATGCATCAGAAGACCTGTTCTCTGTTAATAGGAGCACCGGGTACAGGTAAGACGAAGCTCGTTGAAGAGATTGCAAGACTGATCGCAACAAATTCACCTTATACAAGTGCATTGAATGATTACACTGTTTATGAACTGCCTTTGGCGAGCCTCATGGCCGGTACATCGTACAGAGGACAGCTTGAAGAAAAATTGCAGAACATCATAGAATACTGCGAAAACAACAAGGTCATTCTGTTCATCGATGAGATACATCAGCTTTGTGAGAATCGCATCGGTGGTGAAGGTGTTTCTCAAGCATTAAAGCCTGCAATGGCAAGAGGTGCGATCAAGATCATCGGTGCTACTACGATACAGGAATCTAAGAGCCTTCTTGATGATCCTGCATTCAACAGAAGATTCAATAAGGTCAATGTTTGCGAACTTACCGTAAGTCAGACAGAATCGATCATCGAAGATGTCTATATGCCGAAGATGGCAAGTCATTATGGGATCGGCTTTGGCAAGAATGTGGCACATTGTATTGTTCAGGCAGCAGAAAGAAGAAAGGGCCTTACAGGTCATGAACCTGATGTTGCCATCACGATGCTCGATAAAGTCTGTGCATATGTTCAGACTCAAAGAAACCTCAATATCGCAACGTGTACTGATGAAGCCCTTCGTGACACTATGAAGGCAACACCTTTGGTCATCAATGTAAAAAACATTGAAGACTACAATAAGACAGACAGTTATGTGCTTCCTGACAATTTCGACG
>Ga0255061_10000293_pt1 | contig 13779 bp, 7 predicted proteins | sample 174RNAGHGhighgp2_FD_183093 | JGI IMG/M metagenome (GOLD analysis project Ga0255061, IMG submission 183093) | Metatranscriptome of sheep rumen microbial communities from Palmerston North, Manawatu-Wanganui, New Zealand - 1742 RNA GHGhigh gp2... | ecosystem: Host-associated > Mammals > Digestive... | reverse complement strand
CACAGTGATATCCTGTGAAAGATCATCCACCTTTTGTAAAGTATCACCCGATGCATTCATCCATATTATCATGTAGTCACTGATCTCCTTCGCACTGCGGTTGAAGTTGATTGTGACAGCATTGGCTGTCGTATCCTGACAGAAGTGGATGGCAGTATCACCACTCATCGCTGGTAAGCTATCCACTTGAATATGATGTAACACAGTTGATTTACAAGAAGAAGAATCCATCAACGTACCGATAACCGTGATAGTGGTATCGGCTTGTAAATTAGATTGCTCATATTTCTTATCGGAACTCAATAGAGAAGAACCATAATACCATGCATACGAGATATCACGATCGTCGCCTGTAACATTTAATGAAATGCCATCGTTTTTACATATCTCACGTTGTCCCTCGATTTGGAAATGAGGCAACGCATGATATATGATCGTAACGCTATTAGAAGCAGTACAGTTAGTCAAGGCATCCAACACTTCAAAAGTATAAGTAGAAGTATCTTGAACTGTCGATACCAAGTTACCTAACTGCGATTGAGTAAATACAACATTACCCTTCTTTGCACTGACGATAGAGAAAGAAGAACGATCTTTCAGATCAGGGACAAAAGAATTGAAAGCCATTGTCCACAAGTCAATCACCGTACCAGCACAATACATCAACGTATCTTTTCCGCCGATAGGTTTAACGGTGATTGGTTTAGCCACAATTGCAATGGACTTAGACAAATCACTTTTACAAGAAGTCAACGTATCAATCAAATAAGCATTAAGATTCACAGTAGCCTTATTCTCATCTAACTGATAGGTAGGGCCTGTAGTATTATCCTGCCATACCATGCGTAGATGAGGTAACAATGCCGTATCAGCAGCATTTACATACAGAGGAGCATTATCACGACAGAAGAACAATGAATCGCTACCATCCTCAATCAACGGAGCAGAAGGTTTATGATTGATTGTCACAACGAAAGTATCCTCTGAAGAACATACACCTCTAGAATCCTTCATCACATAACCATACGGTACCTGAGACTCGTTAGGGACATACGCCAATTGGGCCATTTCATCAGACAATAGATTTGTACGATTATTACCTAACAAAGAGAAGTAACCTTCAACTGAAGGTTCGAATCCGCCAATCGCTTTTTTATTCAATGAGACGTATTGGTTAATATAAGCTCTTGCATCAAACAACTCCGGTTCACAAATAGGAGAAGGATCATCGATAGAAAGATTTATCTTAGGCAAGATAGAAACCGTTATCTGCTTGCTGTTCATACAACCTGTAACGGAATTATTTGCCACGCCATAGAAGGTGTATTTTAATTCAGCTGTTATATCCACATTCGTATTAACCACAGAAGAAGACGTGGTATCACCATTCATATCCACCCATGCGAAATAGAGATCCGACAACTTGTTCGAGCCATTCACAGATTGATCCAGGCTATAAGACAATATTTGATCGCCCGTGTTCTGACAGAAAGCAGTATCTCTCACATCAGGAACCTCAGGAATAACATCAATGGTAACAGGAACTTTCACACTATCCTTACAACCATAATCTGTAGTACCCACAAGAGAAAGGGTGATACTTGCAGAAGAAGAGAAACGAATACTATCTCCTATTAAACTATTGCCATTATACCATGAATACGTTGTATTGTCAAAGAATGGCGTTGGCAGTCTAAATTCCACATCCTGACACTCTCTTACTGTAGGGATAGTACCAAACTTAGGAAGCGGATTGAATGTAATAACAACTGTATCCGTCAATGAGCAGTTACTAATTGGTTCACTGATTGAAACCAGATAACGTTGTACGCTCTTATCTGTAGGCGACAATGAAGAGACAATGTTTTGAGCCTGCGTTTCAGTTAACGCATTTGGATCAGGATTATTACCATGTAATAAATGAATGGTATAAGTTGCATTTGCCTCCTTTATATATTTATTATGGCGAGTGATAGCATTCTCAACTTTCGACCATAAATCAACACTCTGTCCGTAACAAACTGGAGCAATATCTATATGACTGTAATTAAACGTCTTTTCAATAGAGATAGTTACCGTATCTTTATCACTCTTACAACCCGTCAAAGTATCTTCCTGATAAACATAAAATGGTACACTACGGTTGACATCCGTAAGGACCCAACTAGTATCCTTCCATACTAATTTTGTATTTTTATCAGGTGCATTTGCTCCTGTTGCCTTCGTAAGATGAACTGTATCACCCGTAGCGCAGTAATACAAAGAATCGTATAGAACATCAGGCACCACAGGTTTAGGATGAATCAAAGATTGGATGGAAACGCGTTCACCCTCACAAGTCGTAGAGTCATTGACATACGACATGTAATACGTATTAGCAGGCAGATTCTCTCCAGCTGTATTTGTGTGAATCAACACATCATTCTGGTCTATCACACCCTTTTGTGCATCATAATATACCAATCGAAGATTTGGATCGCTTACATTTTCGGAATATTTAAAATGTACGGTAGAGTCATACTGGCATCTTACCACCTGCTCTGGTTGAGGTTTCACACGAACCGAATCATGAACAAGGATAGAGAGGTTCACCCAAGGACCCTTACAACCAATCTGAGTACTCTGTCGAACACAATAGTAAGAAGAGCCCGGATTATTTATCTTCACCCAGATCGTATCTTGACGAACTGAATTACGATAGCCTACATTTGGAGACTTAGCACGTAATGTATCGCAATTATCAGTGAGAGGATCCATCTCAGGCACCCATTCCAGATTATAGCCATCAACAGACGTCTTTATCGGAAGAGCATTCATCTTATAGATAGACATGCCCTTACATAATTTTACAATAACCTTATTTTCTTGAGCATCATAAAACTTATTAGATACTGTATCTCCGATGAAAGGAACAGATTTAATAGAGTCACCTACGACAACCTTAAACTTAGAAGGATTACTTACACAATTGCTACTATCCACACGAACCAAATAATACTCCTTAATATAGGCCATTTCTGGAACGATTGTCTTTTGAGCATCATTCAGAGGGCTACCTATTTCTAACGGGTTGGTAGTATTAACTGGAAGATTCGAATTATCCGAATACCAGAACCATTTAGAATTTTCTGGATATAACTCTTGATTGATATATGTATCCAAACTTGTATTATTATCCCCCACACAGAAAAGGACTGAATCCATGCCATTTTTAAAACTAGTGGAAGTGGAATCGAAACATATGACATTGATGGTCACCAATGTTGTATCACCGATACAACCAAATTCATTTTGTGGAGCAACAATCACCTCTTTCTCACCACATTCATTGAAGTTAAATACTGAAAGAAGAGAAGTAAGCGGGCGTGCTTCATTTTCGGTGAAAGAGGTCTGCATATTTGAGAACCAAAGCATATTTTTGTATGAACTTGAATTGGCATCAACGATCTTTTTTGCCACATAAGCAGAATCAACAGAAACATACTGACAGACAGCAATATCAGGAGCTTTCAGTTTTTCAGGAAGTGCATGTACTGTAATGGTAATTGTATCCATTCCACTTTCACAGAAATCTTTAAAATAAACAGCCGCATACGTAAAGATACTATCCTTGTCTTGACGTACTTTGACACTCTCACCTTCACCTCTCACTTCTCTACTCGGATCGCCATCCTTATCTTTTGTCAGTTCATACCATCGAACTTCTTCTGTGACAGGCACATTGCTATCCAACACCAATGTGATAGAATCTTTTTCATTCGTACTAACACAATAATCTAGTACACTCTTATCAACTTTAGGTTTCTCAGCAATCTCAAAATCAGAGATGACCAAATATAGATAAGCAGTATCAGGCTTACAACTATTCTGCAAGTTCTTTTGGTAGATACCCAATCTATAGATACCATCCTTATTTTTATCGATTGTATCATTTACATTCCATGAAGGAATTGGGTTGTATGTAGCATCAACCTTTATTTTAGATTTAGTTGACCCATCAGGGTATAATATATCCGCATAGATATCATAGTCATTATGTGTTTTCCCCACATGAATAATATCTATATCTGCGTTCTTACAAAAATACAAAGTATCTTTCCCTGGGAGAATAGTATCTTTATTATAAATAATTGTTGGAGCCTTCAAATTCTCCTTGATAAAATTAATAACAATAGGCTTCGAACAAGATTTTTCACCCGCCTTCCAAGGAGAATAGAAATATAAATACTTCGTACACTCACCTGTAATATGATATGTAGCATCCCAATTAGCTTGATCCAAAACATCAAATTTCTTAGCTCCTTTGCTGCTAGTCATAATATGCGTTGTATCTGCAGCGTCGAACATAGTAATAATCTGACTAAACCTAGTCGTCATATTGATAATCTTATCAATACTATCCGAAAGCAGATTATAATCGGCCACTCCATCACACTTCAAGAAATTATCCATGACAGAATCTGGTTCTGTAGAAGCAAACGATTGGATTTGTCCCGTGTTATTAAACAAAGCAGCGATATGAGAATAATTCACTCCATGTTTTGCCAAGAACTCTTTCAAGCTATCTTGTTTAGCCATCTCCCATGTACAGGAATCTGCCTTCGCAATAGAGTCTATATTCACATTATATTTAGAAACCAATGTCAGGTAAATATCAGACAATGCAACATCTATCTCTTCACAAAAATAGAAGTTAATAGTATCAATCATAGGGTCACAATCGCCTTGCGCCTGAACCTTAATAGTAACTTCATTAGCTCTATCTTTAACGGAGACACCATCTTTCTCTGTAGTGTACATGTAATCTTCACAATTTTCACCACCGCCACCATCAGGGAAAGGAGGAATAGAACCAGGCCCACCAGGGCAGCCGTTACAAAGACCTAAATCTTCCATCTCACACATATACTTATCCCATTCCTCTTGACTATTACGTCCTTCCGAAGTACTTTCTAAAGCAGATTTATTCCCACTCTCCCCTCCAGTAACAGTCAACTCAGCTTGCGGAACCACCTTTCCAACTCGACCTACCTTTATAGATTTTTTGAATACCCAATCATCTTCTGGTTTTATTCTTACAGAAGATTTCAAAACAAATACTTCCTTGTTCTTAACAGCAGAAGGAATCTGTAAATATTTAGACGAACTATTACTACCGGGGTCAAAAAATTCAACCTTAAAGAAGGCCGTTGCCACATCAGAAGGCGCTTTAAAGGCATTTACTTGATTAGCCTTATTTAAACTCTTCAATCGTGTATTAATCGCATTCCGAATTTTTTTCCATGCCGTTGCTGTATCATTCAACTGACTAAATAAAATCGACTCCGTCGTTCCATCGTCTAACGTAAATTTAACATACATAGCATTGAATTGATTCTGATTAACATTCAAATCTGCAGGAGTTAATTTAAACTCAAGACTAATGCTAGTGAACGTATCAACATACTCTGATACAGGATACTTCAATCCAATACCTGTCAACGGTTCATTTTGACCCACTGTAAAAGTAAAGTTCGGCATTCTAATCTCGCTACTTGCTTCGACATTCACTTCGCCTAAATTTTCTACCTGTAAATTTGCCTGATGTACATCAGGTGAGCCAATCTGCACTACTGCATTAGCCAACCAGTGATACTCATTGGCTGGAGTAAAGACTACATTAAAACTAGAAGCACCCGTTTTGATAACTGGATTATTAGGATCTATTGGAAATCTACTAATTGCATGAAGATCAAAACCTCTAGAGCTGCATACTAATGATGTATTGGATAAGTTACATGTTCTATTATGATAATCATAATAAATAGAGCTTCTGAAAGGATTCATGACATCACCATTTTCCAATGTAATAGTATTGGTAGTAGCTTTTTTATTAAAATTACCCTTGGTAATATCCAAATCTGGATTTCTTAATAGTCGATCCGCATCTTGTCCGTAGAACCCGCTATAGCCACTATAAATAAAAGTAATACTATCTTTCCCACTATATGCAGGTATATCCGATCCAAAAGGGAATTCCGCCTGAATTAGATCAGGATTAGCTCCGTTGGTATTGGAAGGTCCAAACATATCACAGTCATACACCATGATATATCTCTTAGGAAGAAGATTATGACTATACACTAGCGTCAATGTCCATCCTGAGAACAATCCTTCCACTCCAAACCGTTCCAATTCCGTCTGAAGATTCGCTACACATACGTTAATAGGCGTATTGTATTTACTAACGTCATTCCCACTAAAATATGCACTAACTATATTCGTGACATCCGCATGGCAAGAATATAACCCATAATCTAATCCATCAGCCATATCCTGCTTACTTTCTGATTCTGCCGTAACAGTTTGATAAGCCGAACCTCCTATACTAAATTTTACTTGATTATGTTTATCTGATGTAGTATTTCTATCAGCCGCTTTTATTCTACCTCCCCAACTCAAACGTGCCAATTTAATTTCAGGCTTATTTTTTTCACATTCCTCTGGTTCATCAACATAGAATACACAAATTTGAGCACAGTTTTGATTGAAAAGATTATTAGCAGGATCAGCATTCAAATTCTTCATTTTCCCTTTTTCATACTGAACCCCATCACTATTCAATTGGGTATCTTCTGCCATAAGATCACAATCACCTGGCATTTCCACTAACTCTGTATTGGTGTTGCCGACAACAAGGGAAGCACCATTAATATTGAAGGATTTTATAAGAGTGGCATTTGTAGCATTAGCATTCATCATACAAAACAAAAATGCTAATACAAACCCTAATTTTTTACTAAACAAGATCTTAGACATAAGCAAATAACCCGATATAAAAATAACTTACTCCGTAAATTAGCTATTGAATATTCACCTAAACACTACTGAAAATTCATTAACACTAAAAAAAGAATCAAAAACCGTGCCAAAGATACAATTTTTTTTGTCTTAACTAACAACATTTCAACCATTTATATTCCCATGAATTTATAAAACGTTTAAAATTAAGTGATTATATCTAATCCTCAACAATGAGGAGAACAATAAATTTTTTTATAATTAACATTTTTAAACCTATCTTTGCAGAAAAATTCGATTGTTCGTCTTGTTTTTCGTATGGATAAAAAAAACGTATCAGTTATCATTCCAACCTACAACGGGTGTCATTTATTAAAGACCTACCTGTCTCACACACTGGATATTCTTTCTACAAGTTCATCAATATCAAGTTACGAAATCATTGTAATCGATGATGCATCATCCGATGAAACTGTTTCGTACCTGAAGGAACTCTCCCTCCCTGAACTCACCCTCATCGTCAATGAGGTCAATCTGGGATTTTCAAAAACCATCAACAAAGGAATTCAACAAGCCAAAATGGAGCTATCCCTGCTCTTAAATAACGATATGGAGCTACCGTCTGATTTCTTCGATAAAACCATTCCTTTCTTTTCTGATCCCAGCGTGTTTGGTGTCTATACGGAGATTCGCGACAGAGCCGGAGAGAAAATCATTGAAAGTCGAAAACTACCACTGTTCAAACATCACGAACTACACTACAGAGAAACCACAGATAATCAAAATAACTATTCCATTTATTTATGTGGCGGCAATGCGCTTGTGGATACCCATAAACTGAAAGAACTGAATGGATTCAACGAACTATTCTCTCCTTTCTACTTCGAAGATTTTGATCTCTCTCTTCGTGCATGGAGAAAAGGATGGAAATCGCTATACACCAATAATACCTTCTGCCGACACACCCCTTCCTCAACCATTAAAAAGGAGAACAAAAACACATACGTTGAAACCATCTTTAGGAGAAATAAACTGCTATTGAATTATCTGCATAATAGCACGTTTAAGAATCTATTATTATGTGGCAAAATCTATGGAAAATTTCTGTTGTACTCTTTTTCCAAAAATGAAAAGAAGCAAAGTTTTATCTCCTCTGCAAAAGCTTTCTTAGCCCTCAAGAAAAAGGCAGATATACAAAGAGTCAATGAATACAACCAATTACCACCTATCGATTGGTCACTGTTTCAATAACTCCCGATAGATTTCCACATATCTTCCCAAATGTTTATCGTAAGAGAATGACCTAGCATATTCTTCATTACGGATTGCCAAATCAGGATGCTGCTGAAAGGCAGCAATCGCCTCCTTTATTTTGGATGCAATATGATCAGGTTCGAAAGTATCCATAAAGAAAACATGATCCGAACCAATCTCCTTCAGTGAAGTTTTATCTGAAGATATCACCGGTTTACCAAAAAACATCGCTTCAATAATTGGCAAACCAAACCCCTCGAACAAGGATGGAAAGACGAAAGCCTCACAATGGTTATACAACCATATCTTCTCTGAATGAAGGATCTCCCCCAACAAATAGACATTGGAAATTGCTTCATCCTGAATACGATTACGTATCATATCAGCATATTCGGTAGTATTTTTTCCTGCCAGATACAAAGTATAATCAGGTAATCTTTTCATCGCATCCAACAATACATGAAAATTCTTCTTCGGCATAATCTGCCCAATCGTGAAAAGGAATTTTTTATCTGGTTCAGGAAGATGAGGTTGCTTCTCATCAGAAGCAGACAAAGCCTCAACACCATTATAAAGCACCTCGATATCCTTCTGCGGATGGAAATAGTTGACAACATCATTCTTGGCAAATTGTGAGATACATAGCAACCGACTGGCCCTGTTGATCTTTTTTTGCAACCGCTGGGTATATTTATCCAAGGACGCTCCTTCCTTCTCATACAAAAAGTTCAAATCATGAATGGTAAGTATGTTTTTTGTCGAACGACGAGAAGGTTTAAAACGACTCAACTGATGAATGGAATGCCATACATCAAACTTAGGCAACAGGAAAGGGAAGATGGTATAAATCTCACGAGAGACATGATAATAGACATCATCACCAAAAGAACCCACATAGGACTTAGGAACTAAAAGATGAATTTCAAAATCAAACTCGGATGCATGTTTACCAAAATATGTAGCATAATTGTATGCTACCTGTCCCAATCCACAATTGAGATGTTTTAAAATAGATAAATCAACTAAAACTTTTTTCATTCTTACAAGCAATGTATCGTATCTACAAAAATAGATAAAAAGGCTGAATAGCAAAAACAACATAGGGAGAAAGCAAGCAAACTGAATTATTATTCGTAAGTTTGTAGAAAAATTAGAAATATGAAAATCGTTATCAATCCGGAATTTTCACTTTACAAGACCTTTATCGAATCTCTTCCCTCTATTTTTGAACAAGAAGGAACCAGCATATATAAAGCACGTAATGAAATAAAAATCTTCGATGTAAACGGTACTATATTGAATGTGAAGTCATATAAAATACCCATCTTTATCAATCGGATTGCCTATACATTTTTTCGTCCGACGAAAGCAAGACGTGCATACGAATATGCCTTAAGACTCATATCAATGGGTTTTTTATCGCCTACCCCCATTGCCTACATAGAAGAGAAAAAAGGAGGATTACTAACTCACTCCTACTTTATAAGCCTACATACTCCCATGCAGGGCAATCTGAGAGTATTTAATGATTGCCTACCTTTAGAAGGTGAGAAAGAAAAATTAGCCATCGCATTTGGAAAATTCTCGGCTGAATTACATAACAAAAAAGTTTTTCATAAAGACTACTCTCCTGGCAATGTTTTATGGGAAAAAATTGGAGATGACTGTTATCATTTCTCACTCATTGATATCAATCGAATGCAATTTCGAGAAGTAGGGAAAGAGGAAGGATGCGAAAACTTTTGTCGCATGTGGGCTCATGATGATTTTTTCAGAATAGTAGCAAAAATGTATGCCGAAGGAAGAGGATACGATGTGGAGGAATGTACGGATCTATTTCTTCGATATAAACAAAAAGATCGCATTCACCGAAAGAAAAGGGAAAATAGAAAAGCAAAGATTCAAGAATGGAAAGCGAAATTAGGCCTCAACTGATGGCTCTTTAGCTTCCACTGATTTCCTCGTAAGAGAAAAAGAATCTCTGTCAGAAGCATAATTCCACAACAACAATTCGAACATAAAGAAGGTTGGCAATAAGTGAGGACCGAACGACTCAAAGACACCTTGAAATGAAAAGATGATAACAAATAGTGTCAAGAAGAACTTGTATCGACAACGAATAAAGAAAATCGGAGCAAATAAGCAACCCAACAGAATCACAACCCCCAAGATACCAAACTCCATCATAGTACTCAAGAAAATATTATGCGGATGCATCTGCAACTTGTCAACATTCCCTTCTCTATCTAGAATAGGTTCCATCATATAGATATTTTCATAGTATTCATGGTAAAATTTAGGATCATTCATTCCTCTTTCCACCAACTGTTCACGTGCACCGACTACCCCGTATCCGAGGAGTGGTTTATCTTTAATCATCTCCGCACATACATTCCAAATCACTCTTCTCGGATCATTTGTGACAGATTTATTGGAAAACTGTGGATAGAATGTAATGACCAAGATAGGCAATGAAGCTAAAAGAACTAAGAAACAGCGATACCACTTGGACATTCTCGTCCACAAAAAATAAAATACAAATGAAACAATTATGAAAATCATCGAGAGAGCGCCCGTCCTACCGAATGAAATAGTAATACCAATAACAACACAAACCATGCTTAAGATCATCAGGATACGTTTCCATTTTTGGACACCATCAGCTCTGAACATAAACAGAGCTAAAAGCAGTACGATATTCATAAACATATTGAATGTCATGTGAGCATTGATAGACTTTGATGTGCTATACACATAGACCAGCAAACTCTCATATAAAGAATGGCCTTCCCAAACCCATTTGCCGCCTAAAAGTTGATAATAATTTACGATTGAATAAACCAATACAATCACAGAAGTCACAGCCAGGACAATTGCAAAGTCACGGATTCGAAACTTATCATTTAATCCGATGATTCCGATGATTCCATACAAAATGAAAGGCATACGAGATTCTATGCAGTGCAAATAATATTGCGAAGATAACCCTGTTTCAAACAGGTGCCAGATAGGAATAAGCAGGTAAAACAATATACACAATAAAAATGGCCATTTATCCTGACTCCATTTCCATCCCTTGAATCTTTTAAATAAAAAAAGATCCAACAAATAACCGATGCCGAAAATAAATAATGAGATACGTTGAAATTTAGTAAATCCAAAAGGTAATGATGCAAATACAAGCATCATACCAAGAACTGGAATATATGGGACAAGCTGAATTAATTTAGTTATATTAAACATCTTAAAATTTATAACACCTCTACAATTTATATTAATTCTATTACACTTATATACAAATTCTGTGATCAGCACTAACATTAAATAGCATATCCGCACGAGATGGCATCTCTTTTAACATGAAACGAGTTAATCTCTCATAATGAGAAATAAAACGTTTCAATTCATCATCAGACATCACCCTAAGATTTTTTTGTCCTTCCGTTTTCATCCTCAATTTTTTTTCTTGAAGTGTTCTCCACTCATACACTTTATCAAAAGAAGGTACTTTTAACATAACCAAAATATCGATTTTATCGAATAATGATTTATAATTATCCTTCAACTGGCTGTTGACATAACGTCTCCATACACAATAAGGATCTTCGTTCCGCTCCAGATCATTAATCGGTGTCAGTAGTTCTGTTTCCTTCTGTTCCACAGCCCCCATAAACCAACCATCAAATAGTATCACGTTCGGTCTTCCCACGAAGGAATCCCATTGTGATTGAGGGAAGGAATCATCAACCGCCTTATTAAATCTAGGAATAATCGTCTCCGTTTTAGGTGATGCCATACATAAAGAAGATATCACCTCTTCACACAAATGGACATCATGCGTACCTGGCACCCCTCTTGTAATTAAAAGAGGGTGAACTTCCTGCGCAAGCTTTTCTCTGTCGGCGCGAGTCAGATAAAAATCATCAATGCTGAAGCTCACTACTTTCATATTGTATTGGATCTCTAGCACAACCTTAAGCAAAGCGCTGAAAGTAGTTTTTCCAGCACCTTGAGCCCCATTCACACCAATGATTTGGGTCTTATCCTCAACATTAAGACCCGTATGTATCAGATTGGCCATAGGAAGATAGATACGATCTAAATCTTCCATTAGATTTTCATCCAACATTAACTCCTTCAATTTATCTCTGAAGGCCGTTTGTAAATCAATTATATGCAATCCAAACATAGTATCTAATAATTTAGTTAGACTTAAAAATACGTTGCAGTAACATTCTCAATTCATCCGTCGGTTCAGCCCCTTTTGTCATTAAGAAGTTACCATCTTTATCAATCAAGAAAAAAGAGGGAATACTCTTTATACTATACCTTGACTTTAACGCATCTGAATCATCAGCAAGCATAAAATACATTTTATCTCCATACCGTTGAGATAATTTTAAGACTGCTTCTTGTGAATCATACAATCCAACATTCAAAATGACCAGATCCTTCTTATAATCATTCTGAAAGCGCACTAAGACATCTAAATCTTTTTGAGTTTGATCTATATAAGAATTCTCAAAATTTAAATATATATATTTCCCCTTGAAATCGGAAAATTTTTTCTTTTTTCCATCACCAGTCTTCATAACAAAATCTGGAGCTGCCATTCCAATAATATTTGTAGAAGTATTATTTAAAATATAAGCAAGGATATCGCGATTTTGCTGAGAGGCAATACCAGAACCTATTTTCTGAAGTAGATCCATCACCTTAATTTGATTAAACTGATTTTGATTGATCAAATCATACAACAATTTAATCGCCACCAATTCTCGCAAATCAGGATCTGTTATACCATATCGATTGGAAAGCAACATGAAATACATCTTCACATTTCCTTCTTCAACAATACGTTGAAAAGCAAGATATTGTTCTCTATCGTATTGTGATTGTACGATGAAATCGTCGAAACAGTTATTAAAGATATCCCAAAAAGCAGGACTGCTTTCATTAACCCCTAACCGATTGATGCGTGCAATAATACTATCCTGATAGACTTTAGGAGAACTATTCAACAAAAGTAGAAAACGCTCTTCCATGTATCTGGACAGATAACGATCAGCATAAAAATCATTGAAGATCTCTTTCATCTGATCGATAGAAACAAGGATGGAATCGACAGAATTTGAATAAACAAGATGCTTCATCGAATAAAAATCAAACGCATCTTCAAACTCCATCAATTTATAATTAAAATCCCCCTGTTTCAACCCGACAATCTGTAAAAGAACATCCGTAGGTTTAAAATAAGGATCTAATTTTTGTGCTAGAGTCCTTTCAGCATAAGGAGGTAAATTGACAACATAATCTTTCCCGGACTCCAAGAAAATAAATCCATTATATGTGTCCGATGGGATAAAAACCTGTAACGGAGTGGCAATATTAACTGTAAACGAAAACTTTCCTGTAGGATCAACGATACATGAATCCAATGTACGTTGCATTCCCACAATTTCATCCATATAATAATTCAATCGTAGAGTCTTACCAGCAAAAGAAGGTGCTACACCCGAAAGTGTAGTACTCTTACCCCACATCCCAATGGATAGAGTAAATAAAACTATCAATAAAAATAATTTCTTCATTTTGCACAAAGTAAAACACAAAAGTATAAAAAATATTCAAGCAACATGATTTATATAAAGAGAATAAACAAAAAAAAAACCACAACTAACTCTTCACAAAGCGATTGTGGTTACTATTTTAAAGTATAAATGTTTCCTGGGAACGAAATCTTAT
>Ga0255061_10000284_pt1 | contig 13958 bp, 28 predicted proteins | sample 174RNAGHGhighgp2_FD_183093 | JGI IMG/M metagenome (GOLD analysis project Ga0255061, IMG submission 183093) | Metatranscriptome of sheep rumen microbial communities from Palmerston North, Manawatu-Wanganui, New Zealand - 1742 RNA GHGhigh gp2... | ecosystem: Host-associated > Mammals > Digestive... | reverse complement strand
TGGCCTTTTTACTTTTAAACAAGCTAAAAATATTATTCTGCTTTGCTTTCTGTTTCCTGTGCAGCCTCTGCACTTGCTTCCTCCTTAACTTCAACTGCATCGGCAACAACTGCATTGTCGGCTTTCTTTGAAGAAGAGCGACGGCGGCGTGTAGTTGTTTTCTTTGCAGCATCAGCCGAACCTTGATTATAATTTGCGTTATAATCAACCAGTTCAATAATGCACATTTCCGCGCTATCGCCAACGCGTGTGCCAGTTTTGAGGATACGGGTGTATCCGCCCGGACGGTTAGCCACTTTAACTGCAACATCGCGGAAGAGCTCAGCAACGCTCTCCTTGTTCTGGAGATAGCTGAATACAACACGGCGCGAATGTGTCGAATCAACCTTCGACTTTGTAATCAGAGGCTCAACGTACATTTTCAAAGCCTTTGCTTTTGCAACTGTGGTAGATATACGTTTGTGCAGAATCAAAGATGTAGCCATATTGGACAACATTGCATCTCTGTGCCCCTCTTGTCTGCCTAAATGATTAAAACCTTTATTGTGTCTCATCGTTATTAATCTTTCTCAAGTTTATACTTACTGATGTCCATTCCAAAAGTCAGATTCATTGAATCAAGCAAATCCTCCAACTCTGTCAACGATTTCTTGCCAAAGTTTCTGAACTTCAGCAAATCGTTCTTGTTATATGTGCAAAGATCGCCCAAAGTCTCAACATCGGCTGCTTTCAGGCAGTTGAGTGCTCTTACCGACAAATCCATGTCAATGAGTTTGGTCTTCAACAATTGACGCATATGCAGAATTTCCTCATCGAACTCCTCTGTCTGATATTTCTCACCAGCATCAAGAGTGATTTTCTCATCAGAGAACAACATAAAGTGATAAATCAAAATCTTGGCGGCCTCATTCAATGCATCTTTCGGCAGAATAGAACCATCGGTCTTGATTTCCAATACCAACTTCTCATAGTCGGTTTTTTGTTCAACTCGGTAATTCTCAACAGCATACTTCACATTTCTGATTGGAGTATGAATTGAATCTATGGCAATTACTCCAAATTCCGCATCGACTGGTCTATTCTCATCTGACGGAACATAACCGCGGCCCTTGTTTATAGTAATTTCCATTTGGAGTTTGACAGTCGGGTCGAGGCGGCAAATAACCAGCTCGGGATTGAGAACCTCAAACCCACTCAGGAAACGCGAGATATCGCCAGCAGTGAATACTTCCTGATTAGCAACCGAAATGGACACCTTCTCATGGTCAATATCCTCAATTTGCTGTTTGAATCTGACTTGTTTCAGATTTAAAACTATCTCTGTCACATCCTCCATTACACCGGGAATGGTCGAAAACTCGTGGTCAACACCTGCTATTTTGACTGTTGTAATAGCAAAACCTTCGAGCGATGACAACAGAATGCGACGGAGCGCATTACCTATTGTCTGACCATAGCCAGGCTCCAATGGACGGAACTCGAACTTACCAAATTGGTTGTCCTGTTCCAACATTATAACTCTATCAGGCTTTTGAAAAGCTAAAATTGCCATAATTAATTATTACTTAGAGTAAAGTTCAACAATCAACTGTTCCTCAATGTGTTCTGGAATATCCGCTCTTTCCGGAACGTTCAGGAATTTTCCTGCGACATTGGCGTTATCCCACTCCAACCAAGAGTATTTGCTATGGTTTGTTCCTGCCAAAGAGTTTGAAATGACTTCGAGTGATTTTGATTTCTCTCTAACTCCAACCACTTCTCCAACTTTAACAAGATAAGAAGGAATGTTCACCACGTCACCGTTGACTACGATATGTTTGTGGAGCACAAGCTGGCGTGCTGCGGCTCTTGTCGGAGCTATGCCCAAACGATAAACCACATTGTCTAACCTCGACTCCAACAACTGCAAAAGAACTTCACCTGTGATACCTTTGCTACGCTGAGCCATAGCAAACAAGTTTGCAAACTGGCGCTCCAAAACACCATATGTGTATTTAGCCTTTTGCTTCTCCTGCAACTGAGTACCATACTCCGAAGTTTTTTTCCTCTTTTTGTTCAGTCCGTGCTGGCCTGGAGGAAAGTTCTTGCGATCCAAGTATTTGTCAGACCCGTAAATGGGTTCGCCGAATTTTCTGGCGATTTTTGATTTTGGTCCAATGTATCTAGCCATTTGTTTTCTGTTTATTCAAAAATTAGACTTAAACGCGGCGTCTCTTTGGAGGACGGCAACCATTGTGTGGAAGCGGAGTTACATCAATAATTTCGGTAACTTCTATTCCCAAGTTATGAATTGACCTAATGGCCGACTCACGTCCGGTGCCTGGGCCCTTAACATATACTTTAGCCTTGCGCATACCCGCATCAAATGCCACTTTTCCACAATCCTCGGCTGCTACCTGAGCGGCATACGGGGTGTTCTTTTTTGAACCTCTGAACCCGTTTTTGCCAGCCGATGACCATGAAATTACTTGTCCTTCGCTGTTGGTTATCGAGATAATGATATTGTTAAACGAAGAATGAATGTGAACTTCTCCCGAAGTTTCAACCTTTACGATTCTTTTTTTAGTTGTTTTTGACTTCTGTGCCATAATCAATTACCTATTACTTAGTGGCTTTCTTTTTGTTAGCGACAGTTTTCTTTTTGCCCTTGCGGGTACGAGCGTTGTTACGGGTGTTCTGACCGCGTACGGGCAAACCCAAACGGTGGCGCACACCTCTATAGCAACCAACGTCCATCAGTCGCTTAATGTTCAATTGAATTTCTGAGCGCAATTCACCTTCGAGCTTGTAATCTCCAAGTATCTTGCGCAGGGATGCTATTTCAGCATCAGTCCAGTCATCCACTTTGGTATCATAGCTAATGCCAGCTTTGTCAAGAATTGTTCTTGCGCTGCTGCGTCCAATACCGAAAATGTATGTTAGGCCTATTTCTCCTCTTTTGTTTTTTGGTAAATCTACACCTGCAAGACGTGCCATAATTACATTAAAAATTTTTGAGTTGCAAATTTATTAAATTATCCTTGACGTTGTTTGAATTTCGGATTTTTTTTGTTAATCACATACAAACGTCCTTTTCTGCGCACGATTTTGCAATCTGCGCTACGCTTTTTGATTGATGCTCTTACTTTCATCTTTTTTAGTCTTTTATTTGTACCTAAACGCGATACGCCCCTTTGTCAAATCGTAAGGCGACATCTCAACTTTAACTTTGTCACCGGGCAGGATTTTGATGTAATGCATCCGCATCTTGCCTGAAATGTGGGCGATAATTTCAAGCCCGTTTTCCAATTGCACGCGGAACATTGCGTTTGACAATGCCTCAATGATTGTACCATCCTGTTCGATAGAAGCCTGCTTGGCCATAAGTTTTCTGTTTTTGTTTGTTCTTAACTTGTTCGTTCTCGTTAATCGACCGACAATTCCTTTCGGACGTCTCGTTTGGATCTAAATGGTCAGATTGCGCGCATTACCATAATTTATCCAAAAAATTAACATTCTTCTCTCAAGTCTGCCTACGTTATCAGCAACCTATTAAAAACTATTGCGCCCCTTGATTTTTGTGCCCTTCATCAAACCATCGTATTGACGGTTCAGCAAAAAGCTCTCAATGTTTTGAAGCGTGTTAAGAACAACACCAACCATAATCAACAGAGAAGTGCCGCCATAGAAATAGGCAAAACTGCTCTGTACTCCAGCCATCATGGCAAATGCCGGCAAAATGGCCACAATAGCAAGGAATATTGATCCTGGCAAGGTGATCCTCGACATAACGGTGTCGAGGTACTCTACAGTCTTCTTTCCTGGCTTAACTCCCGGAATGAATCCTCCATTTTTCTTCATATCATCAGCCATTTGTGTCGGTTGGATAATAATAGCTGTGTAGAAATAGGTGAAGATAATGATTAGGAATGCCACCGTGAAATTATACCAGAAACCTGTTGGGTTTGACAATGCTGCGGCAATTCCGGTTGCCGATTCAGCGCTTGAAAAACCTATCAGTACGATTGGCAGGAACATAATTGCCTGAGCAAATATGATAGGCATAACACCTGCTGCTATCACTTTCAACGGAATATACTGGCGAACGCCACCATATTGTTTGTTTCCGACAATTCTTTTGGCATATTGTACCGGAATTTTGCGTACTCCTTGCTCAAGAAGAATTGTGAAGAGAATAACAACTCCCAATGCAATCATTTCTATAAAGAACATCACAAGTCCGCCTCCCTGTTCGTTCAGGCGCGAGATGAACTCAACCCAAATGGCCGACGGGAAACGGGCAACAATACCTATCATGATTATCAAAGAGATTCCTTGACCTCCTATGCCTCTATCCGTGATTCTCTCGCCAAGCCACATGACAAACATGGTTCCTGCCGTAAGAATGAACATTGACGAAATGGTGAATTTGGCACCTTTAAGTATGAATGCCGATTCGGGAAGTTGCGAGTGCAAGTTTGCCAAATAGCCCGGAGCCTGGAGCAACAGAATGCCCACTGTCAGAATTCGAGTTATCTGGTTAATCTTGCGGCGTCCGCTCTCACCCTCACGTTGCAGCCTCTGGAAATAAGGTACAGCCATACCCAGCAATTGAATGACAATGGATGCCGAGATATATGGCATAATACCCAATGCGAAAATCGAAGCATTTGAGAACGCACCGCCCGAGAACATGTCCAACAATCCCAAAATACCTGTTGCGGTCTGGTTTTTCAGAGCGGTAAGTTGAGATGGGTCAATGCCAGGGAGCACTACCATTGTACCTAACCTATACACAAGAATCAGCAGCAATGTGTTGATAATCCTTGTCTTCAGGTCATCGATTTTCCAAATATTCTTTAAGGTTTCAATAAATCTCTTCATCAACGTAAGTATTACAATGTTACCACTTTACCCTTCTGGCTTTCGATAGCTTCGATTGCCGATTTTGAGAAAGCGTGAGCTTCCACCTCTAACGCAAGAGTCAATTTGCCGTTGCCCAAAACTTTCACCTTGTCGTTGGCGGAAATCAAGCCGTTGGCGAGCAAAATGTCAACATCGATTTTTGTCAAGCCTTTTGATTCTGCCAGTTTCTGCAAATCGCCAACATTGACGGCTTTGAATTCTTTGCGGTTGATATTCTTGAATCCGAATTTAGGCATTCGTCTTTGCAATGGCATTTGGCCACCTTCAAAACCTACCTTCTTCGAGTAACCCGAACGCGATTTGGCGCCCTTGTGTCCGCGGGTTGAGGTTCCGCCTTTGCCTGAACCTGCACCACGGCCGATTCTTTTCGAAGATTTTACTGAGCCAGCAGCTGGCTTCAAATTACTTAAATCCATAATAATGTCTTGTTACTTTATTTCTTCAAAAGAAACTAAATGTTTAACTGCATTTATCATTCCAAGTATTTCCGGCTTAGCGTCATGCTCAACAACCTGGCTTACCTTGCGCAAGCCTAAAGCCTCAAGTGTGGCAACCTGGCGCTTGTTGCAGCCGATTTTGCTCCTTATTTGTTTAATACGATACTTTGCCATGACTATTAACCTTTAAATACCTTTTCTATTGATATACCACGCTCGAATGCGACATCTTTTGCATCGCGCATCTGAGCAAGAGCCTCGATTGTTGCCTTTACAACATTGTGCGGGTTCGATGAGCCTTTCGATTTTGCAAGGCAATCTTTTACACCAACGCTCTCCAAAACAGCACGCATGGCACCACCGGCCTTAACTCCGGTACCGTGCGATGCAGGCGAAATGTAAACCTTGGCGCCGCCAAATACTGCCAATTGGTCGTGAGGAATGGTGCCGTTGATGAGTGGCACTTTGATGAGGTTTTTCTTTGCATCCTCAACACCTTTGCTGATGGCGGTTGTTACTTCGTTGGCTTTACCCAACCCGTAACCAACAACGCCGTCCTCGTTGCCAACAACGACAATTGCTGAGAAGGTGAAGGTACGGCCACCCTTGGTTACTTTGGTAACGCGGTTGATGGCAACCAAACGATCTTTCAATTCAAGATCTGTTGTTTTTATTCTTCTAACGTTTGACATAACTTACTAAAATTTAAGTCCACCTTTACGGGCTGCGTCAGCCAAGGCTTTTACCCTACCATGATACAAAAAGCCATTTCTGTCGAATACGACCTGGCTGATTCCTTTCTCTAAGGCAACTTTGGCAATTTGCTCGCCAACTTTCTCTGCCTTCTGTGTTTTTGTCTCCTTAAGGCTGGCAATCTCCTTGTTCAGCGATGTTGCAGAGGCGAGCGTTACACCTTTCACATCATCAATTATCTGAACCGATATCTGCTTATTGCTGCGGAAAACACTCATACGGGGTTTCTCTGCTGTGCCACTCACATTCTTGCGAATGCTTGCCTTAATCTTATTGCGTCTTTCTAATTTAAACGATGCCATAATTTCTGATTTTTAGATTATTTACCAGCAGATTTACCAACTTTTCTGCGAATTTCCTCGCCAATGAACTTGATACCTTTGCCTTTGTACGGTTCTGGCATGCGGAACGAGCGTATCTTAGCGGCAACCTGGCCGATAAGCTGCTTGTCGCAGCTTTCAAGTTTCAGAATAGGATTGCTACGTTTGTCGGTTTTTGCGTCAACCTTTATCTCGGCTGGCAGCTCAAACATAATGCTGTGTGAATAGCCAAGGCTCATCTCGAGCATTTGACCGTTCGACTCGGCACGGTAACCTACACCAACAAACTCCATCTCTAATTTGAACCCTTCAGAAACTCCCACTACCATATTGTGGATCAATGCGCGGTACAGACCATGCATCGACTTGTGAGCGATCTCATCGTCCGGACGCTCAAGTTTGACAGCTGTTGGCTCAACAATGACTTTAATGTCAGGGTTGACCTTCTGTGTCAAAGTTCCTTTGGGCCCTTTTACTACTACCACGTTGTCGCCGTCAACTGTGACTGTCACACCAGCGGGTATAGCTACAGGTAATTTTCCAATACGTGACATGTTTTATAAAATATTAATATATGTAACACAATACTTCGCCACCCAAATTCTTTACGCGGGCCTCTTTGTCAGTCATTACGCCTTGTGATGTAGATATGACTGCTATGCCCAAACCGTTAAGTACACGCGGCATATTCTCAACGTTTGTGTACTTTCTCAAACCTGGACGGCTGATTCTCTCCAGTTTTTTAATAACTGGTTGCTTGGTCTGCAAGTTGTACTTCAGAGCTATCTTGATAATATCCTTTTCGTCATCGAACTTGTAGTTAAGAATATAACCATTATCATAAAGGATTTTGGTTATGCTTTTCTTCATGTTCGACGAAGGTATTTCGACAACTTTGCTTCTAGCCATTTGAGCATTCCTGATTCTTGTCAGGAAATCTGCTATTGGATCTGTCATTTTCTTAAAACTTTAAAGTTACCAACTTGCTTTTTTCACACCCGGTATCAAACCTTTAAGCGCCATCTCTCTGAACTGGATACGGCTGATGCCGAACTGACGGATATATCCTTTCGGACGGCCGGTCAGGGAGCATCTGTTGTGCATGCGGACAGGAGAAGCGTTTTTAGGCAATTTCTGAAGTGCGATGTAATCGCCTTCCGAAATCAGCTTCGCGCGTTTTTCAGCATATTTCTGAACTAATTTAGCCCTTTTCACTTCGCGGGCTTTCATTGATTCTTTTGCCATGGGACTAATTCTTTTTAAGATTTTTAAATGGAATGCCAAATTCCCTTAACAAAGCGTACCCTTCTTCGTCCGTCTTAGCTGTCGTGACAAAGGTTATGTCCATACCCAGGAATGTTGTGATTTTATCAATGTCAATTTCAGGGAAAATGATCTGCTCTGTGATGCCAAGAGTGTAGTTGCCCTTGCCATCAAGTTTGCTGTTGACACCTTTAAAGTCACGGATACGAGGCAGTGCGACAACAATGAGTCTCTCAAGGAACTCATACATGCGGTCCTTTCTCAGCGTCACTTTCACGCCAATCGGCATTTTCCTTCTCAATTTGAAGTTTGAGATATCCATGCGCGACAAGGTTTTCATTGCCTTTTGTCCGGTTATGGCTGTCAACTCCTCTGCAGCGGTGTCAATAATCTTCTTGTCGGCGATTGCCTTGCCCACACCTTGGTTGATTACAATTTTCTCAAGTTTTGGAACTTGCATCGGTGTGGTGTAGTTGAATTCCTTCGTCAGAGCGGGAATTATCACCTCTTTGTACTTCTTTCGTAATTCTGGTACGTATTCCATTATTTGATCTCCTCTCCAGATTTTTTAGAGTATCTAACTAATTTCCCATTCTCGCCTTTTCTTCTGCCAATGCGTGTCGGATTACCGCTTGCGGGTTCAACAAGCATAAGGTTTGAAATGTGAACGGGAGCTTCTTGCTTCACAATACCGCCTTGGGTATTTTTTGCGTTAGGCTTGGTGTGTTTCGACACCAGGTTGATGCCTTCAACGACTGCGCGTTGTTTCTCCACTTGCACGCTAAGGACTTTTCCTCTTTGTCCTTTAGACTCGCCTGCGATAACAACAACGGTGTCACCTTTTTTGATATGCAATTTAGTTGCCATTTTTGTTACCTTTTACTTATTATAAAACTTCTGGCGCAAGAGAAACAATCTTCATGTAACTGTCGCGCAATTCGCGAGCCACAGGACCGAAAATGCGGGTTCCTCTGATTTCACCTGCATTGTTGAGCAATACGCATGCGTTGTCATCAAAACGGATGTAAGAGCCGTCGCTGCGACGAATCTCTTTGGTGGTACGAACCACCACTGCTTTGCTGACTGCGCCTTTTTTAATATCGCCGCCTGGCAGGGCTGTCTTCACAGCAACCACTATTGTGTCACCAATAGTAGCATAACGCTTTTTGGACCCACCCAACACATTGATGCACAAAACTGTTTTGGCACCACTATTGTCGGCTACACTTAATCTAGTCTCAGACTGTATCATGACTACTTAGCTTTTTCAATGATTTCAACTAAACGCCAGTTCTTTGTTTTGCTCAAAGGCCTGGTTTCCATAATCCTTACTGTATCACCTATGTTGCACTCATTCTTTTCATCCTGAGCGTGCAACTTGGTAGTCTTATTGACAAATTTCCCGTAAAGCGGATGCTTTACCTTCCGTTTGATGGCAACTGTTATGGTCTTTTCCATTTTGTTGCTGACCACAACGCCTATACGTTCCTTTCTCAAATTTCTAGTTTCCATCTGCCAATATTATTTATTTTGGTTAATCTCTCTGGCCCTCAATTCTGTCTTCAAACGGGCAATGTCACGCTTTGTCTCGCCAATCTTGTTCGGGTTGTCGAGCGGTGACACTGCGTGGTTCAGACGCATTTTTGTCAAGGCCTTTGTATTGTTCTCTATCTGCTCTTGGATTTCCAAGGTCGATAATTCTCTAACTTCTGAAGCTTTCATTGCATTAAATTGAAGATTCAACAAAATCGTTTCGAACAATAAATTTGGTCTTAATTGGCAATTTCTGCGCACCCAGACGCAAAGCTTCCTTTGCAACTTCAAAAGGCACGCCTTCTGCTTCAATAAGTATACGACCTGGAGTCACCACTGCAGCAAAGCATTCCGGATCACCTTTACCTTTACCCATGCGGACATCGGCTGGTTTCTTGGTCACAACTTTGTCAGGGAATATCCTTATCCAAATTTGTCCTTCACGTTTCATGTAACGGGTGACAGCCTGACGAGCTGCCTCAATTTGTCTTGCAGTAACCCAGCATTCTCCTAGAGACTTGATACCGAAAGAACCGAAAGCCAGCTCATGTCCACGATGAGCGTTACCTTTTGAACGGCCCTTTTGTACCCTTCTGTACTTAGTTTTCTTTGGTTGTAACATCTTAAACTAGTTTTAGATTACTTTTGACGTTTTTTTAATCCCTTTTTCTGCGGTTGAGCGGCACCTATGTTAGGAGAAAGGTCACGTTTTCCGTAAACTTCGCCTTTGCAAATCCAAACTTTGATACCAATCAAACCCACCTTAGTCAATGCCTCAACTTGTGCATAGTCGATGTCGGCTCTCAAGGTGTGCAATGGAATACGGCCTTCCTTGAAGATTTCAGACCGGGCCATTTCCGCACCGCCCAAGCGTCCCGATACCTGGACCTTGATGCCTTCCGCACCCATACGCATTGTTGATGCCATACCCATCTTGACAGCGCGGCGATACGAAACGCGACCCTCAAGCTGACGGGCTATATTGCTACCTACAAGGAATGCATCAAGTTCCGGTCTCTTTATCTCAAAGATGTTTATCTGCACTTCCTTTTTGGTAATTTTCTTCAACTCCTCTTTCAGCTTATCAACTTCTTGCCCGCCTTTACCAATAATGATACCCGGACGAGCAGTGTTAACTGTTATTGTGATAAGTTTCAGCGTACGCTCGATAATAATCTTCGACACACTGGCTTTAGCCAAACGAGCCTGAAGATACTCTCGGATTTTGCTGTCCTCGAGGATTTTCTCTGAATATTTCTTGCCACCAAACCAGTTCGAATCCCAGCCTTTGATGACACCTAACCTATTTCCTATAGGATTACATTTCTGTCCCATTTATTCACTTTTTTCGTTTGTTTGACTCTTGCTATCAACAACAACTGTTACGTGGTTCGAACGTTTTCTGATACGATAGCCACGACCTTGCGGAGCTGGACGAAGTCTCTTCAGTTGGCGTCCGGAGTCAACTGAAATCTCTTTAACGTAAAGATTCGATTCTTCGATTCTTGCTCCCTCATTTTTCTGCTGCCAGTTTGCGATAGCTGACAATAACAGTTTCTCAACTCTTACAGAAGCTTCTTTAGGACAATAGCGAAGCAGGCTCAACGCCTTGTTGACCTCAACGCCACGAACCATATCTGCAATCAAACGCATTTTGCGGGGAGATGTCGGGCAGTCGTTCAGCTTAGCGAAGCTGATGCTCTTCCTCTCCTCTTTCATTTGATTTGCCATATTTCTTTTTCTTGCACCCATGTTAGTTCCGATTTACATTAATTACTTTTTCTTTCCTCCGTGACCTCTGAACTGACGGGTTGGGGCAAATTCACCAAGTTTATGGCCTACCATATTCTCAGTCACATAAACTGGTATAAAGCGGTTTCCATTATGAACTGCAAAGGTGTGCCCAACAAAGTCTGGGGAAATCATTGAGGCCCTCGACCAGGTTTTGATAACATCCTTTTTGCCTGACTCATTCATTGCGGTCACTTTCGCATCCAACTTATAATGAATGTACGGCCCTTTTTTTAACGAACGACTCATAATCTATTATGCTTTACTTTTTCTACGTTCAACAATCAACTTATTAGACTGCTTCTTTGGGCGACGAGTCTTGTATCCCTTAGCTGGCATACCATTCCTTGAACGCGGGTGTCCTCCAGAAGCACGACCTTCGCCACCACCCATCGGGTGATCGACTGGGTTCATCACAACACCACGGTTGCGTGGTCTGCGACCCAGCCAGCGCGAACGGCCGGCTTTGCCTGACACTTCCAAAGCGTGATCTGAATTGCCGACAACTCCAATAGTTGCTTTGCATGTTACCAATACCATACGGATTTCTCCCGAAGGCAATTTCACAATTGCGTACTTTCCTTCGCGTGATGTAAGCTGCGCAAACGTTCCGGCGCTGCGTGCCATGCTACCTCCCGCGTTGGGGCGTAACTCAATGTTGTGAATGATAGTACCGAGTGGAATTTCCGAAAGATACAGCGTATTGCCCACTTCAGGAGCAACACCCTTGCCCGACATCACAACCTGACCAACAGTCAAGCCGTTAGGTGCCAAAATGTATCTTTTCTCACCATCGGCGTAAACAACTAAAGCGATACGAGCACTACGGTTTGGATCGTACTCTATCGTTTTAACTGTTCCAGGAATGCCATCTTTGTCGCGTTTGAAATCGACAATACGATAGCGTTGTTTGTGTCCTCCACCTATATATCTCATTGTTAGACGTCCGTCGTTATTTCTACCGCCGGACTTCCTTAATGGACTCAACAATGATTTTTCAGGTGTTGTGGTGGTTACTGCCTCAAAGTTGCTAACCACCTTGCCTCGCTGACCCGGTGTAACGGGTTTTAGTTTTTTCGCGGCCATTATCTAATCACTATACTAAATATTGCTAAAAAAATCAATCGCTTGTCCCTCTTTCAGTGTCACAATCGCTTTCTTGTATGCGTTTGTACGACCCTCAACAAAACCAGCTTTTGTGTAGCGCGATTTGCGCTTGCCTGCATAGCGGATTGTGTTTACTGAATCGACACTGACTCCGTACAAGTCTTCTACCTCTTTGCGAATCTGCAGTTTGTCGGCTTTTTTATCGACAATGAAACCATAACGGTTGAGTTTCTCTGCCTGAGCAGTCATCTTCTCGGTTATGATTGGCTTAATTATAATGCTCATAGCTTGTCCCTCCTATTATCCTAATAAGTTTTCAATAATCTCTAACGAGTTCTCTGTTATCACAAGCGATGAAGCGTTCATTATTTGATAAGTATTTAAAAGATCGGCAGTTACAACTTCCACACCTTCCAAATTTCGCGACGACAAATATACATTTTTATTAGAATCGCCTAACACCAATAATGATTTTTTGCCATTGATTTTCAAGTTGTCGAGCAAAGCTACGAATGCTTTGGTTTTCGGGGCATCGATGGCGATGTTGTCAACAACAATAATCGCATTGTCTTTTGCCTTGTACGACAAAGCCGACTTACGTGCCAATTGCTTAACTTTCTTGTTCAATTTGAACGAATAATCGCGTGGCTCCGGACCAAATACTCGGCCGCCACCAACGAAAACCGGCGCTTTTATGCTGCCACAACGTGCTCCGCCTGTGCCCTTCTGCTTTTTCAGCTTGCGGGTACTGCCCGAAACCTCGTTGCGTTGTTTCGATTTATGTGTGCCCTGGCGCTGATTTGCCAGATATTGCTTAACGTCAAGATATATAGCATGATCATTAGGTTCAACACCATAGATGGAATCATTCAACTCGACGCTTTTGCCGGTTTCTTTACCTTCCTGATTTAAAACTTTCAATTCCATTATTTCTCAATTATTAAGTATGAACCTTTGTGACCTGGTACTGAACCTTTTACTAAAATCAAGTTGTTTTCAGGCATAACCTTCACGATACGAAGGCTAAGAACCTTAACTTGATCGCCACCCATACGGCCTGCCATGCGCATACCCGGCATAACACGCGATGGGTAAGATGATGCACCCAAAGAACCCGGATGGCGTCCGCGGTTGTGCTGGCCGTGAGTTGCATCGTTTACACCGTTGAAATTGTGACGGCGAACAACACCCTGGAATCCCTTACCTTTCGAGATGCCAGTTACATCGACCCATGCCTCATCGTTGAAAATGTCAACTGTGAGCACATCACCCAGTTTGTAATCTCCTTCAACATTCAAGAACTCGGCAACTTTCGCTTTGGGAGCGGTGCCGGCCTTTTTGAAGTGTCCCAATTCGGCTTTGGTAAAGTTCTTTTCGCTCTTGTCCTCATAGCCCAATTGAAGTGCGCTGTAACCGTCTGTTTCAACGGTCTTCACTTGCGTAACAACGCAAGGTCCTGCTTCGATAACAGTGCATGGAATATTTTTTCCCTCGGCACTGAAAATCGATGTCATTCCGATTTTTTTACCTATTAATCCAGCCATTTTTATAATTTATAAAATGTCATACTTTAATCTCAACTTCAACGCCGCTAGGCAGTTCAAGTTTCATCAAGGCATCGATGGTCTTAGCTGTTGAGCTGTAGATATCGAGAAGCCTTTTGTAAGAAGACAGCTCAAACTGTTCGCGTGATTTTTTGTTCACGAAAGTTGAGCGCAGCACTGTAAACACACGGCGGTGAGTCGGGAGTGGAATTGGTCCGCTAACAACTGCGCCAGTGGTCTTTACTGTCTTCACGATCTTCTCGGCCGACTTGTCAACCAAGTTGTGATCGTAAGATTTCAATTTG
>Ga0255061_10000276_pt1 | contig 14061 bp, 27 predicted proteins | sample 174RNAGHGhighgp2_FD_183093 | JGI IMG/M metagenome (GOLD analysis project Ga0255061, IMG submission 183093) | Metatranscriptome of sheep rumen microbial communities from Palmerston North, Manawatu-Wanganui, New Zealand - 1742 RNA GHGhigh gp2... | ecosystem: Host-associated > Mammals > Digestive... | reverse complement strand
GGCCGTCTGTGCTATTTCCGCGTCTATAGCGGCAAGCTGGAGGCGGGCTCGTACGTGTACAACACCCGCTCGGGCAAGAAAGAGCGCATCAGCCGTATCTTCCAGATGCACAGCAACCACCAGAATCCGGTGGAGGTCATCTGCGCGGGCGATATAGGCGCGGGCGTGGGATTCAAGGATATACGCACGGGCGACACGCTGTGCTCTGAAGACCATCCCATCACGCTTGAGTCCATCGAGTTCCCCGCTCCCGTTATCGGTGTGTCGGTGGAGCCGAAGAGCCAGGCCGACCTTGACAAACTGGGCGTAGGCCTCTCCAAACTGGCAGAGGAAGACCCGACGTTTACCGTCAAGACCGACGAGCAGACGGGTCAGACCGTCATCTCGGGCATGGGTGAACTTCACCTGGAGATCATCATCGACCGTCTGCGCCGCGAGTTCCACGTAGAGTGCAACCAGGGCCGTCCGCAGGTGGCATACCGCGAGGCTATATCGCAGGCTGTAGAGCTGCGCGAGGTTTATAAGAAGCAGACCGGCGGCCGAGGCAAGTTCGCCGACATCATCTGCCGCGTGGAGCCTGCCGACGAGGATTTCGACGGCACACTGCAGTTCGTAGATGTGGTCAAGGGCGGCGACATCCCCAAGGAGTACATCCCAGCCATCGAGAAAGGTTTCCAGACGGCTATGCGCAACGGCGTGCTGGCAGGTTATCCGCTTGACAAACTGAAAGTGACCGTGCTTGACGGTTCGTTCCACCCCGTGGACAGCGACCAGCTCTCGTTTGAGATATGCGCGCAGATAGCTTTCAAGAACGCGTGCGTGAAAGCCAAGCCGGTGCTGATGGAGCCTGTGATGAAGATAGAGGTGGTTACTCCGGAGGAGAACATGGGCGACGTGATAGGCGACCTGAACAAGCGTCGCGGTCAGGTGGAAGGCATGGATACCAGCCGCACCGGTGCGCGCATAGTGAAGGCCAAAGTGCCTCTGAGCGAGATGTTCGGGTACGTGACCGCACTGCGCACCATCACTTCGGGCCGCGCGACAAGCAGCATGGAGTTCTCGCACTACGCACCCGTAAGCAGCACGATTGCGAAAGCGGTGCTGACCGAAGTGGGAGGACGTGCAGACCTTGTTTAATTGACAATTGATATTATCGTGCAGGCGTGCACGGACAAAAAGAAAAATAACACACAGACATGCGGGTCTTCTGAGCGAATGACTCTTTAGGGGAGTCGCGCGTCTGTGACAAAAAGTAAAAACCAAAAACAACAAACAAAATGAGTCAGAAAATCCGTATCAAACTCAAATCTTTCGACCACAACCTCGTGGACAAGTCCGCTGAGAAGATTGTGAAGACCGTGAAAGCAACAGGAGCCGTGGTAAGCGGTCCGATTCCACTGCCGACACACAAGCGTATCTTCACCGTGAACCGTTCCACCTTCGTGAACAAGAAGAGCCGCGAACAGTTCGAGCTGTCAAGCTACAAGCGACTGATTGACATCTACAACAGCAACAACAAAACCGTCGAGGCCCTGATGAAACTCGAGCTCGCCAGCGGTGTGGAAGTTGAGATTAAGGTGTAATAAGAGTAGAAAGTCGAAAGTCGAAAGCAGAAAGTCGAAAGTCGAAAGACAAGAGTCGAAAGTCGAAAGACAAAACAAATAACGTCAGTTTCCGACGGAAAGCGCTGAAGTAACTTTTTTGGCGAAGACGGCGAAACCCGTCGGCGAGAACGGACGAAAGAACAAACAATAACCAAATTTTAATCCACCAAAACAATGTCAGGATTATTAGGAAAGAAAATCGGAATGACTTCCGTATTCGGTGCTGATGGCAAGAATATCCCATGCACCGTGATTGAAGTTGGTCCTTGCGTTGTGACGCAACTGAAGACCGTGGAGAAAGACGGTTACGAGGCAGTTCAGATAGGCTTCATGCCTAAGGGCGAGAAGCATACGAACAAGGCCGAGGCCGGTCACTTCAAGGCCGCAGGCGTTCAACCGATGCGCCATCTTGCAGAGTTCGACGGTTACGACCGCGAGCTGAAGCTTGGCGATACCCTCACCGTGGAGATGTTCGAGGAGAACAGCTACGTTGATGTTATCGGCACGAGCAAAGGTAAAGGTTTCCAAGGCGTTGTGAAACGTCACGGTTTCGGCGGTGTGGGTCAGTCCACACACGGTCAGGACGACCGTCTTCGCGCCCCCGGTTCGGTAGGTGCATGTGCCTATCCTTCACGTATCTTCCCCGGTACGCGCATGGCAGGTCACATGGGTCAGGACCGCGTTACGGTTCAGAACCTTGTCGTATTGAAAGTGATTCCCGAGTACAACCTTCTGATGGTGAAGGGCAGCATTCCGGGAGCAAAAAACAGTATCGTCATCATTAACAAATAAACAGTATGGAACTTAGCATTAAGAACATGGCCGGTCAGGAAACCGGCAAGAAGGTGGTACTGAATGACGCCGTCTTCGGAATAGAGCCTAACGACCACGCTATTTATTTGGACGTTAAGCAGTATATGGCCAACAACCGTCAGGGGACGGCAAAGGCAAAACAGCGTAGCGAGAATGCTCACTCGACCCGCAAGCTCGGTCGTCAGAAAGGCGGCGGCGGTGCACGTCCGGGTGATTTGAAGTCTCCGGTTCGCGTAGGTGGTGGTACTATATTCGGTCCCGTTCCGCGCGACTACAGCTTCAAGCTGAACAAGAAAGTGAAACAGCTTGCCCGCCGCAGTGCACTGAGCATGCGTGCAAAGCAGGACCAGATAATTGTTCTGGACGCTCTGCATTTTGACGCTCCCAAGACCAAGGCAATGATAGAAGTTCTGGACAACCTGAAAGTATCGGGCCGCAAAGTCCTGATTGTGTTGCCGGAGGGCAACCAGGAGGTGCTGAAGTCAGCCCGCAACATCCAGCGCACAAATGTCATCACCGCCGGTGAGCTGAACACATACGCCATCATGAACGCCAATGCCCTTGTAATAGTAGAAGGTGCAGTAAAGGCAATCGAAGAAACTTTTAACGCATAAGGAGGCACAGTTATGTCATTGATTATCAAACCAATCGTTACCGAGAAGATGACCGCCGCCGGCGAGAAGCTGAACCGCTATGGTTTCATGGTGGACCGTACTGCCAACAAGGTGGAAATCAAGAAGGCAGTAGAAGAAATGTACAATGTACAGGTTGTGGACGTCAATACCCTTATTGTCGCTCCCAAGCTGAAACAACGCTGGACGAAGAGCGGTCTGCTGCGTGGCAAGACCAACTCGTACAAGAAGGCCATCGTTACATTGAAAGAAGGTGAAACAATAGATTTTTATAGCAATATCTAAAAAATGGCTGTACGTAAATTAAAACCCTCTACACCGGGGCAAAGACACAAGATTATTGGCGCGTTTGAGACAATTACCGCAAGCGCACCAGAGAAGTCTCTTGTATTCGGCAAGCTGAAAACGGGTGGTCGCAACAACACAGGTAAGGAGACCATGCGTTACATCGGCGGCGGACACAAGCAGAAATTCCGCGTAATTGACTTCAAACGCAACAAAGACGGTGTACCCGCAACTGTAAAGACGATAGAGTACGATCCGAACCGCTCGGCCCGTATCGCACTTCTGTTCTATGCAGACGGTGAAAAACGTTATATTCTTGCACCCAACGGACTGCAAGTAGGTCAGACAATAATGTCAGGTGAGAATGTCGCTCCCGAAGTGGGCAATGCTCTTCCGATGGCAAACATGCCTCTCGGCACCCTGATTCACAACATCGAGCTTCGCCCCGGTCAGGGTGCACAGATGGTGCGTTCTGCAGGCGTGTTCGCGCAGTTGGCAGGCAAGGAGGACAAATACGCCATCATCAAGCTGCCTTCAGGCGAACTGCGCAAGGTCCTGGCAGCCTGCAAGGCTACAGTGGGCGTAGTTGGCAACAGCGACCACGCTCTGGAGAAGAGCGGCAAGGCAGGCCGCAGCCGCTGGCTTGGCCGTCGTCCGCACAACCGTGGTGTCACGATGAACCCTGTAGATCACCCGATGGGTGGTGGTGAAGGCCGTGCTTCCGGCGGACATCCGAGAAGCCGCAAGGGTTTGCTGGCTAAGGGCTACAAGACTCGTCATCCGAAGAATCAGTCGAACCAATACATTATTGAGAGACGCAACAAGTAACCTATAAAAGAAGAGAATTATGAGTCGTTCATTAAAAAAAGGACCGTTTATCAACGTGAAGTTGGAGAACAAGGTGCTCGCTATGAATGAGGCAAACAAGAAGGAAGTTGTCAAGACATGGTCGCGTGCATCGATGATTTCTCCTGATTTTGTAGGTCACACAATAGCAGTTCACAATGGCAACAAGTTCATACCTGTTTATATAACGGAGAACATGGTAGGTCACAAGCTGGGCGAATTTGCCCCGACCCGTATTTTCCGCGGACATGCAGGTAAGAAATAAGTCCGTTGAATCATTCAAACAACATTAAAACCAAAGATTAAAATGGGTGCTAGAAAACATAATTCGGCTGAAGCTCGTAAAGAGGCTAAAAAGACTCAATACTTTGCCAAGCTAAACAACGTTCCCACCTCTCCGCGTAAGATGCGCCTTGTTGCTGACATGATTCGCGGTCTGGAAGTGAACCGTGCACTTGGTGCGCTGCATTTCTCCACAAAGGAGGCTTCCCGCGCACTGGAGAAAGTGCTCAAATCCGCAATATCGAACTGGGAGCAGAAGACCGGCAAGAAAGCGGATCAGGAAACTCTGTATGTAAGTAACATCTACGTAGACGGAGGCATGATGCTCAAAAGGCTGCTGACCGCTCCTCAAGGTCGCGGCTATCGTGTCCGTAAACGCTCGAACCATGTTACCATATTTGTAGATACAAAAAATACTAACGCTGAAAAGTAAAACGCAATGGGACAGAAAATCAATCCAATAGCAAACCGTCTGGGAATTGTACGCGGTTGGGACTCCAACTGGTTTGGCGGTAAGAACTACGGAGATACTCTTCTGGAGGACAGCAAGATTCGCGAGTATCTGAACGCGCGTTTGGCCGAAGCGAGTATTTCGCGTATCGTTATAGAACGTACTCTGAAACTTGTAACTGTAACTGTCTGCACTGCTCGCCCCGGTTATATAATCGGTAAGGGTGGACAAGAGGTTGACAAACTGAAAGAGGAACTGAAGAAAATCACCAAGCAGGATGTACAGATCAACATCTATGAGGTGAAGCGTCCCGAGCTCGACGCAACCATCGTGGCCAACAAGATTGCCCGCCAGCTGGAGGGTAAGATTGCTTACCGCCGCGCCATCAAGATGGCAATTGCCAGCACGATGCGTATGGGTGCCGAGGGAATCAAGGTGCAGGTTAGCGGCCGTCTGAACGGAGCCGAGATCGCCCGCGCCGAGATGTACAAGGAGGGGCGTACACCTCTGCACACCCTCCGTGCTGACATTGACTACTGCCATGCCGGTGCTCTGACGAAAGTCGGAATGATCGGCGTGAAGGTGTGGATATGCCGCGGTGAGGTTTACGGCAAGAAAGACCTTGCCCCGAACTTCACACAGAAGCAGGAAGGCGGACGCGGTGAGCGTCGCGGCGAGCGTCGTGACGGTGACCGTCGTGGTGGTTTCCGCAGAAACAAAAAACAATAAGTAGAACCGATTTGCAGATTTAAGTTATGTTACAACCTAAGAAAACTAAATTCCGCCGCTCGCAAAAGGGCCGCATCAAAGGCAATGCGCAACGCGGCAATGAGCTTGCATTCGGCTCGTTCGGAATCAAGAGTCTTGGTACCATCTGGTTGACAGGTCGTCAAATCGAAGCAGCCCGTGTTGCAGTAACACGTTATATGCAGCGTCAGGGTCAGGTATGGATTCGCGTCTTCCCGGACAAGCCCATCACCAAGAAGCCTCTGGATGTCCGTATGGGTAAAGGTAAAGGTGCTCCCGAAGGGTTTGTAGTGCCTTTGGCTCCCGGACGTATAATATTCGAGATTGACGGTGTGCCGTTTGATGTAGCCAAAGAAGCACTGCGTCTGGCTGCACAGAAACTGCCTATCAAAACCAAGTTTGTCGTAAGGCATGATTACGATGCAACCCAATTAGTTTAATAAGGATTATGAAAACAGCAGAAATCAAAGAATTAACCACCGCTGAAATTCAGGAGCGTCTGGTAACTGAAAAGGAGAGCCTGACCCGCATGAAACTGAATCACAGCATTTCTCCGCTTGACAATCCGTTGCAGATTAAGGTTGCGCGTAAGACTATCGCCCGCCTTGCTACGGAACTGCGTGCAAGAGAACTTAACAAGTAAATTATCGACAGCAATGGAAAGAAATCTTAGAAAAGAACGTCAGGGCGTTGTGCTTAGCGACAAGATGGACAAGACCGTCGTTGTTGCCGTTAAGTGGAAAGAGAAACACCCTATTTATGGCAAGTTTGTCAATAAGACCCGCAAGTTCCATGTTCACGACGAGAAGAACGAATGTGGTGTAGGCGACACCGTCCGCATCATGGAGACCCGTCCGTTGAGCAAGACTGTTCGTTGGCGTTTAACTCAAATTATTGAAAGGGCTAAGTAATTATGGTACAGCAAGAATCAAGACTTACAGTAGCGGACAACTCAGGTGCCAAAGAGGCTCTTGTAATCCGTGTACTGGGCGGAACCAGAAAGCGTTACGCTACTTTGGGCGACACTATTGTTGTGGCTGTAAAGGGTGTCATCCCCGGCAGTGAAATCAAGGACGGTACCGTAAGCCGTGCCATCGTTGTGCGCGTAAAGAAGGAAGTGCGCCGTGCAGACGGCAGCTATATCCGCTTTGACGACAACGCATGCGTGCTTATCTCCAATGCGGGTGAACTCCGCGGCAGCCGTATATTCGGTCCTGTAGCCCGTGAGTTGCGCCAGACCAACATGAAAATAATTTCTCTGGCACCTGAAGTGCTTTAATCATCTAAAATTAACAGTAATGGCAAAATTACATATTAAAAAGGGTGATATCGTTTACGTGAACGCAGGTGCCTCGAAGGGCAAGACCGGACGTGTGCTGGAAGTGCTCGTAGAGAAACAGCGTGCCATTGTAGAGGGTGTCAATATGGTGTCAAAAAGCACCAAGCCCAATGCAAAGAACCCGCAAGGCGGTATAGTAAAACAGGAGGCTCCTATCCACATCTCGAACCTCAATCCTGTAGAGGACGGCAAACCTGTACGTGTAGGCCGCGTTGAGAAGGACGGGAAACTTGTACGTGTAAGTAAAAAATCCGGTAAAGAAATCTGACAATGAATACAGCAAGCTTAAAACAAGACTATCAGGAGCGCATTGTGCCCGTCCTGATGAAAGAGTTCGGCTATACCACTGTAATGCAGTGCCCGAAACTCCAGAAGATAGTCCTCAACCAGGGACTCGGCGAAGCTGTCGCTGACAAGAAAATCATTGATGTCGCCCAACAGGAGATGACACTGATTGCCGGTCAGAAGGCTGTTGCCACGGTTTCGAAGAAGGATATAGCCAACTTCACGGTGCGTAAGAAAATGCCTATCGGCGTGCGTGTCACCCTTCGCGGCGAGCGTATGTACGAATTTCTGGAGCGTCTGGTGCGCGTGGCTCTGCCCCGTATCCGTGACTTCCGCGGCATAGAGAACAAGATGGACGGTCGCGGGAACTACACTCTCGGTATCACCGAGCAGATTATCTTCCCCGAAATCAACATCGACAACATCACTAAACTGCTTGGCATGAACATCACCTTTGTGACCACAGCACAGACTGATGCCGAAGGTTTCGCATTGTTGCGCGAGTTCGGACTGCCGTTCAAAAAGTAACCATTGAAAACTCAGAGAAACTATGGCAAAAGAATCAATGAAAGCCCGCGAGGTGAAACGTGCCGCTTTGTGCGCAAGATATGCCGCCAAACGCGCCCGTCTCCTCAAGGAAGGTGACTACGAAGGTCTTCAGGCCCTGCCCAAGAACGCCAGCCCGGTACGTCTGCACAACCGCTGCAAGATTACCGGTCGTCCGAAAGGATACATGCGCGCATTCGGCTTGAGCCGTATCCAGTTCCGCGAGATGGCTTCCAAAGGTCTGATTCCGGGAGTGAAGAAGGCCAGCTGGTAAAAACAGAAAATACAGAGATGAGAGTCAGGAGTCGTGTACTCCGACTTTCAGGCTCCTGTAAAGATAACATTATTAAATATTGTCAGGGAAGTCCTGATTAATTTAACAAAAAACAATTATGACAGATCCAATCGCAGATTATCTCACTCGTTTGAGAAATGCAATCAAAGCCGGTCATCGCGTAGTTGAAATTCCGGCTTCGAATCTGAAGAAAGAGATCACTCGCATCTTGTTTGAGAAAGGCTATATCCTTTCCTACAAGTTTGTGGAAGATGGTCCCCAAGGCACTATCAAGATTGCCTTGAAGTATGATGCCGCCAACAAGGTGAGCGCCATCAAGAGTTTGCAGAGAGTATCCACCCCCGGTTTGCGCCGTTATGTAGGCTATCGCGAGATGCCGCGCGTACTCAACGGTCTGGGTATTGCTATTCTGAGCACCTCTAAGGGAGTTATGACCAACAAAGAGGCCCTGGGCCAGAAGTTGGGTGGTGAGGTTATTTGTTATGTTTATTAATGTAAGGAGGAAGCATTATGTCAAGAATCGGTAAATTGCCTATAGCTATTCCTGCAGGAGTAACCGTAACAGTAAGTCCTGAAAACGTGGTGACAGTTAAAGGTCCGAAGGGTGAACTGACCCAGCAGGTGGACAAACTGATAACTGTAACCGTAGAAGACGGCGTATGCCACGTAACCCGTCCCAACGATGAAAAAGAAAGCCGCTCGAAACACGGTCTGTATCGTGCACTTATCAACAACATGGTTGTAGGTGTAAGCAAAGGCTATCAGAAAGTGCTTGAGCTGGTGGGTGTAGGTTATCGTGTTGAACTTGCAGCACCGCAAGTGCTCAATTTCTCGCTCGGATATACTCACCCCATTTATCTGGGTCTGCCCAAAGAAGTGAAAGTGGAAACCAAGTCGGAGCGTAACCAGAATCCTCTGGTAATCCTGGAGTCAGCTGACAAACAGCTCATCGGTCAGATTTGCGCAAAAATCCGCTCTTTCCGCAAGCCCGAGCCTTACAAAGGAAAAGGTATCCGCTTCCAGGGTGAAGTTGTACGTCGTAAAGCTGGTAAGTCGGCTGGTAAATAAAGAAAGGAACATGTTATGATTAAGAAAATAGCAAGAAGACTGAGAATCAAGGCTTCCATCCGCACCAAGGTGTCGGGTACTGCCGAACAACCGCGTCTTACTGTATTCCGCAGTAACAGCCAGATTTACGCTCAGGTTATTGATGATGTAAAAGGTAACACTCTTGCAAGCGCATCGTCATTGGGTATAAAGGATAAAATGACCAAGTCGGAGAAGGCCGTCCAGGTGGGTAAAATGATAGCCGAGGCAGCCAAGAAAGCCGGTGTAGAGTCTGTTGTTTTCGACAGGAACGGCTATCTGTACCACGGTCGTGTAAAATCATTAGCGGACGCTGCGCGTGAGGCAGGTCTCAAATTCTAAAAAACGAAGACTGATATGAATCGAGTAAAAACAGTACAGGATTTGGAGCTCAAGGAGCGCCTTGTGGCCGTTAACCGCGTGACCAAAGTAACGAAGGGCGGCCGTACATTCACATTTGCAGCCATCGTTGTTGTAGGAAATGAGAACGGTATTGTCGGCTACGGTCTGGGTAAGGCCGGTGAAGTCACTGCCGCTATAGCCAAAGGAACAGAGGCTGCCAAGAAAAATCTCATTCAGGTGCCTGTTCTCAAAGGGACCATCCCTCATGAGCAGTATGCCAAGTTCGGCGGTGCGCGTGTTTATCTGCAGCCCGCAACCCACGGTACCGGTGTGAAGGCCGGTGGTGCCATGCGTGCGGTTCTTGAGAGTGTCGGAATCACCGACGTGCTCGCAAAGGCCAAAGGCAGCAGCAACCCTCACAACCTGGTGAAGGCCACTATAGAGGCTCTCGGAGAAATGCGTGATGCCCGTCAGGTGGCTCAGAATCGCGGTGTAAGTCTGAATGTAGTGTTCAACGGTTAAACATTTGACAGGTTATGGCTAAAATTAAAATTCAGCAGGTTCGTAGCATTATCAAATGCACGAAGAACCAGAAACTCACAATGCAGGCTCTGGGTCTCAGAAAAATGAACGCCGTTGTTGAGCACGAAGCCACTCCCGCAATTCTCGGAATGGTTGAGAATGTAAAACACCTGGTAAAAGTAATTGATTAACGTAAAAAACGTAAAGTTATGGAATTGAATAATTTGACTCCGGCCGCAGGCTCGGTAAAAACCGCCAAACGTATCGGCCGCGGTGCCGGTTCGGGTTTGGGAGGTACTTCCACACGTGGTCACAAAGGCGCCAAATCGCGTTCCGGCTATTCGAAGAAAATCGGTTTTGAAGGCGGTCAGATGCCTATGCAGCGCCGTCTGCCGAAATTCGGATTCAAGAATATCAACCGTGTAGAGTACAAGGCAATCAACCTGAATGTGCTGCAGGCATTGGCTGAGCAGAAAAACCTTGAGAAAATCGGATTGCAGGAACTGCACGAAGCCGGCTTCATAAACAAATCGGCATTGGTCAAGATTCTTGGCAACGGAACGCTGACAGCCAAACTGACAGTGGAAGCTCATGCGTTCTCTAAGAAGGCTGAGGAAGCCGTTACAGCAGCGGGCGGAGCAATCGTAAAACTCTGAGACAATGCGTAAGTTTATTGAAACAATACAAAATATCTGGAAGATCGAGGATCTCCGAAACCGTCTGCTCACGACATTGCTGTTCGTGCTCATCTACCGTTTCGGTTCATTCGTCGTTCTTCCCGGTATTGATCCTACGGCTCTTACCAGTCTGCATGCTCAGACAGCAGGCGGTCTGATGGCTCTGTTGGACATGTTCTCGGGAGGAGCGTTCTCCAACGCTTCCATTTTCGCTCTCGGAATCATGCCTTACATCTCTGCATCTATCGTAGTGCAACTGCTTTCAATAGCAGTGCCTTATTTCCAGAAGATGCAGAAAGAAGGCGAGTCCGGCAGACAGAAAATGAACCAGATTACACGCTATCTGACTGTGGCTATTCTGCTTTTCCAGGGACCGAGTTACCTCGTCAACCTGTCGGTGCAGATGGCACAGGCAGGGCAGGGACTCTCAATAGGTCTTAACTGGTTTACTATCAGCAGCACTATCCTTCTCTGCGCAGGCTCCATGTTCGTCATGTGGCTGGGTGAGCGTATTACCGACAGGGGTGTAGGAAACGGAATATCCTTCATCATTCTTATCGGTATTATCGCCCGTCTCCCGGGGGCAGTCGTACAGGAATTCTCGTTGCGTCTGAATGAAAACGGCAGTGGCGGTCTGATGGTCTTCATCGCGGAAATTATTGTTTTGCTGCTTGTCTTCGCATTCGCAATCATGCTTGTGCAGGGTACACGCAAAATCCCTGTACAGTATGCAAAGCGCATTGTGGGCAACAAACAGTATGGCGGAGTGCGCCAGTATATCCCTCTGAAAGTCAATGCGGCTAATGTGATGCCTATCATTTTTGCACAGGCTATCATGTTTATCCCTATTGCTATCGTCGGGTTCCGTCCTGACGGCACCAACGCTTTCATGCAGGCCTTTATGGACAACAACGGCTTCTGGTACAACCTCGTGTTCGCAGTGCTGATTATAGCTTTCACGTATTTCTATACGGCAGTTATCATCAATCCTGTGCAGATGGCAGAGAACCTGAAACTGAACAACGGTTTTATTCCAGGCGTTAAGCCCGGCAAGAAAACGGCAGAATACATTGACGAGATAATGAGCCGCATCACTTTGCCCGGCAGTATCCTGCTGGCAATCATTGCCGTGCTGCCCGCGTTTGCCCGTCTGTTTGGTGTCAGCCAGGGTTTTGCCCAGTTCTTCGGCGGCACAAGCCTGCTGATTATGGTCGGTGTTATTCTGGATACTCTCCAGCAGATTGAGTCACACCTCCTGATGCGTCACTATGACGGTTTCTTTGAGAACGGCATGCGTATCAAGGGACGTAGCGGTGCTATGGCTTATTGATTATTATTGAACTGTTCATCGTAAATCGCAATGATTTATCTCAAGACAGACGAGGAAGTGGAGCTGATGCGAGAAAGCAACATCCTGCTCGGAAAGACTTTGGCTGAAATAGCCAAAGTCATCCGGCCGGGTGTAACAACGGGAGCTTTGGACAAACTTGCGGAGGAATACATCCGTGACAACGGCGGTATTCCCTCCTGCAAGAATTATGAAGGCTATCCGTGTGCTTTGTGCACCAGTGTCAATGAGCAGGTTGTTCACGGCATTCCGTCCGACAAGGTGGTCCTCAAGGACGGTGATATAGTGTCTGTTGATACATGCATCCTGCTTAACGGCTTTCACTCTGATTCCGCTTACACCTTTCCTGTCGGTGAAGTTGCTCCGGAAACGCTGCAACTTATGAAAACCACAAAAGAGGCACTCTTTCTGGGAATAGGAGAGGCTGTAGCAGGACATCGTCTGGGAGATATTGGTTATGCAATACAGCACCATTGTGAAAGTGCCGGCTATTCCGTAGTCCGCGAGTTTGTAGGGCATGGCATAGGTCGTGACATGCACGAGGACCCTGAGGTCTGCAATTATGGCCGTCGCGGCAACGGCATTGTCCTGAAATCGGGCATGACGCTGGCGATAGAGCCTATGATTGTGCTCGGGCGCAGGAATATCATCATTGAAGACGACGGCTGGACAGCGCGTACCGCCGACCGCAAACCTGCGGCGCATTACGAGCTTTCAGTATGCGTCAGAAACGGAAAAGCAGACATTTTGTCCACTTTCGACTATATCAAGGATGTCTTGGGTGAACGGTTTATTTAATATGTACTATGGCAAAACAGGATTCAATTGAAGTTGACGGCACGATAACCGAGGCATTGTCAAACGCAATGTTCCGCGTGCAGTTGGAGAGCGGTCATGTTATCACGGCGCACATCTCCGGAAAAATGCGTATGCACTACATCAAGATTCTCCCCGGCGACAGGGTGAAGGTGGAGATGAGCCCCTATGATCTGACTAAAGGAAGGATATCTTTCCGTTATAAATAACAAAACTCTAAAACTCTGAAAAACACATTTTTTATGAAAGTTAGAGCATCCATCAAAAAGCGCAATGCGGACTGCAAGATAGTGCGCCGCAAAGGCAAATTGTATGTAATCAACAAAAAAGAACCCAAGATGAAGATGCGTCAGGGATAAGCGTCTCGTCAAGGTAATTAAAAACAAAATATCCCAAAGTAAAGAATTATGGCTATAAGAATTGTCGGTGTAGATCTGCCGCAGAACAAATGCGGTGAAGTCGGATTGACTTACATCTACGGAATAGGTCGTTCAAGCGCAAAGAAGATCCTGGCAGAGGCAGGCGTAGACCCAAGCATCAAGGTGCAGGATTGGACGGATGACCAAGCTGCAAAAATCCGTGAGATTATCGGTGCCAGTTACAAGGTTGAAGGTGATCTCCGTTCGGAAACACAGTTGAACATCAAGCGTCTGATGGATATTGGTTGCTATCGTGGTGTTCGTCATCGTCTGGGCTTGCCGGTTCGTGGTCAGTCCACTAAGAACAATGCACGTACCCGCAAAGGTAAGAAGAAAACTGTTGCCAACAAGAAGAAGGCAACGAAGTAATAATCAACATCTAATATCCAATTTGTATTATGGCAAAGAAAACAGTTGCTGCTAAAAAGCGCGTTGTAAAGATTGACGGTGTTGGGCAACTTCACGTTATGTCTTCTTTCAACAATGTAATCGTGACAATGGCTAACGGAGACGGACAGGTTATATCCTGGTCTTCGGCAGGCAAGATGGGCTTCCGTGGCTCCAAAAAGAACACTCCTTATGCCGCCCAGATGGCAGCACAGGATTGCGGTAAGGTCGCTTTCGACCTCGGACTGCGCAAGGTGAAGGAGTGTTCTTTTTGGAGCCACGGAAGCCCATCTTGCCTGCCGAAGACCAAGATATAACCTGTCCGTCTCCGTTAGCCAT
>Ga0255061_10000275_pt1 | contig 14070 bp, 28 predicted proteins | sample 174RNAGHGhighgp2_FD_183093 | JGI IMG/M metagenome (GOLD analysis project Ga0255061, IMG submission 183093) | Metatranscriptome of sheep rumen microbial communities from Palmerston North, Manawatu-Wanganui, New Zealand - 1742 RNA GHGhigh gp2... | ecosystem: Host-associated > Mammals > Digestive... | reverse complement strand
TTAAATACTTTAGATACAACTTCGTTATCATTGTGAACAAATGCTAAAGCTTTACGACGAGAAACTAAAGTTCCTCTTTTTCCGTAAGTAATCATTTTATCAACAAATTTTCTTACTTCTTTAGCTCTAGCTTCAGTAGTAACTACTGATTCATTTAAAATTACAGTTTTTGTAAGTCCAGCTAGGATACTTCTTCTTTTTCTTGATTCTCTTCCTAATTTTCTATATGCCATAATTAATTCTCCTTACTAATCACGGAACTTAAGATCCATCTCATGAACTTTATCAATAACTTCTTTAAGTGATTTTTTACCTAAGTTTCTAATCTTAGTAACTTCAACTTCACGTTTGTTAATTAAATCTTGAACTGTATGGATTCCAGCTCTCTTTAAGCAGTTATAAGCTCTTACTGAGAATTCTATTTCTTCAATAGGTGTTTCTAAAGTTTTAGTGATATTATCTACTTGTTTTTCTTGCATTAATCCAGAAACATTACTAATTGCATTTAAATCAGCAATAATATTGAAATGTTCAATTAATATTTTTGCAGATAAAGCCATAGCTTCTTCTGGAGTTATACTTCCATTAGTATATACATGCATTATTAACTTATCAAAATTTTCATTTTGACCAACACGAGTTTTTTCGTCCTCAACCTTAACTAATTCGATTGGTGAATATGATGAATCGATAGCGATAACTTCAGGTTTACCCTCACAGTAAAGTTTCTTGTTTTCTTTAGCTTCAACATAACCTTTACCATTATTTACTGTCATTTCCATATCAATTTTTCCACCCTTAACAAGTGTACAAATTACATGATCAGGATTCATGATTTCAATATCAGCATCTTTATCGATGTCGCCAGCAGTAACAACTCCCTCTTTATTAGCGGATAAACGAATTGTTTTTTGTTCTTGAGAATGATTTTTAACAACAACACCTTTTAAATTTAAAACGATAGTTGTAACATCTTCTACAATTCCTTCAATTTTTTGGAATTCATGTAAAACTCCATCAATTTTTACTGTAGTAATAGCACTTCCAGGTAAGCTTGATAGCATAACTCTTCTTAAAGCATTACCAATTGTAATGGCAAATCCTCTTTCAAGAGGTTCTAATTCAAACTTTCCATAGTGATTACTTTCTACATATTCTGCTATTTTATACTCTGGTTTTTCAAAACTTATCATATACTTTAAACCCTTCCTTTTTTTCTAATTAGTTTCTAGGTCTCTTTGGTGGACGACAACCATTATGTGGTACTGGTGTTTCATCATTAATAGCTGTGATTTCTAAACCAGCAGTTTGAAGAGAACGAATAGCGTTTTCACGTCCAGAACCAAGTCCTTTAACAAAAACTTCTACTTTAACAACTCCTTGTTCCATAGCGGCTTTAGCAGCAGCTTCACTAGCTACACCAGCAGCAAAAGGAGTTTTCTTTTTACTTCCTTTGTAACCAATTGTTCCAGCAGATGCCCAAGAAATTACGTTACCATTTTTTTCACAAATAGATACGATAGTATTATTATAAGTTGAATGAATATGAGCTTCAGCTTCAGGTATATTTTTCTTTACTTTTCTTTTTCTACGATTATATGCCATAATTATCCTCCTACTTACTTACTTTCTTCTTATTTGCTACTACTTTACCTTTACCCTTACGAGTATGAGCGTTTCTATTAGTTCTTTGACCTCTAACAGGTAATCCTTTTTTATGTCTAGTTCCTTGGTAGCAATTAATTTCCATTTTGTTTTTGATATTCATTTGAACTTCACGACGTAAGTCACCTTCAACAGTGTGGCTGTCTAGTTCTTTACGAAGTTTATTAACTTCATCATCAGTTAAATCTTTAACTTTTTTAGATGGGTCAACTCCAGCAGCTTCACAAATTTGTACAGCTAATGGACGTCCAACACCATAAATAACAGTTAATCCGATTTTAATTTGTTTATTAGCTGGTAATTCAATATTTTTAATACGTGCCATTTAACATTTTCCTCCTATTAACCTTGAGTTTGTTTATGTTTTTTGTTTTCACAAATAACCATAACTTTACCTTTTCTTCTTATTATTTTACATTTTTTACAGATTTTTTTTACAGATGGTCTTACTTTCATAATACATATCTCCTATCTTTTATTCCATACGATGCGCCCACGTGTTAAATCATAAGGGGATAATTCAATAGTTACTGTATCACCTGGTAAGATACGAATTGAGTTAACTCGCATTTTACCAGAAACGTAGGCTTTAACAGTATGTTTATTTGGTAGTTCAACTAGAAATTCTCCACCTTTTAGAACTTCTAAGACTTTTCCTTCAACTTCAATTTTATCTTCTTTTTGAGAATTATTTAAGTTCTTTTTTACCATTCTTATTTATCTCCTGTTAAAATTTCATAGCCATCTTTAGTTACCACAACTGTGTGTTCAAAGTGAGCTGATGGCATCTCATCTTCAGTTACAATTGTCCAATTATCATCTAGAATACAAACTTCTTTACTTCCTAAATTAAGCATTGGTTCAACTGCAATAACCATACCTTCTTTTAATGTTATTCCAGAACCTTTCTTACCATAATTTGGAACGTCTGGTTCTTCATGAATACTAGTTCCAACACCATGACCAACAAGTTCTTCAACAACAGAAAGGTTATGCTCATGAGCAAATGTCTCAATTGCATTTCCTATGTCTCCTATTGTAGCACCAGGTTTAATTTGACTCAAGCCTACATATAATGCTTTTTCAGTATTTTCAACAAGATCTTTAACATCTTTTGAAACACTTCCAACAATATAAGTATAAGCACTATCACTTTGGTACCCATTAAGTTCTACACAGAAATCTATAGAAACTATATCACCATTTTGAATACGACGATTACTTGGAATTCCATGAACAATTTCATCATTAATAGATACACAGATACTTTTTGGATAGCCTTCATAACCTAAGCAACTAAGTTTACCACCGTGTTTTGTAACAAAACTAACAGCTATCTTATCAAGTTCATTAGTTGTTATTCCAGGTTTAATATGTTTTTTAATCTCTTGATGAGTTAAGTAATTAAGTTTACCTGCCTCTTTTAATAAAGATATTTCACGTTCACTTCTAATGTTAATCATTAATTGTTCTCCTTGGAAACATATGTTTCTATATCACAAAATATTTCTTCAGCATCTCTTGATGCAGAAATATTTACGAGTTTACCTAGTTCGTTAAAATAATTAACTATAGGCTTTGTATTAGCCATAAATGTATCATATCGATTGAAAAATGTTTCTTCATTATCATCAGTTCTTACTTCAAGTTTACTTTGACATGAATCACATAAGTCATCTTTTCTAGGTTTTAAGCTATCAATTAGCTTATTATATGATTTTCCACAATTAGGGCATATCATACGACCTAATACTCTTTTCTTAGCTTCTTCATAATCAAGATCCATGTAAATAACTCTATAATTATTTATATCAAGAACCTTTAGAAGACTAACTAACATTTTGGCTTGATTAAGGGTTCTAGGAAAACCGTCAATGATAAATGGTTTATTATCTTTTTTTAGAATAGTTAAACTGTTTTCTAATAAAGCTTTAACTATTTCATCATCAACAAGTTTTCCTTCCTTCATAATATCAGCAATTTGTATTCCAAGTTTAGTATTTTTAGCGACTTCTTCACGAAGTAAATCTCCTGTAGAGATATGACTATAATCATATTTTTCAACTAATAACTTACTTTGAGTTCCCTTACCTGCAGCAGGTGGGGCAATGAATACAAAATTTGTCATATTATCTTAACCTTTTTCTTCTTTCTGAATAGCTTCTTGAAATTAAGCTACTTTCAATTTGTTTATATGTTTCAATTGCAACACCAACAACGATTAATATACCTGTTCCTCCAATTGTTACTGATGAAGGAAGTTTAGTAAATTTTGAAACAATTACTGGAAGACCTGCTAGAACAACAAGGAATAAACTTCCAACAAATGTTAATTTACCAAGAACACCACTAATATAATCAGATGTGTCTTTTCCAGGTCTAACACCAGGAATATATCCACCACGTTCATTTAAGTCTTTACTCATTTCTTCTGGATTCATACTTAAGAAAGTATAGAAATATCCAAAGAAAATAATTAAAACTATATAAAGGATAAATCCAGTTGTTGTTGTATATACAATATACTTATTAACAAAATTTAATGCTTTTGTTTTACCAATAAATTGAACAATAGTTGCAGGAATTGTTGTTAATATTGAAGCAAAGATTACTGGCATAACACCTGCAGAGTTAATTTTAATTGGTAAAAAGTTTTGTTGTGCTCCATAAGCACTTGATGTACGATTTGAATATTGAATTGGAATTCTTCTTTCAGCAAGAGTTATCCAAATAATACCAATAATAATTAATAAGTATAATAGGATAAATCCACCGAAGAATAAACTTCCAACCATAGTTGAATAAGTTGTTCCTTTAACTAGGAATTGGAATGCTGTTTTAAATATAGTTGGCATACTTTGAACGATACCAGCCATAATTAATAATGAATGACCATTACCAATACCTTTTTTAGTGATTTGATCACCAATCCATAATAGGAATGCTGTACCAGCAGTCATTATTACGGATGTTTTTAACATAACTGTAGCAGATGCACCCTTCATGTAGAAGACAATAATTGCATATGCTTGAATAAATGCAAAGACAATACCTAAATATCTTGTGATTTTATTAATCTTTTGTCTACCTGTATATCCTTGCTCTTTTAATTCTTTAAAATAAGGAATAATATCCATTTGCAGAATCTGTGTAATGATTTCTGCAGTAATATATGGAGATACACCTAACGCAAATATTGATAAATTTCTAAGGCCGCCACCACTCATTAGGTTGAATACTTCTAGAAATCCTAATTCAGAATAAATAGATTGTACCCAAGGTTTTGCCCAAGGAATAGTAATTGCAGTTCCTAAACAAAATATACCAAGACATGCAAGTGTAAAATATATTCTTTTTCTTAAATCTTTATTACTTTTATTAAATATTTGCGAAACTACGCGAAACATTCTAGATCACCTCAGCTTTACCGCCAGCATCTTCAATTTTAGTAACTGCTTTACTTGAGAATCTGTTAGCTTTAACAGTAACTTTTTTCTCTAAGTTTCCATTTCCTAAAACTTTAACACCGCAAAGTTGCTTTTTGATGATACCTCTTTCTTTTAATACTTCTGGTGAAACAACATCACCATCTTTGAAGTACTTGTTAATAACATCTAAATTAATAGTTGCGTATTTAACTTCAAAACGAGCATTATTAAATCCTCTTTTTGGAATTCTTCTATAAAGTGGAGATTGACCACCTTGGAACCAAGCTGATATACCAGATCCACTTCTAGCAAATTGACCTTTTTGTCCACGAGTAGATGTTTTACCCATTCCAGATCCAGGTCCACGACCAACTCTTTTAGTTGCTTTTGTTTCTTTTGTCTTTGGTAAATTTTCTAACTTCATCATGATTATAGTTCCTCAACTTTCTTACCACGTAAAGCAGCAATTTTTGCCGGAGTTCTTTGCATCTTTAATGCTTCTAAAGTAGCTTTAGCAACATTAACTTTTGTGTTAGAACCAAGTGATTTAGAAACGATATCTTTAATACCTGCAAGTTCGATTACAGCACGAGCTGCACCACCAGCAATGATTCCATTACCTTCTTTAGCAGGCTTAATTAATACAACAGCACGACCAACTTTAGCAGTTGCTTCATGACAAATTGTTCTATTATCAATTAAAGATACTTTGCAAACATTTTTGTTTGCTGCTTGGATAGCTTTCTTAATAGCTTCTGGAACTTCGTTAGCTTTTCCAGTACCAATACCTACAAGACCTTTTCTGTTACCTACAACAACAGTAGCACTAAAACGGAAATGTCTACCACCTTTTGTAACTTTTGTAACACGGCCAATGTTTATAACTTGTTCTTCAAGTAAATTCTTTTTAACTTCGTTATTTTGTTTCATGAAAGCCTCCTAAAATTCTAGTCCGTTTTCTCTAGCAGCTTCTGCAAGAGCAGCTACACGTCCGTGATAAATATATCCACCACGGTCGAAAACAACTTTCTTAATTTTTGCTTTTTTACATTTTTCAGCAATGTCTTTACCTACAACTTTTGCACCTTCAACATTACCGCCGTTTTTAATTTTAAGTTCAACTGAAGATGAGCTAACTAAGGTAGTACCAGTTACGTCATCAATTACTTGAACAAAAATTTGATTATTAGATCTAAAAACGTTTAGTCTTGGACATTCTTTTGTTCCTGAAACTTTTTCACGAACACGAGTATGTCTTTTTTGACGAGCGTCATTTTTTGATTCTTTTCTTATCATACTTTTCTGACTCCTTTACCTTAATTAAGCTGCCTTCTTACCTTCTTTACGGTGAACAATTTCGCCTTTATAACGAATACCTTTACCTTTATATGGTTCTGGTTCTCTTATTTTACGAACGTTAGCCGCAAATTCAGCAACTTTTTGTTTATTAATACCTGAAATAGTAATTTCAGTAGCACTAACTAATTCAACTTTAATATCTGAAGGAACTTCAACGATAACTGGATGAGAATAACCAGCAGAAACAGTGATTTTATTACCACTTACTGCAAATCTGTATCCTACACCAACAGCTTCTAGACCTTTTTCAAAGCCTTTAGATACACCTTCAATCATTCCTTGAATGTTTGAATTTGTAGTTCCTTGCATAATATTAGCTTCTTTTGATTCTTGTTTTTGAAGAGTTTCAACAACACCTTCAGAAACTTTAACATCAATTAAATTACTTACAGTAGTTTTAAGTTCTCCTTTAGAACCCTTTACTGTAACTTCGTTACCGTTTACTTCAACAGTAACACCAGCTGGAATTTCAAGTTTTCTATTACCTATTCTACTCATAGATTATTCCTTACCAAATATAGGCAAGTACTTCGCCTCCTAATCCAGCTTCTCTAGCTTCTTTATCAGTCATTAAACCTTTAGAAGTTGAGATTATAGCAATTCCAAGTCCATTAAGAACACGAGGAATTTCATCACATTTTGCATAAACACGTAATCCAGATTTAGAGATTCTCTTTAGTCCAACGATTACTCTTTCTTTCTTTTCACCATATTTAAGGTTTAAAGTTAATTTATCACCATTAGATGCTTTTTCATATTTATAGTCTTCAATGTAACCTTCTTTTTTAAGAATTTCAGCAATTCCTAAAGTCATTTTTGATCCTAATACTTCAACAGTATCATATTTCATTTGGTTAGCATTTCTGATTCTTGTAAGCATGTCAGCAATTTTATCTTGTACAAACATATTACTTTTCCTCCTTTCCTACCAACTTGATTTCTTTACACCAGGAATTTGTCCTTTATTTGCAAGTTCTCTAAAACAAATACGACAAAGACCAAATTTACGAAGCACACCATGAGGTCTACCACATCTAGTACAACGAGTGTAAGCACGTGATTTAAACTTAGGTGTTCTTTGTTGTTTTATAATCATACTTTTCTTAGCCATAAGTTAATACCTCCTAATTTCTATAAGGCATACCGAATGCCTTTAATAATGCTTCTGCTTCTTTGTTTGTTTTAGCAGTTGTAACAAATATAATGTCCATTCCTCTTACTTTATAAACATTATCATATTCAATTTCAGGGAAGATTAATTGTTCTTTAATTCCTAGAGTGTAGTTTCCATGTCCATCAAAAGCAGTTTTTGATACTCCGTGGAAGTCACGTACACGTGGAAGAGCAACTTTAATAAGTTTTTCCATGAAATTGTACATATTTTCACCTCTAAGTGTAACTTTAACACCTACAGGTTGTCCTGTTCTTAATTTGAATGCTGCGATTGATTTTTTAGCTTTAGTTACAACAGGTTTTTGACCTGTAATAAGTTCTAAATCTTTAGCAGCTGCTTCGATGAATTTATCATCTTTTGAACCTTCACCAACACCCATGTTGATTACGATTTTATCTAATTTTGGAATTTCCATTTTAGAAGAATAACCGAATTCATCATGAAGGGCTTTTGTAATTTCTTTATTGTATAAATCTTTAAAATTACTCATATATTCACCTACTTACTAGCTTTCTTTCCAGTAGATTTTTTTGCAGTAGTTTTCTTTTCTTCTGCAGGTTTTGAAGCTTTCTTAGGAGCTTCTTTTTTAGTAGCTTTTTCATCAATAACTTTTACGTTAGAAACATGAATAGGTGCTTCAATTGAGAAGATACCACCTTTATCGTTAGTACTATTTGGTTTAGAGTGTTTTTTAATAATATTTAATCCTTCAACAACAACTTTGTCTTTTTTCTTTAATGTACGAACTACTTTGCCTTCTTTACCTTTGTCTTTTCCAGCAATAATTCTTACATTATCTCCAACTTTAACTTTCATTTAAGTATCCTCCTATATAACTTCGCTTGCTAGTGAAACGATCTTCATATAATCTTTTTCACGAAGTTCACGAGCAACAGGACCTAAAACACGAGTTCCGATTGGTGTTTTATCATCCCTGATAATTACACATGCATTGTCATCGAATTTAATATATGATCCATCTTTACGACGAACACCTTCAACACTTCTAACGATTACAGCTTTTACGACTTTACCTTTTTTCATATTACTATTTGGGATAGCTTTTTTAACAGTTCCAACTACAACATCACCGATATTAGCAGTTTTAACTTTAGAACCACCCATAACACGGATAACTAGAAGTTCTCTTGCACCAGTGTTATCAGCAACTTTTAATCTAGATTCTTGCATTACCATAAGGCTTTACCTCCTTATAGAATTACAGCTTCAACTAAGATATCAACTAGTTCAAACTTTTTAGTTTTAGAAAGTGGTCTAGTTGCTCTTATTCTTACTGTATCTCCTACTTTAGCTTTATTATTTTCATCGTGAGCTGCATATTTTTTAGAGTACTTAACTCTTTTTCCATATAATGGATCTTTTTTATAAGTTTCTACTAATACAGTAATAGTTTTGTTATTAGCAGCACTAATTACTTTACCAGTAAATTCTTGACGGTTATTAGTTTTCTCCATTTTCTGCTCCTTCTCTTTCTTTTAGTATAGTTTTGATTCTAGCTACTTCTTTTCTTAAATTTTTAATTTGTGAAGGTTTTTCTAGGGAACCAGTTGATTGTTTAAGTCTAAGTTCAAATATTTCATGTTTATCAGCTTCGACTTTTTTAACTAATTCTTCAGTAGATAATTTTCTAAGTTCATTAGTTTTCATTTGGTTCACCTACCTTTTCTTCTTTTTTTACAAATTTACATTGTACAGGTAATTTATGAGAAGCAAGTCTTAGTGCTTCACGAGCGATTTCTTCAGAAACACCGCTTATTTCAAACATAATTTTACCTTTTTTAACTACAGCAACGAATTGATCTACGTTACCTTTACCTTTACCTTGACGAGTTTCAAGAGGTTTTTTAGTAATTGCATGATGAGGGAAAATGTTAATTGTAACTTTTCCACCACGTTTCATATAACGTGTCATTGCGATACGGGCAGCTTCAATTTGTTTTGCAGATACCCAAGCACCTGTTTTAGCTTGAAGTCCATATTCACCAATGTGAAGTTCAGTATTTCCTCTAGCGTGACCATCATAAGTTACTCTATGAGGTTTACGATACTTAGTTCTTTTTGGCATCAACATGTTTTTCTTCCCCCTTTACTACTTTACCTTTAGCAGGAAGGATTTCATCTTTATAGATCCAAACCTTAACACCAATTTTTCCGTATGTTGTATCAGCTTCTGCAGTAGCATAGTCGATATCAGCACGGATAGTATGAAGAGGTACAGTTCCTTCTGTATAACCTTCAGTACGAGCCATTTCAGCTCCTCCTAAACGTCCAGATACAGCAGTTTTAATACCTTTAGCTCCTGCTTTCATAGCATTACGGATTGCTCTTTTTTGTGTACTTCTAAATGGAGCACGATTTTCAATTTGTTGAGCAATGTTTTCTGCTACAAGTTTAGCATTAATATCAGGGTTCTTAACTTCAACAATATTAATAAATACGTCTTCATTAACAACCTTTTTAATATCTTTACGAAGTTTTTCGATGTCTTCACCACCACGTCCAATGATAACACCAGGTTTAGCTGTATTAATTGTTACATCAGTACGATTTTTCTTTCTTTCGATAAGAACAGAAGCAATACTTGCGTTTTTTAAGTTCTTTTCGATATATTTTCTGATTTTTATATCTTTATCAAGATTTGCTGCAAATTCTTTATTTGAGTACCATTTAGATTCCCAGTCTTTATTTACACCAATTCTTAATCCTATTGGACTAACTTTTTGACCCATAATTATGCTCCTTCCTTACCTTTTTTATTATCATCACTTACTTTAATAGTAATGTGACTTGTTCTTTTATCTCTACGATCTACGTTTCCACGAGATGCAAATTTAATTCTTTTTAGAACAACACCAGGATTAATGTAGCATTCAACTACTTTTAATTCTTCTTCTTTTGCTCCAAAATTATTTACAGCATTTGCAATAGCAGAATTTAATACTTTAGAAATTAATCTAGAAGCTTTAGTGTTAGTGTTATCAAGAATACCTTGAGCAGCATTAACGCTTTTACCTCTGATTAGATCAAGTGTCATACGAGCCTTACGTGGAGCGATCATAGCATTTTTATGTATAGCATAAGTTTCCATTATCTATTTTCCTCCTACTTTTGACCTGCATGTCCACCAAACTTACGAGTTAATGAAAACTCTCCAAGTTTGTGACCTACCATATCTTCTGTAATATATACAGGTATAAATTCTTTACCATTATGAACAGCAATTGTATGTCCTACAAAATCTGGAAAAATAGTAGAACGTCTTGACCAAGTTTTAACAACTTCTTTTTTATTTGATTCATTTAATTTTTGGATTCTCTTAAGTAAGCTTTCAGCTACGTAAGGTCCTTTTTTCAAACTTCTTGCCATTATATCCTCCTATTTTTTCTTTCTACTAACAATAAGCTTGCTAGATGCTTTTTTAGATTTTCTAGTCTTATAACCAAGAGCAGGTTTACCCCAAGGAGTAAGAGGGCTCTTACGTCCAACTGGAGAACGTCCTTCTCCACCACCATGTGGGTGGTCATTAGGGTTCATAACAGAACCACGGTTAGTTGGTCTAATACCCATATGACGAGTACGTCCAGCTTTACCAACGTTAACTAGTTCGTAATCTTCGTTACCAACAACTCCAATAGTTGCGATACATACACCTAAAACTTTACGAGTTTCACCAGATTGTAAACGAACTAAAACATATTTATCTTCTCTACCAAGAATTTGTGCACTTGAGCCAGCAGCTCTACAAAGTTCAGCACCTTTTCCAGGTTTAAGTTCGATACAGTGAACAACAGTACCTACTGGAATATTTTGAATTGGTAAACAGTTACCAACTTTAATATCAGCTTCAGGACCATTTTCAATAATTGCTCCAACCTTTAAATCTTTTGGTGCAATTATGTATCTTTTTTCACCATCTCTATAATTAATTAGAGCGATGTTTGCACTACGATTTGGATCGTATTCAATTGATGCTACCTTACCAGTAACTCCAACTTTATTTCTTTTATAATCAATTAAACGGTATTTTCTTTTAGCACCGCCACCGATATGACGAACAGTCATTTTACCTTGATTATTACGTCCACCAGTTTTTGATTTAGTTTTTAAAAGTGATTTAGTAGGAGTACTTGAAGTAATTTCTTCATTAGCAAGTGTAGTCATTCCTCTTCGTCCATTTGTTGTTGGACGGTATGATTTAATTGCCATAATTATTTTTCCTCCCTACTATATTTCGATTTGTTGACCATCTTTTAATGTAACAATCGCTTTCTTATAAGTTTTAGTTTGGCCAGTATAACGACCAACTCTTTTGTCTTTTGGTTTAGTAATTAATGTATTAACATTTTTTACTTCAACACCAAATGCTTTTTCAATAGCCCATTTGATTTGAGTCTTAGTTGCTGATTTAACACATTTAAAAGTATAAACGTTTTGTTCAGCATTCTTAGCAGATTTTTCAGTAATAACTGGAGCTAAGATAATATCAGAATAATCCTTCATTAGTTAAGACCCTCCTCTAATGTTTTAACAGCTTCTTCTTCAATTACTACATAATCAGCATAAACGATATCAAGAACATTAAGTTCATCTACTACTAAAACATTTGTATAACCTAAGTTACGGCAAGCCATAAATAAGTTTTCGTTATCACCATTAGTAACAAATAAAATGTTTCCAGCAAGATTTAATGATTTGATTAATTTTTTAGCTTCAGTAGATTTTAAAGAAGCAAGTTCAATCTTGTCAACAACAACTAATGCTTTTTCTTTAGCTACATCTGATAAAGCAGATTTTAAAGCAATAGTTCTTTCTTTCTTATTAATTTTGAATGAATAGTTTCTTGGAGTTGGTCCAAATACTATTCCGCCACCTCTCCAAATTGGAGATCTATTTGATCCTGAACGAGCACGTCCAGTACCTTTTTGTTTCCATGGCTTTCTTCCACCACCAGATACTTCAGCTCTGGTTTTAGTTTTAGCAGTTCCTTGACGAGTAGCTGCTTGTTGTAATTTAATACTTTTCTTTAAACAATCATCGTTAACTTCAATATTCCAAACAGAATCCTTTAAAGTTAAATCTTTAACTTTTTCACCGTTTAAATTTTTAACACTTATTTTCATAATTATTCCTTTCTAAAAGTAAATTAATTACTTTCTCCTTCAGAATCATTATTTTCTTCTGTAGCTTCTTCAGCTGCAGGAGCTTCTTCTGTTTGAACTTCTTCAGTTACTTCTTCAGTAGCTACTTCTTCAACTGGAGTTTGAGCTACTTCTTCAGCAGCTGTTTCTTCAACAACTTCATCAACAACTGTTTCATCAGTATATGTTAATACTTCTTTAGCAGATGCTTTTTTGTTATTTTTAACAGCAGATCTAATTAAAACTAATGATTGTTTTGGTCCTGGAATATTTCCGCTAACTAAAATGTAATTATCATTTGCATCAACTTCAATAATTTCAAGATTTTGAATTGTTACTGTTTCATGTCCCATATGTCCAGGTAAGTTTTTACCTTTTAAAACACGTTTAGGTAACATTGTACCAAGAGAACCAGGTCCTCTATGATAATGAGATCCATGAGTCATTGGACCACGAGATTGATTGTGACGTTTAATTGTTCCTTCGAAACCTTTACCTTTAGAAGTTCCAGTTACGTCTACAACTTCACCAACAGAGAAGATTTCTACACCAATTTTATCCCCAATATTGTAACTAGCTTCTACGTCACGAATTTCTTTTAAGAAGCGCTTAGGGTTTGTACCAGCTTTTTTAGCATGGCCAATGCTAGCTTTTGTAGCATTTTTTTCTTTTTTGTCAAATACGCCTAATTGAATAGCAGAGTATCCGTCTTTTTCTGGAGTTCTAACTTGCATTACAACGTTTGGTTCAACTTCAACAACTGTAACAGGAATTAAAACACCATCTTTAGTGAACACTTGAGTCATTCCAACTTTGCGTCCTAAGATTCCTTTCATCTTTTCTTTCCTTTCCTAATTTAATAATTATAATTTGATATTAATATCAACACCACTTGGTAAATCTAAATGAGTTAAAGCATCAATTGTTTCTTTACTTGGGTCTTTAATATCAATAAGTCTTTTATGAGTACGCATTTCGAATTGCTCTCTAGCGTCCTTATATTTATGTACAGCTCTTAATACTGTATATTTTTGAACCTCTGTTGGAAGAGGTACTGGACCAGATACTATTCCACCAGTTCTTTTAACTGTTTCAACAATTTTGCCAGCAGCTATATCAAGTAGTCTGTGGTCAAATGCTTTTAAATTAATACGAACTTTAGTATTAGCCATTTTCTTGTTCTCCTTTCGTCTATATCTAGTATAGGCTCGCTCCGTAGCAAATTAACCTGATTTTAATTTGAGTATCGAACAACATACCCTAGTGTATCAGCAACCTTGCACAT
>Ga0255061_10000264_pt1 | contig 14306 bp, 9 predicted proteins | sample 174RNAGHGhighgp2_FD_183093 | JGI IMG/M metagenome (GOLD analysis project Ga0255061, IMG submission 183093) | Metatranscriptome of sheep rumen microbial communities from Palmerston North, Manawatu-Wanganui, New Zealand - 1742 RNA GHGhigh gp2... | ecosystem: Host-associated > Mammals > Digestive... | reverse complement strand
TTACGGACTTCAATCTGATATTGCGTAAAATATACATTAACAGGCGTATACTGAATATCATAAACAGGTTTCAAAGCATTTCTGAAATTTTCGGGATCATCAGAATAAAGTTTCAGCATTTCTTCTGAATAACCTGTTGTAACGTTAATTCCTGAACTAACAATGTCTTCTGTAACCAATGAACACTCTGCCTCCGGACAAAGGATCTGATATATAATTCCGCTATCAAGTAAAACGCATAGATGATGCAGCCTTGTTAAACGATTATCCTTTTCTATTTTATCATACGCAGTGAACACCCATACTATTGATGAGACAGGAATAACAAAAATACCGTTACCGGAAAACACTATTTTCCTGCTGACTGATAAAACATCTGAATGAACCATATATACATTACTTTCTGCAAAATCATCTTCTGCTTCTGTTTTATTAAATCCTAATTTCTGATATTCATCAATAACAAACTCGTAAATTTTACCCGCATGGCAACGAAACAATGAAACTATGCCAAACGCACCAATCGCAAGAAGAAAGACACCCAGATAATAACCTTCATTAAACACAAATAATAATCCCGCTGCGAGAAACAACAGATTTAAAGCTCCGGCTTTTACATTTGGTTTGAAGCATAGATAATACCTGAGACTTCTGTGTTTCCGGGCTTTTTTCATCAGTTCATTTTTTCTGAATTCCAGATCTTTCTGATGCTCCTTATATAGTTTACTTTCAGTATTATCATAATTATTATCCTTTTTATCCATTAAGGACGGCTGACGCAAAAAATAAATTCCACCTATTAAAAAGGCGACGAAAACACCTATTCCAAATGCAAGCATAAAAGGCTCATCATTATCTAATGAATTTACAATAGAAATTAAAGCAAACACTGCTCCGATACTAACTGAAATAATAAAATTGATTAGTGCTTTCTTTTTTCGTAGCTTATTAAATTCTTCTTTGTTATAATGTCTAAGCATATTTTTCTCCATTTAATATAACAGATCAACTGTTATTCTTAGTGAATTACTGATTTTACAGGAAATACTGCTTCGCTACATTTCCGAATTATAGTACGCCTTCGGCGTGCTATTATAATTGCTGCGAAGCAGCCACCTTTTCCTCTGTATTCTGATCAACGGAACTTATATTTTACTTTACCTTGTCCTGTTACGGTTCTTCAATGACCTGTTTTGATGTTTCCCATCTGATGTGGGTATATCTGTTCTTCAGTTCATTAGACTCATTCAGAAGAAGATTTCTAAGGAATAATTCAAGATACTTCGTCGTTTCTCTGATACCTTTCGGGAGATCATTATAATTTGCTCTCACAAGTGAATTTCTGAAATACCATGCATTCTCTGCAAAAATATCATTGGTTACATCAAATCCCATAGTTCTCAGGTATTTAATGAAAAAGACCGCCGTAGTCCTTGTATTACCTTCACCAAAAGCATGGATCTGCCATAAACCAGCTACAAACTTTGCAAGATGAGAGATTATTGCAGAAACGTTATCCATTCTGTACTCATATTCTTTTTCCTGCCGAAGATCATATTCGAGCATTTCCTTTATTTCAAGGGAATTTCCATAATGAACAGATGCTCCATCCAGCACCCACTCTTTCTTGGAAATATTATAATCTCTGATCTTTCCGGCATGAGAATATAAGCCTTCAAACAGTCTTCTGTGGATTCCCGTATACTGTGGAACTGAAAAAGTAAATGCATCCTCTGATAGAATCGCTGCGATCCGGACAGAAACAATATCGGCCTCTTTAGTACGTTCATTGCTTTTAGCCTCAGATTTCTCATAATAACTTTCAATAAGTTTTCCTGCTTCATTTATTGTTATCTGTCCGTCTATATTTTTCTGAGCTGTCTTTTTAAGATAATCAGATGTTTCAAGACCATCAACAGCCTGAAGTCCCATAGCAGTGTACCAGGCATATCCAAGTTCCCGCTTATCCGGCTCTGTCTGTCTGACATATTCCTCAAAAGGATCTCTTTTTATATCATCATTCATAATACGTTACCTTTCTGAATTGTGACAACACTGTTGTCACAATCATCATATAGTACGCCTTCGGCGTGCTATTATAATTGCTGCGAAGCAGCCACCTTTTTTCAGAACGCTGCTCCGAACACCTTATTATGCCGAAAGCTTTACAGCTTTTTTATATATTCCGTTAAAAGATACAGTGGAACATTAGTCATCCATTCTTCTTTTCTATAAGCAGACATTGAAGTGCGTATAGCTTTGTCCGGAGAATATTTACTGCAGTAAGCTCTGAGACTTTTGGCTTTCAGGTTTTCTTCTGCTTTTACTTCCAGAGGGATTATCTGATTACCGTTCTGTATTACAAAATCTATTTCGCCGTCTGAATTTTCCGTGGAGTAATAGTAAAGCAGGAAGTCTGCTGCTCTCAGCTCCTGGGCAACAAACTGCTCTGTAAGGGCACCCTTGAATTCTGTGAAAATACGGTTTCCGTCTATAACTGAAACTGCAGGAAGATCAGATTTTGCACCTAACAATCCGACGTCAGACATATATATTTTAAATACAGACTGATCCATATATGCAATAAGAGGCATAAACGGTTTGCTGATACGGATACTTTTGTTTATCAGCCCGTAATCAGTCAGCCATTGTATTGCAAGTTCGAAGTCTTTAGCTCTTGATCCTTTTCTGACAACACCGTAAATGAATTTTCTGTTTTCCTTTGCCAGCTGTGACGGGATCGAGTTCCAGACCATTTGTATTCTCGGGATCTGATCTTCCGGAGCGTGTTTTGAAAAATCATTTTCGTAGTAAAGTAAAAGATCCTTCTGGATCTCCCTTACCTTGATGAGATCATCTGTATCTATATATGTCTTAACGGCTTCAGGCATTCCGCCGACATAATAATACTTTTTAAGAAGCAGTTTGAGTTTTTCTGAAAACGGTGATACAGTACTGAAATCCTCACCGGATATAAGTTCATGTAATCCTGAATTTCCTGAGGCTTCGAGAAATTCTGCAAATGTCATAGGGTACAGTGTCATAAACTCTGTTTTGCCGACAGGGAACGACGTCCCTTGGTGCAGAGCTATTCCTAAAAGCGAACCTGCAGCCATAACGTAATATTCAGGAGCGTCTTCACAAAAATACTTAAGACTGCCAAGTGCTTTCGGACATTCCTGTATCTCGTCAAATATGATCAGCGTATTTTCCGGATCAATGTTTGTTTCTGAAAGTATTTTAAGCGAAGAGATTATCCTTGGAATATTATAATCAGAATCAAATATTTGTTTTGCAACTGTATTGTTGTCAAAATTGATATACGCAACATTCTGGAATTCATTCCTGCCGAAATCCTTCATAAGCCATGTCTTGCCAACCTGTCTGGCTCCGTTGATTATTAACGGCTTTCTGCCGGATTTTTCTTTCCATTTCAGCAGCCGGGAATATGCAATTCTTTTCATGTACAGATCATCCTTACATTTTATGGAGGATTTTTTGTTCCCAACAATTCTGAGGACGAAAAAATCTCTTTATCAATATTTTTAATGACGTATTTTTTTAAATTATAACACTTTTAAGTCGGAAAGTCAATGCACACTGAATTGACGGGTATATATTTCCCGTAAACATATACAACACACGCATTTTCGTGATTTGGCCACTGAAAGTCTGTATCTCTCACCTCAGTGATTATAATACATTTGCATTTTCAATGACGAATATTGCCTCTTAATTCACATTTATAAGGACGAAAATCGCAGCTGATTCAACATTTTTCATGACGAATACTATAAACTGTTCTGTTAAATAAAAACAGGGCTCATCCTTTGAAATCGGATAAGTCCTGATAATGTTACCGGCAGCAAGCTGCCGGTATTCTATAGTACAGCCGGGCACGGCTGTACCTTTTTCAGACTGTAGCCTCTATAAGTTTCTTTCCGTGAATATTTATTTCCTTTACTCCCTGTTCCTTATCTTTATTGAAATTAAAACTCAGCATATATCCTTTTTCAAGACCAAAGTAATCTAGATACTCACATATCTGCTGTTCGCCTTCGGCATTATACCGCGGTCCCCGCCATATCTTCATTTCGATTATGAACTGTTCTCCGTGGTAATCCACGATAACATCTGTTCTCGTCTGATCTCTGGTCTGCGCCTCGATATAGTAATTTCCTGTTCCGTTGATGATTGGTTTAAGATAAAGTAAGAACAGTTCTCTTCCGTCCTTTTCCTTAAAACGCTCTTCCAGCTTTCCGAATACCTCTGTGAATGTCTTTATAAAGCCTTCCAGCACCGCTGTCATATTGAGTTTTCCGCTCCCTGTAAAGCGGTTCTTTTCGAGTGCTCCGTTATTGAAGAATACATTGTTGTTCATCTCTTCTTCCGACGTGAAAAGATTATAAAGACGTGTTTCAAATATACGGTTAGCTACTTTCACTTTATTATCGTCATTTCTGATCAGACCGTACATCTCCATGCATGCTATATCTTCCTGGTCAGAGATGTATGATAATGTTATGCCGTCCATAAGGATACTGCGGAGTGCTGATTTTAGCTTTGGGTACAGTTTCAGGTTTTTGGTCATCGTCTGAAACAGGGTATTATTCTCCGAAATAAGCATTTTGACAGCAGTCAGAAATCCTTCCTTCGTCCACGCTTCTGACGGAGACATTTCCCTGCATATCTTTTCATCGATCAGCTGACAGATACGGCTTACAAGGAAAGGATATCCGCTCGTCTGGTCGTGTATAAGCTTCGCAATATACGCTGTGTCCATTCCGGTATGATGATCTGTCTCGTATTCATCAAGCATTCCTTTTATTCCGCTTTCCGACAGACTCATGTCTATATCAAAATCCGCCGAGATATTCCACGGACTGTTTTCTCTGCCGTCATCGTCAGGTCTTATACTGCTTTTCAAATGTTTAACGTCGGTGACTCCTGCAAGAATAACTGAATGAAATGTTTTATATTTCGAAATTTTCTGCCTTTTAAGATAATTAGAACGAAGCTTTCCGAGAAAATCAAGAAATATCTGACTGTCGGATGCCTGATCAACTTCATCTATAATAAGAACAAGCTGTTTTGGATTCTTCCTGCACCATTTATCAAAAATGCGGAATATGTCACTTAATACAAGGTCTGACTGTACAGCTGACAGCTCTTTCAGATCTTTGTATATTTCATCAGGGACAGGAATCTCAACCGCATCATGAGTATCACAGATCACTGCCGCAAGCCCCTTTACAAAGGTGCTCTCGCTTTGGTACATTCCTTCAGTCAGATCCTGAAAATCAAGACTTATCACATCATACTCATCAGACAAATACTTATCAAGAGCAGTAAGTGTTGTCGTCTTTCCATACTGACGCGCTCTGTTTACTGTAAAATACTTTTTTCCGTCTACAAGTTTTTTGATCTCCCTTACCCTGTCTGATATGTCCACCATATAGTTTTCTTCCGGTGTACAAACTGCCGTGGTATTGAATACCTTCATGTGTCAGTCTCTCCTTCCGTTCCTTAATTAATACACAGTATTAGTATAACACATTTCAGATCAAATACCAAACTGTATTTATACTAACTTTAATTCCTCTAACCGGCTTTTAAGTAATGCCTTTTTTCCGAATTCAAAATTATCACTCCCCGTATTTATTTAGATTTTTTCTTTTTCAGTAATACAAATACCCCTATTACAGTAAGAACAATACCAGCTATTATTGCACAAAGCAATGGTACACCGATCTTTCCTGCTAAAAAAATAGCTGTCGGTCCATCTGCACCACCTATTATCGATATTCCTGATCCGGATGTTGCATTAGCACTTAACAACGTTACTGTTCCTGCTAAGGCTATAATTAAGCCTATAGCCAACAGCACTATTCCTGCAGTCTTTTTCATTTTATTCTTCTCCAGTAACATAAAAAATCGTAATTCAGATATTCAACACCTGATAGCATCCCACTTATACCATTATTTGTAAAGCCCTATAAACAGGGGCTTTTATTATAAAGTTCGCTATAATTTATCACTTCTTTGTTTAATAAGAATAAAAAACGACCATTACATAAAAATAGTCAAACATCACCAGAATCGGTATAAATAACGATACCGTTAAAAGGCTTTTAAGTTCACCTCTTAAACAAATGTCTGTCGGTTTATGCGGATTGATTTTTATAGTAGTTTCCATATTTTTTTCATAGCGATAACGGCTGGTACCGCATGACTCATAAGTCTGACCATTATATTCATATTTAAAAGTAACTCTGTAGCTATATGAATATTGTACTCTGCCAGTTTTTGAATCTTTATGTTCATGGACTTCCTCTGTTACGGACGTTACCTCAGCATCAACTTTTTTTCTGCATAAAATCAGTGTTTTTATTGATTTAGTTACGACCATCAGTTCCAGTACATGAAAAACTGCTAAAAGTAATCCGAAAAAAACAGGTCCTATATATTCCATTTGTTTTTACTCCTTTCATCATCTTTTCTCATACTTCAACTTTGATCCGATAGTAATTCTCCATCTTCACATAGAAATCTGCTTTTCGGTTGCTCACCGCTCTAAGAGCACGCAGCTTTCACAATGAATTGTGCCCGGGAAGAGATCTATGCCCTTTACTCTTTTGAGTTTATAACCGTTCTCCTCACTGCAGAGGATCTTACAGTCCCTTGCTGCTGTTGCCGGGTTGCATGAGATCATTACTATCTTTTCCGGAGCCATTTTTACGATTGCGTCGAGAGTGAGTCCGTCGCAGCCTTTGCGCGGAGGATCGACTATGATCACGTCCGGCTTTCTGCCTTCCTTCTGAAGGCGGTCGGCTATTTCGCCTGCGTCGCCGCAGATGAAGTCTGCATTGGTCACACCGTTTGCCGCTGCGTTAGCCTTCGCATTTTCCACGGCCTGCTCAACTACCTCGACACCGGTCAGATGACTTACGCGGTCTGCCATGGAAAGGCCGATAGTACCCGCTCCGCAGTAGAGGTCGAAGAGTTCTTCGTTTCCTTTCAGGTCAGCAAATTCTGCAGCAATGCCGTACAGTTTTTCTGCCTGTTCGGTGTTTACCTGATAGAATGACATCGGTGACAGTGTGATCCTGTTTCCGCACATAACGTCTTCAATGCAGTCGCTTCCGTAAACGGTTATATTGTTATCACCGAGTATAACGTTTGTGTTGTCCGGATTTATATTTACAACAACACTTTTTACATCAGGAAACTTGGCGAGAAAACCGGTTTCTTCTATCATCTGCTTCATGAGACCGACAGCTGATTTTGTCTTTGATACAAGACAGACCATGATCTCGCCGCTATGGAAACCTTTTCTGATGTAGATGTGACGGATAAGTCCCCTTCCCGTTGTTTCGTCGTAGGCAGGTATCTTGTTGTCGTTTATAAACTTCATTATATGGTCAACGATCTTCTTAAAGATGACCGGCTGAAGTCTGCAGGCTGTGTACGGGATGACACGGTGACTGCGGTTTGCGTAGAATCCGCACACTGCCTTTCCGTCCTGCATGGCAACAGGATACTGGGCCTTGTTGCGGTAGCCGTTTATCTCACTGCATCCGAGTATCGGCTCGCATTCGATGTCAAAACCGCCGAGACGCTTAAAGCTGTCACTTACAAAGTCACTCTTTACCCTGAGCTCCTCTTCGTAGTTTATGTGTCTGAAAGAGCATCCGCCGCACTGTCTGAATACCGGGCAGTCCGGTTCCTTTCTTGCCGGAGAAGGAGTAATTATTTCCTTTACTATACCGTAAGCGTAGCTTTTGAGTACCTTAACTATCTGAACCTTTATGACATCACCTGCGGCAGTCTGCGGTACAAATACAGCCATGCCATCAAGCCTGCCTACACCGCTTCCCTCGTTTGTGATGCCTGTGATTTCCATTTCAGCAATCTGATTTTTAGTGATCATTGTTCCTCCAAATTATCAGCGTACATTCCGTAACTGTTTCATTCAAAAAAATTCCGTATTTCGTCTTTCTTCTTCATAAGCTCGTCAAATCTTCTGATGTACTCGTAAGGGAACTTGTAGTTCATTACCCTGCTTATCGAGTTGTTCACATCAACGAGTTTCGTGGATGCCGCACATCCGGCACCGAGTATGGTCTGTGTCTCGTCCATTATGAAAATGTTGTAGAGCGATCCCTTGCCCGGCTTCGCGTAGCCGATGTTTTCAAGACCGTCGATGGTGTTTTTCTGACGGTACATGTAGTACGGATCATATCCGTGAGCGATAAGTTCTCTTACAGCGTAGTCAGCCATGCGTGTCGCCGGATTGGATATGTTTTCATGGCCGGTCTGATAGAGTCCGGCTGATCTTTTAAGTGTAAGGGCGTGAACCGTTATGCCGTCCGGATCAAGAGCGATTATACGGTCAAGTGTGTCCCTGAAGCTTTCGAAAGTGTCGGTCGGAAGTCCGGCTATAAGATCCATGTTGATGTTGTCAAAGCCAAGTTTCCGTGCAAGCGCAAAGGCTTCGAGCACTTCTTCGGCTGTGCCCTTTCGTCCTATCACGCGGAGCACGTCGTTGTTGAGCGTCTGCGGATTGACCGAGATCCTCGTTGCACCCATTTTCTTTATAACGGCAAGCTTTTCTTCAGTTATAGTATCAGCACGTCCTGCTTCAACGTTGTATTCACGTACCTGCGAAAGATCGAAGCACTCTGCTGTTTTCCGCATGATCTTTCCAAGTTCATCGGCAGATATGGAAGTCGGAGTGCCGCCGCCGTAGTAAACGGTATCGATCTTAAGTCCGTACTCATTAACTATTTCACCGAGTATTTCAAGCTCCTTACAGAGATAGTCAAGATAGTCCGGAATAAGCTTGTATGCACTGTCCATCGAGTGCGAAACGAATGAGCAGTAGCTGCAGCGCGTCGGACAGAACGGTATGGAAATGTAGATGCTGACCGTCTTTTTATCGAACTCCGGCAGAAGCGGATGCTGTACCATGGCTGTACGCCAGGCGATGTCAGTCTTCTTTTCCGAAACAAAATACTTTCCGGTAAACTCAGCACGCACCTGTTTCTCATTCATGCCGTTTTCAAGCATGACATTTATCTTTCGCACAGGACGAATGCCGGTAAGCAGTCCCCACTGCGGCTTCGTGTTATAGAATCTGCACAGTAAAAGAAACAGAAGCCTGCAGATGATAAATTCTCCGTCCTTTTCGTCAAAGCTTTCAGCCGGTGTGGTGCATGAACTTCTCATTACACGGCCGTTTTCTCTTATGTACGCGTAGTAGTACACGTTTTTACGGCAGTGCTTGATCCTCGTCATGATGATGTCACCGTCTGAATTTCTCTCATCGGAGAGAAACTCAAACCTGACAGCCGGTATGAAAAGCTTGACGGTTGCTTCTGTTTCGTACTTGTATGTATTATTGTTTAATATGATCGTCATTAACTAATCACCGAAAATATGGATTGTATTTGATTTCACGTGAAAGCGTGGTGTCTTCGTTGTGCCCCGGATAAACGTGATAATCTTTGTCTTTACCGAGCTCTGCAAGCTTATCAAGCGAGTCAAGCATCTGTGCATGACTGCTTCCCGGAAAATCTGTCCTTCCGACTGAACCGCAGAAGAGTGTATCACCCGAGAAGATCACATCATCGAGTATATAGCACACACCGCCCGGTGTATGGCCAGGTGTGTGAATTACCTTTATTTCAGTTCCGCAGAAATCAAGAACGTCACCGTCTGACACTGTGACAAAGTCGTTTACAGGCTTGAATTCCATTCCTCCGACGAAACGTGAAAGACACGCTTCAGGGTCAGTGAGCATGATCGCATCGTCACTGTGAATGTACACCTTTGCGCCTGTTTTTTCAGATACGTCAGCAACTCCCCTGATATGATCGAAATGACCGTGTGTAAGAAGTATCATTTTAAGCGTAAGACCGTTTTCCTCAAGATACTTCATAAAACGTTCGCTGTCTCCCCCGATATCAACTGCAAAAGCCTCACCTTTTTCATTTACCCCGATGTAGCTGTTTGCCTGAAAGAAAAACCCGAATGTGTGGGAGCTTATTTTAATCATCTACTTTACCGCCTTCGATTTTTGTAACTGAAATAACGTCATGGATCTTCTGTATTCTGTTGATAAGAGCGTTGAGCTGTTCCTTGCCTGTAACGGAAATGGTAAGACGTATTTCCGCGTTGCCGTTCTTGATCCTTCTGGATGTCGAGTTATAGATAGGTACCTTGGATTCTGCAACGGCTGAAGCAACATGAACGAGAAGTCCCGTGGAATCTATAGCCAGAACGTCGATTTCGGAATAGAAAGCTGACTTCGGTGTTTTTGCCCAGGTAACCTTTTTCCAGCGGTCCCTGTTCTCCGGTTCCATAACAGATGCCCTGTAGTGCGGGCAGTTTGTACGGTGCACCGAAACTCCGCGTCCTCTGGTGATATATCCGATTATGTCATCGCCCGGAAGCGGATTGCAGCATCTTGAAAATCTTACCGGAAGATCCTTCAGATCATCTTCAAGAATAACACCGCTGTCGTTCTTGCTTATCGTCTTTGTCGGAACGATCTCGTTTGTTTCCTCAGGCTTTTTATAGATCTTGTCGTAGTTCTCCTTAAGTCTCTGCATCATCTTAGGAAGAACAACACCGCCGTAGCCGATAGCTGCGTAAAAGTCATCAAGGGTTTCGCAGTTGTGGCGCTTAAGGTCATCAGCAAGAAGCATGCCGATATCCTCTTCCGGAACGGTCATTCGGTAGTGTCTGAATTCCTTTTCTAGTTCGGCCTTGCCCTGAACGATGTTTTCCTCACGGCATTCCTTCTTGAACCACGCACGTATTTTTGCCTTGGCTTCATTTGTCTTCGCTATTTCAAGCCATGAACGGTTCGGTCCGCGGCTCTCATCCTTCGAGGTCTGTATCTCAATGATATCGCCTGTCGATAGCTTGTAGTCGAGCGGAACGATCTTTCCGTCCACCTTGGCGCCTATCATTCTGTGGCCTATCTGGGTGTGCACGCGGTAGGCAAAGTCGATTACCGTTGAGTCCACCGGAAGGGTGAATGAATCTGCCTTCGGCGTGAATACGGTTATGTCATCGGAAGTAAGGTCCGTCTTGATGATGCGGACGATCTCCTCAACGTCGTCAGTGACCTGCTGTGCTTCGAGCACCTGTCTTATCCAGGCAAGACGGCTCTCCATCTTGTCGCGGCTCTGAATGCCTTCCTTGTACTTCCAGTGAGCAGCGATACCGTACTCGGCAACCTGATGCATTTCCCAGGTCCTTATCTGTACTTCAAAAGTGATACCTTCCTTGCTGATAACTGAAGTGTGGAGCGACTGGTACATGTTCGCCTTCGGTGTGGAGATGTAGTCCTTGAAACGGTTAGGAATAGGACGGAACATCTCGTGGATTATACCGAGGACGTTGTAGCATTCAAGCTGCGTGTCCACGATGATACGGACAGCATACTTGTCGTAAACCTCCTCGATGCTCTTTCTGTTTATATATATCTTCTTGTAGATGCCGTAAATACTCTTGACACGTCCGTCGATCTGCGGAGGTCTTTTGAAATTCTCGCTTTTGAAACGTTCCGATATTTTTTCCTTTATCTTTGCGATGAAGAGATCACGCTCATCCTTCTTGATCTCAAGAATATGCTCGATCTCGGAATAGGCATACGGATCAAGGTAATGGAACGCAAGATCCTCAAGCTCGTCCTTGATGGACTTGATACCGAGTCTGTGTGCGATCGGAGCGTAGATGTTCATTGTTTCAAGAGCTGCTTTTCTCTGTTTGGCGCCCGGCCTGCAGGCAAGTGTACGCATGTTGTGGAGACGGTCACAGAGCTTGATGAGCATTACTCTTATGTCGCGCGACATGGCAAGAAGGATCTTTCTTACGTTTTCGGCGAGCTGCTCGTCCTGATTGAAAATAGGAGCTTTCGAGAGCTTTGTTACACCGTCGACCAGGCACGCAACGTCCTGTCCGAATTTTTTCTGTATGTCTTCAAGGGTGGCGTCAGTATCCTCAACAACATCGTGGAGCATTGCAGCACAGATCGTGTCGGTATCCATACCGAGTTCAAGAAGAATGTAGGCAACGGAAACCGGATGAACGATATACGGTTCACCTGATGTTCTTTTCTGGCCTTCGTGTGCTTTTTCAGCAAATTCGTAGGCAGAAATTATTTTACTCATGTCATACTGCTTTTCCTCGTCGAGGATCTTCTGTATGACCATGTTTATTGTGCAGCTTTGGTTTTCCATTTGCTTCTAAGCCCCCTTAAAATTTCTGAATCTTCAAGATTTGACTTTTTATCGACCACAAGTCTGTGTGACCGGTCTGCAGCGTAGTCCATTTTGATAAGACCGAGTTCGCTGAAAACATCAAGACATATCCTGAGTTTGCAAATATTTATATTAGCAGGGTCGCTCTTCATGTAGAGCTGTTCTGTCATAATATCCTTGTCTGAAAGTGCTGTGTACACTTTAATGAGTTCATTTCGTTCCGGAGTCATACGTTTGTAGTAGGCTTCCGGAAGCGGTTCACTCCTCTTAAATTTTTCATAGGCATCTTCCGCTGCAAAGAAGCGGTCCTGGTTGATGCCGCTCTTTCTCATGTCAGCCACCTGAAGATCAACGGTTTCATTTCCGCGGAAGCTGTTGATACCAAGAGATACAATGAAATCGTACTTCTGTCCTTTCAGCGATCTCATTTCATCAGTGTTTGTCCTGAACATGAGTGCGTAGAAGAATGATCCGCCGTAGTTCAGCTTAAGCTTTGTATGCGCGCCGCCGGAAAGCGGGATGACATCATCGATAATAGCTCCCGCAAGAGCAAAATACGGTTTTTCGTTATCCTGACCAAAAGGTTCGAGGATGCGAAGCCCTGCAACGTTCCGTACATTTATATCTGCCGGTTTAAGCACCTTTTCCGCTTTAAGAACATAGACCGGCATTGTTTCATGCGCTGAAGCGGCGTACTCCTGAAGCTTTTTCCGGAAAGCTTCAGTGTCGGAAGACTTAAGGGAAAATCCGCCGGCGCCCTTGTGTCCGCCGAATTTTGAAAGAATGTTCTCGCAGTATGTAAGGCATTCAAAAACTGAAAAGTCCCCGAACGCCCTAGCGGAACCTCTTGCACTTTCTCCTTCGAGTGTAATAACGAAGCACGGTTTTCCGTACTTTTCAAGCAGTTTTGCCGCTACTATACCAATAACACCGTGATGCCAGTTTTCACCGCAGAAAACGAGCACGCGCTGTGAAAGCAGCTCCGGATTTTCATTTATCTGTTCAAAAATACAGTTTGTAATCTTTTCCTCGGCCTGTTTGCGTTCTTCGTTAAGTGCATTGAGCTCGGCCGCCATGTGTTCCGCTTCATCAGGATCATCACACATAAGGAGGTCGAAGGCCTGAACCGGAGAACCGAATCTTCCTGAGGCGTTTATTCTCGGAGCAATTGCAAAAGCCACAGATTCGGATGTAAGAGGCCTGCATTCTCCGTTTTCATCAAACAGCCCTGCAGCCTTCATGAGTTCGATAAGTCCGCAGCGTTCAGTGTTTCTGATCATCAGGAGTCCGTTTTCGACTATGAACCGGTTTTCTCCGGTAAGTGAAACGATATCGGCAACTGTTCCTATGGCAGCGAGATCGCCGAACTGTTCCAGAACACTGTCATAGTCTCCGCCTTCCATTGCGGCGATAAGCTTGAGTACCACACCGGCACCGCAGAGATATTTGAATGACGACGGGCAGTCTTTCTGATGAGGATCGACAACTGCAAGAGCCTCCGGTATCTCATCACCAGGCTGATGGTGATCAGTAATAACGAGATCCATTCCGAGTTCTTTTATAAGCTTTGCTTCAACGACAGCAGAAATACCGTTGTCCACGGTTACAATGAGCTCTGTTCCGCGTTCTGCAAGAATACGGACAGAATTTTCGTTAAGTCCGTAGCCTTCGGAACGTTCTGGTATATAGTAAGAGACATCGGCGCCGATACATTCAAGATAGGAGTAAAGCATTACCGTTGAAGTAATGCCGTCACAGTCATAATCACCGTAAATGCAGATCTTTCTGCCTTCTTCGGCAGCGCTGTTGATTATTTCAGCTGCTTTTTCCATATCCTTTATCTGAAAAGGTGATTCAAGTGAATCTGTCCTGATAAGTTCAGCAGCTGCTTTAAGATCTGTAATGCCTCTTGAAACAAGCACTTCCGCACACAGAGGTGTCAGGTCACTTCCTGAGGTGATCTTCCCGGAAATTCTGCTGTCCGGTTCTCCTATTATCCATTTTTTCATAGCCTCAAATATCTCTCCTGTAATG
>Ga0255061_10000263_pt1 | contig 14358 bp, 8 predicted proteins | sample 174RNAGHGhighgp2_FD_183093 | JGI IMG/M metagenome (GOLD analysis project Ga0255061, IMG submission 183093) | Metatranscriptome of sheep rumen microbial communities from Palmerston North, Manawatu-Wanganui, New Zealand - 1742 RNA GHGhigh gp2... | ecosystem: Host-associated > Mammals > Digestive... | reverse complement strand
GGTGTGGCTCAGTTTGGTAGAGCGCTACGTTCGGGACGTAGAGGCCGCAGGTTCGATTCCTGTCACCTCGACTTTTAAGGACTGTTTTTAACAGTCCTTATTATTTTGTCATAATCTCCGCCTCAGGGCGGATTTTTTATTTCAGATCAGAAACCTGCTGAAAGAGATAATCACCACAGGATAATAAAATAGTATATTATTATGACATGCACCTTAGAAAAGTTGTATGTTGATTTTTTTACAATAATCAGATATTGCTATAAAGAGAAAACGTTTTCCATCCGGATTTATAGGACACATTTGTACTCATTTTTGCAAAGTTAAAATGTATGTACGTCATGAATACTTTATTGACTTCATATCATGTTATGAGCACATCAACATTGTATTATAATTACTGTCTTATACATTTAAGAGTAATCTGACCACAATACAGCGTAAAATTTATTTAGTTTGATAATAATTTTAATTTCGAAAACCCTTGAACCGCAGATAATAAAATGATATAATTTATTCAGACAATTTTTTAATTTATTTATTTAAAACATTACTTTGCACATTTTCTCTTCATACCCACTCAAATCTCATGATAAAGTTTCTTAAAAAAATTGTCGATAAGATGATATTCGGGAACATTTACACTATTTATCTATGATTGATTTTGAGGAGTTTATGATGAAAAGATTCAGTAAAGTACTTGCTGCATTGCTGTCAGCACTGCTTACACTTTCGGTAAGCAGTACGCTTTCAGTAAATGCATCCTACCCTTCCGACTATTATTATGACCCGGATGATGTGAACAGCGTTCCTGCGCTTTCAGTCAGAGAATATGATGAATTATGCGCTGAACTGGAATTCTCAGGAGATATGGCATATGCATCATCCGCAAAGCTGCCGGAAAGCGTAGACCTGAGTGAAAGTCCGTTCTTCCCGCCTATAGGAGATCAGGGCGGACTCGGAAGCTGCAGTGCCTGGGCTACGACCTACTACCAGTTCACTTATGAAATGCATAAGATAAACTGCATAAACAGCACGAAAAAGAACTCTTATTCGCCAAGCTGGACCTGGAACTTCAGCAACCACAATCTTAATGAAGGTATTTCGATCCAGACAGCATACCGCACACTCAGTCTCTTAGGTGCTGAAACATTGAGTGAAATGCCTTACGACCGTAAGGATTACAACTACAGATGGTCTGACAATGAAGAGGCAATGCGAAACGCTCTTAAGTACAGAGTTAAAAACGTAAACATTTTCGGTATAAGCGGTACAGGAACAGTTGTTTCGAACAGCTTTGACTCCGACCTCGATACAATAAAATCTGTTCTTGCAAACGAAAAGGTCGTAGTTGCATCAATGAACAACCGCAGCTACAGTGATTCAATGAAACACGTTATCGTACGCGGAAACAACAGCGGCTCGAAAGCGGGAACACACGCAGTTGCAATAGTCGGCTACGACGATAATTTCACTTACGACATAAACCACGACGGTGACATAGAGCCTTTTGAAAGAGGCGCGCTTAAAATTGCTGATTCAACAGGTACATTCTGGGGATATGACGGATTCATGTATGTCATGTACGACGCACTTAACGGAAAAAGTGCTGCCTCAGATGACTGGGAAGCTGATGAAAAATACGAAAGAAAAGCAATATTCAATGTAATGCCTACTGACGAAGAAAACGACGAGGGATATAATATTTTCTACTGCATCGACGTTGAAAACCGTGAGGTAAATATGATCGGTGCAGTAGAGATAAACACAGACCGGAGAGAAAACATGTTTGTTTCGGTGCAGCATAAAAACAGACTTGCTTCCAATCACTACACACAGATCTTTCCGGTAACTGACGTTTACGACTACGTCGGTTCATTCATACCTTACAGCGGAAAGCTTCTGCTGGACTTCAGTAACTGCTACAATTCCGATGATCCTTACCTTCCGCAGTTCTACGCTTCAAACCATGAATGGTTCATAAAACTCGGAAGCGATCAGAAGGGCTTTGACGCAGCAGACTGGGTGGAAAACGGAAAGATATCCTGCATACTCATGGATTCCGAAGGAAACACGATATCTGAATTCGGAAAAGTGAATGTAAGCCCCGGCGACAAGGAGATAGTTCTGAGCACTGTCATAGACCGGAAGCCGGGTGACATCAATTTCGACGGAGATGTAAACTCACTTGACTACGTTACCATCCACCAGTACACAAAGGGCATGATACGTTTTTCAAACATTCAGAAAAGAGTGGCTGATATGGATTCAGACGGCGATGTTGACGACGACGACAAACAGGCCGTACTCGCACAGTACCTGCGCTGATCAAAGGGTTAATGGTAAAACCCTGAAAAAATCGCCGGTGCAACAGGTACCGGAAAAACGCTGGTTCTTATATCTTATATAAGGGTTTTCCTGAACTGAATAAATTACAGTGGCCGTTCCAATCATCTCACGGTCACAAAAAATAAAGTGAAAGTCTTAAGCTGACTTTCACTTTATTTTTTTATCGTCTTGCGTTTGCAAGCATGAGCTTTATTCTGTTTTCCTGGTTTACCTTTGTGGCACCCGGGTCATAGTCTATGGCAACTATGTTTGCATTCGGGAATCCCTGCTTTATAACACGTGCCATTCCCTTGGCAACAATGTGGTTCGGCAGGCATCCGAACGGCTGTGTACATATTATGTTTTCAGTACCGGAAGATGCAAGAGCAGCCATTTCAGCAGGAATGAGCCATCCTTCGCCCATCTTCACACCCTGATTGATGTACTTGTCACATTCGCTTCTTAAATGTTCAAAGTCATGCGGCGGTTCGAAAACGCCGTGCTTCTTTATTATGTTTATCATCTGCTTCTGCTTTGCGTAAATAACGTCATAGCCGATTTTGAAAGCAAATGTTGTCTTGTTTCTGAATCCGTAGATCCTGCCGTCATTTACGTTGTTTATCGCACAGTAGAGCACGAAGTCAACAAGTGACGGAACTACCGGTTCGCATCCTTCGCTTAAAAGAAAATCTTCAAGGTGGTTGTTTGCAAGCGGTGAATATTTTACGTAGATCTCTCCGACGATGCCGACCTTTATCTTCTTCTGCTTGCTTCGCTTTATCTTCGCAAAATCGTCAAGTATCATTTTATAGTTCTTCGCAGTACCGAAAAACTGATTTTTCGAGAACTTTTCCTCGAGTATTTTCTCCCACTTGTTAAGCACCTTTTCCGATTCACCCGGAACGAGTTCGTACGGACGGCACTGATTGTAGAGAAGCATGAGTATGTCGCCGTAGAGAACAGCGTACAGAAGCTTCATAATTACAGGGACTGTAAGCTTAAATCCGCCTTCCTTTTCAAGTCCGCTGAAGTTGAGTGAGATCACAGGCACCTGCGGATATTTTTCCTTAAGAGCCTTTCTGAGGAGATGAATATAGTTTGACGCTCTGCATCCGCCGCCTGTCTGGGTAAGCATGAGAGCAGTTTTATCAGGGTCGTATTTTCCGCTGTTAAGTGCCTCCATAAACTGACCTATAACGAGAAGAGCCGGATAGCAGGTATCGTTGTGTACGTTTTTTAATCCCTCGTCAATAACAGTCTGGGTGGATGTACGAAGAAGCTCCATCTTGTATCCGCAGTTTCTGAGAATACTGATTATAAGATTAAAATGAATAGGGAGCATATCCGGAACGAGGATGGTATGCGTTGATTTCATATTATCCGTAAATACAGGAAATTTCGCCAATTGATATTCACTCCTTAGTCTGTTTCCGCAGCTGCCATAAGGCTTCGCAGTCTTATCTTCGCAGCTCCGAGGTTGCTTATCTCATCTATTTTCAGCTGTGTGTACAGCTTGCCTTTTGATTCGAGTATCGATCTTATTTCATCCGTTGTGATGGCATCTATTCCGCATCCGAAAGATACGAGCTGTACAAGCTGCATGTCCTTGTTCTTTGTTACGTAGTCAGCCGCTCTGTACATTCTCGAATGATAGGTCCACTGGTTGAGTACGTCAAGATCCGGCATGTCGCCGTGTCCGCTTACACTGTCCTCGGTGACAACAGCCATTCCGAGGCTGGTGATCAGCTTGTTGATGCCGTGGTTTATTTCCTTGTCAAGATGATAAGGTCTTCCGGCAAGGACGATTATCATTTTTCCTTCCTTGCGTGCTTTTTCGATTATATCATTTGCCTTTATCTCAACTTCCTTACGGAACATTTCAAGGTCGTCAAATCCTTTTTCAAGAGCATCAAGAGCCTGTTTTTTATTAATGCCGTATTTTCCGAGCACACCTGCCATTACATCGGCTACGTGCTCTTTTCTGTTAAGGTCAAGATAAGGATTTTTGAAATTGTCTTCGTTAAGTTCAGGAATATTTGCCTTCAGAAGTTCCGGATAGTAGGCAACAACAGGACAGTTGTAGTGATTGTCCGTGTCAGGCTCTTCAAGATTGTAGCTCATGCACGGATAGAAAATGAAGTCAACGCCCTTTTCGAGAAGATCAGCCACATGACCGTGTACAAGCTTTGCCGGATAGCAGACTGTATCGGAAGGGATGGTCTGCTGACCCTTGTAGTACATGTCGCGTGAGCTTTCGTCAGAAAGAACTATCTCAAATCCGAGGTCGCGGAAAAATCTGCTCCATAACGGAAGCTGGTCGAAGTAACTGAGTACCATCGGTATACCGATCTTCGCTTTCGGTGTGCCTTCCGGCTTAAGTTCAGTCTTCATAAGCAGGTCGTACTTGTACTCGTAAAGGCAGAAACCCTCGGCAGTACGCTTCTTTCCGGCACCGCGTTCGCACTTGTTTCCTGAAATGAATTTTTCACCGTCAGCAAAGGTGATCATGTTGAGGTTGCACTTTGCAGTACATCCGCCGCACTGGAAAGCCTTTGATGTGTACGAGAAATCCTTTAAGTCTTCGCAGCTTATAAGTGAGGAATGCCCCGCCGAATTTTCCTTCGCGTAAAGTGCCGCACCGAAAGCACCCATAAGTCCTGCGATAGCCGGACGGGTAACGTTTCTTCCGAGTTCCATTTCAAAGGAACGGAGAACGGCATCATTAAGGAAGGTACCGCCCTGAACGACAATATTCTGTCCGAGGTCGGAAGGAGACTTCGCTCTTATTACCTTGTAGATGGCATTCTTGATTATTGAAGATGAAAGACCGGCTGAAATGTCCTCGACAGTTGCGCCGTCCTTCTGAGCCTGTTTTACCGAGCTGTTCATGAAAACGGTACATCTTGAACCGAGGTCAACCGGATGCTCGGCAAAAAGTCCGAGGTTTGAGAATCTTGCAATGTCGTATCCGAGAGCCTGTGCAAATGTCTGGATGAAGGATCCGCATCCGGATGAGCATGCTTCGTTGAGCATAATGCTGTCGATGGCGCCGTTCTTTATCTTGAAGCACTTGATATCCTGCCCGCCGATGTCGATGATGAAGTCAACGTCCGGACAGAAGAATGCAGCAGCCTTGTAGTGTGCAACCGTTTCAACTATACCGTGGTCGATGTGGAGGCCGGCCTTTATGAGGTCTTCGCCGTATCCGGTAACGGCAGAACCTGCAATGTTTACGTGATCACCTGCAAGTTCATATATTTCTTTAAGTTTTTTTGATATTCTGTCAAGAGGCTGTCCCTTGTTGGAAGCGTAGAACTGGTAGAGAAGCTTTCCGTCCGGTGTGATGAGTGCCATTTTTGTAGTGGTCGAACCTGCATCTATACCGAGGAAAGCATCACCTGTATATGTTTCGATATTTTCGTATTTAAGGTCGTTTTCGCTGTGCCTCTTTATGAAAGCTTCGTATTCGGAACGGTCCTTGAAAAGTCTTTCTCCGGTCACAACATTGTCAGTAGTCTTTGCTTCCTTAACACGCTTTACGATCTCATCTGCTGTCATAAGGTCGCTTTCACTGTTTCCGGCAAAAAGAGCAGAACCGTATGCCACGAAAACAGGAGCTTCCTCCGGAAAACGTGCACTTTTGTCGTCGAGTTTAAGTGTATTTACAAACGCCTTTCTGAGTCCCTTCTGGAAGAACAGAGGTCCTCCAAGGAAAAGAACGTTTCCTTCTATTTTACGGCCCTGTGAAAGACCTGCAACAGTCTGGTCCACTACGGCCTGGAATATACTTGCGGAAATATCCTCACGCTTTGCTCCCTGATTGAGAAGCGGCTGTATGTCTGACTTGGCAAACACACCGCAGCGTGAAGCGATAGGGTAGATCTTTTCAGCTTCAAGTGCCAGTCTATCAAGTTCATCGGTAGTGATTCCGAGAAGGGTAGCCATCTGGTCGATAAATGCACCCGTACCGCCGGCACATGAACCATTCATACGCTGTTCAACACCGCCGGTGAAAAAGATTATCTTCGCATCCTCACCGCCGAGTTCGATAACGACGTCAGTATCAGGATAGCTTTCCTTAACTGCAATAAATGCTGCATTTACCTCCTGCACAAAAGGAAGCTCAGCTGCATTTGCCAGACCAAGTCCGGCAGAACCGGTAACAGCAAGTCTGAATGAAGCATCCGGATATTCATTTTTGATTATCTCCATCTGCTCAGCGACAGTTTCCCTTACCTTCGAAAAATGGCGCTGGTATTTTGAATATATTATCTTTTTGTTGTCATCGGTAATAACTGTCTTGACAGTCGTAGAACCTACATCTATTCCTAAACAGTAATTCATTGATCTACCTCATCTGAAAAAATTATAGTTATAATCAGCCAAATTATATTATAACATTTATTCGGCGTGTTTAAAAGGGTTTTCAGCAAATTTTCACCTGAATGAAAAATGTGGCGCCTGCGGCGCGATTATACAAACCGAGCTGAGCTCGGTTTTTCTATAGCAGTCTTCGGCCCGCAGGGGTGAAGACAATATTTACTTCCGCTGATTCCTTTTATTATGATACCGCTCATTTTCATTCTAAGCAGTAGATTTTTAAATCAAAATATAGTATAATTTAATTGACACAGAAATCAATGTCAGTCTTACACAAAAGGAGGAAATGTTATGAACTATGTCTATCCTACCGACACAACATTCACTGTTCATTCTGAATTAATAACAAAAAAGCAAGCATCAGAACAATCAAAAGCAATTGAACATTTTATTGATACTCATAATTTTTCAGTTTTAATAGATTCCAATACTGGTGAACCTATAGTAAAGGTTCTTGAAAAGGATAACAATGACTAAACTTAACATACAAATCTTATGACAATAATGGACAGAAGATTAATTTATCTGATATTTTACTTTATGACTGTCTGCATCGAATCAAAGAAATCCGAGAAAATTTTCTTGGATATGCATTTGTAACTTTATGTTCTACAGAGGAAGGATACAGTTTATATTCAAGAAGAGATTTTCAGGAAATTGGTGACGACTATGGATTTAGCGTAGAACTGAGCGAGAAAAAATGCAAAAAAATGTACTTGTGGCTTGATGAAAATGACATAGTATGATATTTTCAAATGTTATATGAATCAAAATGTAGCGCCTTCGGCGCGATTTTACAAAACGAGCTGACCAGCTCGTTTTTTCTATAGCAGTCTTCGGCCCGCAGGGGTGAAGACTACCATTATACAAAGCAAACGGGAGCACCGGATTTTGATTTACCGGTACTCCCGCTGTTTTTATTTATTCAGAGTAATCCTTAAGGATGAAAATTGCTGTATATCAGAATGATGTTGCTTCATACTCAGCTTTTTCTTGCTAAGATGATATTTTAGTTAAGCAGTTCATGCTTCATGATAGAAAAATCTATCACATTAAGATTGCCATCTAAATTCATATCACAAACAGCTGCATCCGTAAGTTTATCATCCGAAAGAAGATATCTCATCGTCATTACCACATCAGCCAGATCAAATTTTCCATCTGCGTTACCATCGCCTTTTTTAGCAGCAATAGTTGGATAACTACTCTTAAAATTATCATCATATGCATACGGAACAATACGCAGGTCATTCCATAACTGTAAAGCTATATTGAAGTGAGTATTGAAATCTATCTTTTCATCCGGCACAAGATAGTAGTATTCAGAAGATTTTTCTTTAACATACTGTACTGAAACAGGTAGTCCGTTTTCTTTTACATAATCATTTAGCTCTTCTTCAGTAAGCAATTCATTGGTTTCAGGATTTTTCACTTGCTTTTTCAGATATTTGGTCAGATAAGGAACGTACAGTTCATGATGTTCATACACTTCTCCCGGGTAGTAATAATCATCGAGTATATCTGCATCGATCATTTCACTGAAAATACTATCCCAAGTGTTTTTAGTCTTCTCAAAATCACACTCATCCTTATAATCAGTTACGTAAAAACATGTTTTTACTGTGCGGTATTCACCTTCATTTGCGGAGGTAAAATACTTCTTAAGGATTTCTCCTGCTGTTTCCACCTGTTCCTCTGTTTTGGTATAAAAAACAGCATAATTGTTAGTACGCATGTTAAAACCAAATGTTACAGGGTTCTCTTCATTATCTGTCTTATCCGAATCGTATTGTTCTTTATACTGTGAACCTTCTGAAACAAAGTAACTTACTACGTTATATTGATTAACGAATTTCTGAAACATTCCGCAATCATCAAGCGCATCATTACGTTCTTCGACATAATTTCTTTCAAACTCACTAAGTTGTGTATCATCACTTGAAGACTCCTCTGCACATACCATTGAAACTGCAGAAACAGAAACCATTATTAAAGCTAAAATTCCTGATATTATTTTTTTCATAAAAAACACTTCTTTCTAATCAATTACAAATTACACATTTCATTCGAAAGATCCACATAATTCCAACAATTCATCAACGTTTTTACAAGTATCATCTTTTTCTAAAGTAAGACAATCTGTCTTATCTATATTTTTGAGTGCAGGAATGATTAAATATCCGTATTTTTCTTTAAGCATATTGCAATCATCCTGATCAAAATCCGAGCCAAGTTCATTAACTGCCTCTGAAGCTGAGTTCAATTGTTCCTTTATATCAGTTAGATATTTTTCAGGTTCAGAGTAGAATACATTTAGTCTGAGAGTATTTGTTATAACGAACTGGGCTGTTCTTGAATCAAAGTCTTTATAACCACCTACCGTTGCTATATCAACGATTTCATCCCAATACGGCAATGATGCAGAAATCAGTTCATCTGCGGCACCTGACTCATCGTCGGTGATTACATATGAAAAAGAATTGTAGTCAGGAATTGTTTTTACATAATTATCTATTTTTTCTTTGTATGTATTATAAATCTGAGCAAGTTCAGGTGAACATGTTTTGGTGACTGAAACTTCAGAAACACTCTGGGATAATGTACTTGGTTCTGGTAGTACGTCAATATAATTATAACAATTATTGGCGGAATCCCATGTTTTATAAGTGCTGTCGTAATACGTTCCTGTTGCAGAGTTATAGCATATTGATGCCGTATTATTATTTATCTTATTAAAGTACATCTGTGGTGTTCCGTATGAAATCGAATTAGTAAAAGGAGTCGTGCTTGAACTGTGCAAAACTTCCATACCGCCCCATTTTGAGTTGATTTCAATCGGTGTACCGTTTGCACTCCAGTCTGTCACTTTTGCAAAGTGTGAAATGCTGTTTTGCCCTGTGCCATATGCAATAACATTTGCAAATGTGTGATTCGTTAATGTATTGGGCTCATAACCTCGCGTGTAAAGATAATACGATGTTTCAGCGTTTGTTGCTTGATTTTGTGCAAAAGGCCATAACCAACCTTCAGATTCAGCGTGTATTGCATAAGAAAGGCAATTATATACTGCTCCACTGAACTGACTAACATTGCCGGTTTTAAAAGATATAAAACTACTGCTATTCGGATTTGTATAATAAAATGTAGTATCTCTATTATCATACCAGGATACTTCCGCATCAAGAACATTACACCTGATCGTTCGCTTTGATGTTGAGTTATCTGGATGAGTTACGATGAAGTCCATCTTATTTCCAATAAATCCTCCATTATACCATGGTCCATACATCTGAATAAATGATGTATTAAATTCTTCCTGTCCAGAAACATAATCAGGCGGATTAAGATGGTATGTAGCGACATTTACGGTATAATTTGTATTCCATCCTCCTAGCGGCTGACAATGATATACCAACTCAATATCTTTTATCTTTTCATCTGAATATAGGACAAAAGGGTATGAGGTATTTCGTTCTAAAAAACATCTTGTTTTTAGTCCATATAAGCCAACTTGCGCTGCATCAACCGAAGGAGCACTAATCATACTCAAAGAAAGTGCTAAAGTGGAAAACATTGAAATAATAGAGCCTAACTTTTTCATACTATCACCCTTTCAACCAAATGAAATCTCTCTTGTTAAAAATCGGTGAGCTGCCTCCGGCAGCTTATTATAGTATCATGCAGCAACGCTGCATGATACCTTTTATTTTGCTGTAACTAACTCATTATCACAGTTTATCAATCTTCTTTGAAAGATACTGCTGAAGTCTTGCAAGATCGGCGATGGTAACTGCACCATCACCGTCAAAATCAGCTACTGACTCCATATAATCAGTAATGTTGACATCACCTAACAGGCCAAGTGATAAAAGTGTAAGATCGCTTATATCCACTACTTTATCTTCATTTAAATCTCCGTATGTAGCTCCATTCTGATTAGTCGGCAGAGGTGAAGCAGTTGCAGTGGTATGTGTTGGTTTTGGAGTACCTGGATCAAAGATTGTCGGCGGCGGAGTTGCTGTACTTCCAGCATCACTTGTTGGCTTCGGCCATATATCAAACTGCATTATACTACAAACATAATCTGTCTGACACAAGGCTTCTATTTGTTCCGTGGTTGCAGAAACATTTACTGAAGATGAGTAATCAGGATCTGTATTTCCTTTTGATACCGATATGAAATCTGTAAAATCCAGTTTTTCCTTGGCAAATACCTCAAGTTCATCGGCGGTTCCGGAATATTTACTGTCAAGAATAATTTTAACATTATGAAGTTCCGTTCCCTGACGTATTTCATCCAGTAAATCAAAAGAACGAATCTTTGTCCCGAACTTCTCTTTTTCATTTTCTGTAATCAGAAAAACACTTGGTTTCAATTTCTTCTGTGCAGTGGTAAACTGTTCATCCGAAAAAGAAAGTTCTATTTCAACCTGCTCTCTGTGTTCTTTCAAAAGATAAGCACTCTTATGCGTACTAATTTTCATTTCAGGTTCATTTATATCTGAACCTATTACATCTTCCAGGAGCTTGCAGATTCTATCCTTGATCTTACTATTACAGTATTCCTGTCTCTTTTGTTCAAGTTCTTCATCTGAAAACTTTCCGTTTGCTTCATACTCTTTTCGTAAAGCCTGTCTTGCTTCATATTCATCTTCTGCATTACTTAAGTCCAGTTCTTTGATGAAAGAATGTGAATAATCTTCATACTCATAGTAGATCACACATGGAATAGTTGCTGTTTCTTCTGCTGCAGATAAAGATTTATAATCCTGATCACTGAGTATAACTGTTGGAATTCCTGCAAAAATTGCTGCAGCAATTGACAGTGAAAAACATCCGAATTTTCTTTTCATTTAGCATCGCTCCTTAACATAAGCCATTATTTATATAATTTATATCTGTAACATCAATGATTCCATTCAAATCTGCATCAGCAAGAAACTTACTGATATTTGTAGTCAGCGGAGCATAATTATTAAGATGATTCTGCACAATGCTAGCATCTGTAGAATTAATGACTCCATCCATATTTACGTCACCGCGTCTCCACTGTAATGATTCAATATACCATTTTTGAGCATCCGACGTACCCCAAGGCGACCATGCAACATAACCTTGATATTTTCCTATAGCCCAATAGCTGCCATTAATATTCTGCACAAATGAAATGGTTCCATCATTATTATATCTGATACCAATTGCAGCAGCATCAGAACTTGTTCCATCCGTTACATGATAATACGATCCTGATATTACAGATCCTTTTTTCATTCCGTATGATGAGCCTGACGCATTTTTCATTGTATAACTTCCTGAACTGCTATTATATTTCATTATCCATGCCTGATTATTATTCCCTGTAAAACTATTAAGCGTACAATTAGAATACGATGAATTATAAGTCATAAAAGAATTATCAGCAATATTTCTCAGATAATATATACCTTCCTCCTGAAGAGTCGGAATGAACTTCGCATTATTGGTAGACCATGCATATCCATATTTGATATCAGTAGAGTTTCCGCTATATTTTTCTATTTTTAAAGTATATTTGTTATTTGAAGAAAACAGAGATGTATATATCAGCTCTGTTGAACTATTAGCTTTTGTTGAAGTTTTTGTTGTATTTCCTGCTGTCAGTTTTAAATCACAATCATCATAGTTACATGGAATATCGTCATTATTATCAACTGTAACATTACTTTGCAGATAAGCCATGGCCACATTCATATAATCAGCTGAATATCCAGGCTGCACCATTCCTACTTCAATTGAACTATTACTTAACGTTCCTCCGCCGTAAGAATGCTGTGACGCTATGCTTATCATATTATACATATCTGGTATTCCAGCACCCTGATGTAAAGACAATCCTTCTGTCATACTTTCATTTAAATTTGAGTATGTTGTCATACTGTCGGAATCATATATTTTGGTTGCTTTTTTATGACATGAAGCCATAAGTATTGCTTTTGTAATTTCCGGACGCATCGTTAAGCTTGGCTTATATTGGAACAGCAGTGCTATCATACCGCTTATAACAGGAGCTGAAGTACTTGTTCCGTAACCACCACCATAACCATCTGAAAATGTTTCAGCTATCACATCCGGTTTTGAACAGTAATCATTTTTGTATGAATACCTGCACAGCACATCGGTATTATTAGTCTCTCTTATAAATGCATTTACAGCTATGGTGTTATACGATGATGACGGTATATCAATGCATTCGTTATAATGATTTCCGGACGAACAAACAATAGTAACTCTACTTCGTACAATCACACTATCAAAGTATTTTGACCAGTTATCGTAATTTGAATTACCACTTAACGTCCTAATTCCCCAACTAACGTTAATCAGATCAACGCCTTCAGATATCAAATCTTCAAGTCTTGTTAATAAATATGTAGTTGAATAGAAATGTTCATAATCATACTGATTTGAAACCGATATCACATCTGCGTCCGGTGCTATTCCATCATCACCTGCCGCAATGGATGCTGTCCATGTTGCATGACTGGATGGATAACAGGTTTCACCTATAACAGTTACTTTGTTCATATCAAGATTGTACAAATTGTATTGTGAGCTTGCAGTACCGGATTCATAGAAACCAATCGTAACTCCTGAACCAGTAAGATTAAGATACTGATTTATATGATTTACTCCCATTACTGTTTTTACATTGGTATTAGGGAACGAGCAATCAACCGATTCCGGTATCTCATAAAGGTCGATTTTTTCAACTTCACTAAGTTTAGAAAGTTCATTTATCTTTTCCGGACTTAACGTACATACAAACATCGGAGCATACTGGCTCTTGAATACAACTGATTCCTCGTCAATATTCGCCTTTTCAATAATATTCTGTGTACTGTCCAGAGTTAAATCTGAAACAATCGTTCTTCTTGTTTCCTTATAAAGATTTGTCTTTTCTAATTCAACCGCTCTTGCACCAGCTGTGATATCCATATGTTTCTCCATAAGTGTTTCAAGATACTTATCCGGAGAACCCTCACTTGCTGATTTCAGTTCATTAATTAATTCCTGTGTTGGAGCAGTATAATTCTCTTCAATCTGATTTATTGAAAAGCCTATTGACTTCTCAATATTATTTTCAATTATATTATCATCAACAGATTTACTCCATACAAACACAGGAATTTCCGATTCATGTGTTTCTATTAAACCCATGACTTCCTGTGATATTTTGGAATTCATATTACTTTCAGTTGCATCTAATTTCAAACACTCATAACCTGTGCTTAAATTTGCTATCATCCCTGCAGATAGCAAAGAAGACATAAACCTAATAAAAACTCTCTTTTTCATCATCTTATCCTCCTAATTTCCTATCATAAAACATTCAAAACTTCAAATAATACGTATACTCATTACTTCATCGGAATCATCCCTTTTCCTATTCAAAGCTTCAATTATTACACATTACATTTGATGGATTCGTTTCATTTTGTGTTTTTACTAAACCGTTTCAACATAATGATTCTGGAAAGCTCTGAACAACACATCGGTTAGCTGCCTCTGGCAGCTTATTATAGTATCATGCAGCGTCGCTGCATGATACCTTTTACTGTAACTAACTCATTATCACAGTTTATCAATCTTCTTTGAAAGATACTGCTGAAGTCT
>Ga0255061_10000261_pt1 | contig 14384 bp, 12 predicted proteins | sample 174RNAGHGhighgp2_FD_183093 | JGI IMG/M metagenome (GOLD analysis project Ga0255061, IMG submission 183093) | Metatranscriptome of sheep rumen microbial communities from Palmerston North, Manawatu-Wanganui, New Zealand - 1742 RNA GHGhigh gp2... | ecosystem: Host-associated > Mammals > Digestive... | reverse complement strand
GATACAATTAATTCTATGAATACAATTAAGAAATTTTCCCTGCTTGTTGTGGCTTTTTGTTTGTGTGTGGCGGCAACGACAGCATCCGCACAGGGTACGGCGCTGTTGACCCAACAAATGCTGGATCAGGCAGGTGGGACTTTCGTGGTGAAAAAAAACTACACGGCCAAAGGGGCCGTTCTGCATTTGGCAAACAAACAAAAGCTGGAGTTTGCAGGCGGTTCGATAGACGATGCAGAATTGGTGGGCAACCACTCCACGGTGAAAGTCTCAGGGAAAACCCCGGTTTTCGGCAAAAAAGTCATTATTTCCGGCGTGTGGGATGTGAAAGAGGCGCATGACGGGTGGTTTGCGTATGAGTCGGGCAAAGACTTCCTGTCAAACCAACTCATCAAGAACATGCTGGCCTTCTCAAATGACGATACATTCTGTCATCTTTTGTTTGAGGAGAAGCGAATATATTATTTTGAGTTGCCATACAAGGGGAATGCGAAGTTGGGGGATGAGTTTTCCTATCATATTAATAAGGCGGGGAAAAAGAAACGGCATTACGGAGAAGTCTATACCAGCAAGTATTCTTTTTTGAGAATATTCACCATCCCTTCGAACACGAAGGTGACAATACACAGCACGTTGCAGATGCTTCCGACCAATCAGGGGGCGTATTTTGTGTTTTGGGAGTATGGCAAGGAGAATATCACGATAGAAGGTACTGGCACAATTGCCGGTGACAATAAGGAACACTTGTACACCTCTCCGTATGCCGGGTCGAAGTACTTTGGAGAGTGGGGCTTTATTTTCCGTTGCGCAAAATGCAGGAATTTTGTCTTTCGGGGAATCACGCTGAGAGACGCCTTTGGCGACTGTCTGATTTTTCAGGGAGCGCAGTCAACCACTCAAAAAGGTCCTTTGTATTCGGATGGACTTCTGATGGAAAATGTCAAAATAATCGGCGCACGGCGCAACGGTGTTTCTATCGGGGCGCGCAACGTGGTTATCCGGAATTGTCATTTTGAAAATTGTGGAATCAAGGCTGTACATGGAACACCGCCAAGATGTGCCATTGATTTCGAGCCGGATGCCGTGAAAAAATATCCCGAAATCGGAAACCAAAATGTGTTGATGGAGAAATGTACCTTTAAGAATAACTATTACGATGTGGGCTCCTATCGGAACAATTTGGAAAGTTACGGGAAAATTGCCACAACAATTAAAAATTGCCGTTTTTCCGCTCCCCTTAAGATTCAGGGGACTTATTGGATGCGTTTTGAAAATTGTTATATCCCTTTCGTGTGGAACAGTCAGGACAAAAGGTCGGTTTTGCTGTATTCAAAACACATGGAGTTCATAAACTGTGAGTTCGCAGAGCTGGATACTACAATGTTAGGGCTGGCTACACGATGGTATAACAAGTATTCCCATTGCAAATATAATACTAAAAAGAAATGAAGTTTTCTGCAGTCAGGGATTATTCCTCTGCGGATTTTGATTTTGTATTTTTGTTGATTAATCAAATAAAAACATGACAAATAACCGAAATCGTATCTACCTTTGTCTCGCTCACATGAGTGAAACTGGACTTGAACAGAAATTCATAAAAGAGGCTTTTGACACCAACTGGGTGGTGCCGCTCGGTCCGAATGTGAACGGATTTGAGAAAGACCTTGAAGATTTTGTCAACAACACCATAGAGACGTCCCCTGAAACGTCTCCATCGTCAAACAAACCGTTGCAGAAGCGAGTGGTTGCCCTCTGTTCCGGTACCGCTGCCGTACACCTCGCCTTGATTGCCTGTGGTGTCGGCCCTGGCGATGAGGTTTTAGTGCAGGATTTCACCTTCTGCGCTTCCTCTCATCCCATCACCTATCTTGGCGCGACACCGGTGTTCGTGGATTCCGAGAAGGATTCATGGAACATGGACCCCGAGCTGTTAGAGGAAGCCATCAAGGACAGAATCAGCAAGACGGGGAAGAAACCGAAGGCCATCGTGCCGGTGGCGCTCTACGGGATGCCTTACGACATTGACAAAATCATGGAGATTGCAAACCGTTACGAAATACCCGTTGTTGAGGATGCCGCCGAGGGATTCGGCAGCCGTTGGAAAGGGCAGGTTTTGGGCACCTTCGGTATATATGGCGTGCTGAGCTTCAACGGAAACAAGATGATCACCACCTCGGGTGGCGGCGCACTGGTTTGTCCCGATGAGCAGGCATGGAAGAAAATCATGTGGTTGGCCACCCAGGCCCGCGAGGCGTACCCCTATTACCAGCATGAAGCCATCGGTTACAACTACCGCATGAGCAACATCTGTGCGGGTATCGGTCGTGGACAGATGACGGTGGTGAATGACCATATCGCCCATCACAAGCATGTGCAGCAATTCTATGAAAAGGCGTTTGCGGAGGTGCCGGGCATTACCGTGCATGGTAATCCCGACGACCGCTACGATTCGAATTTCTGGCTCTGCACCATCTTGTTGGATGAACAGCTGAAGGTGCGCGGTCAGGAGCAGGCTTACGGCGCCGCCGTGCAAGGCGCGGTGGGCGGCGCGGCCGGCGTGGTTCACGGCGGCGGCACCCTGCACACGGATTGCGAGCCTAACACCAACGTGGAAGCCATGCGGGTGTGGCTCGACCAAAAGGGCATTGAAGCCCGTCCGTTGTGGAAACCAATGCACAAACAGCCGGTTTATAAGAATGCGCCCGCATACGTGAACGGCGTTTCCGAATCACTTTTCAAAGTGGGTATGTGTCTGCCCAGCGGACCCATGGTCACGGACGAGGATTTGGCCTACATCGTGGAAAGCATCAAAGAAGCCATTGTGCGATGAAGCGATGAAACGATGAAGCGATGATATAATGTTTGTTCGTAAGATGTAATAAAAATGGATAAGAATACTATTACTGTCACTTCGCCTCTTTTGCCCGACAGAGCGGAGTTCGAACTGATGCTCAAGGAAATTTGGGACAGTAAGTGGATCACCAACAACGGACAGTTCCACAAACAGTTGGAAAAGGCTTTGTGCGAGTATCTCAAGGTGCCGTACATCAGCCTTTTCACCAACGGGACCTTGCCGTTGCTCACCGCTTTGCAGGCGTTGCGCATCACGGGCGAGGTCATCACCACGCCTTACAGTTTCGTGGCCACCACCCATTCCATTTGGTGGAACGGGTGCAAGCCGGTGTTCGTGGACATTGAGGAATCGACCTGCGGCATAGACCCCGACAAGATAGAGGCCGCCATCACTCCGCACACCACCGCCATCATGCCGGTGCATTGCTATGGCAAACCTTGCGACATGGAACGCATCCAAGCCATTGCAGACAAGTATGGTCTGAGAGTGATTTACGATGCCGCTCATGCTTTCGGAGTGGAGGTGAACGGTAAGTCTGTTCTTGAGCAAGGGGATATGGCCACTTTAAGTTTTCATGCAACAAAAGTCTATAACACCCTTGAGGGCGGCGCGTTGGTGATTCACGACGAGCAGACGAAAAAGCGCATTGACTTCTCGAAGAACTTCGGTTTCGCGGGCGAGACGGAGGTGGTGGCACCCGGAATCAACAGCAAGATGGATGAGGTGCGCGCCGCATACGGTCTGCTGAACCTCAGGCAGGTTGACGAGGCGATAGAAAAACGCCATCAGGTGGCAATCAAGTACCGTACGGCGTTGCGAAACGTGAAGGGTGTCCGTTTCTTCGACGACATGCCCGGCGTGCGGCATAATTACAGCTATTTCCCCATCTTCATTAATGCGGAGGAATACGGCATGACCCGTGACGAACTCTATTTCAAGATGAAGGAGCAGGGTGTGCTTGGCAGACGCTACTTCTTCCCGCTAATCAGCACTTTCAGCACCTACCGCGGCTTGCCAAGTGCGGCTCCGGACAATTTGCCCGTGGCCACCAGAATCGCCAACGAGGTGATTTGCTTGCCGATGCACCATGTGTTAAGCGATGAGGAAGTGAACAGGATTTTGGACCTTATTGTGAGATAATCATGCAAAAGAAACTTATGCTTCTCGGCGGTATCCGCTATCTGCTGCCTGTTATCAAGGCGGCGCACGAGCAGGGGTATTATGTCATCACCGCCGACTATTTGCCCGGAAATATCGCCCACAAGTACAGCGATGAATATGTCAATGTGAGCATCATCGACAAAGAGGCTGTGCTGAAAGTGGCGCAGGAAAAGCGGATTGACGGCATCATGTCGTTCGGGGTGGATCCCGGTGTGGTGAGCGCGGCCTATGTGGCCGAAAAGATGGGCCTCCCGTTCCAATGTTCATACGAGTCAGCGTGCATTCTTCAGGACAAATCGCGGTTCCGCCAGTTTTTGTCCGAACACGGCTTCAACTGCCCGAAAGCGAAAGGCTATGACAATGTGGAGGATGCGTTGCGAGATGCCGGTTATTTCACATGGCCCGTCATTGTGAAGCCTGTGGATTCGGCCGGATCCAAAGGTGTCACCAAGGTGGAGCGAAAAGAGGATTTGTCCGCGTCCATTGAGAATGCGTTGTCCTCCTCTTTCTCCAAAAGATTCATTGTCGAGGACTTCTTGGACATTGTCGGCTACCAGTCCAGCGCCGATGTGTTCGCGGTAAACGGAAAATTGGTTTTTCCGGCCTACTCTGACCAGTTGTTCGACAAAAAAGCCGCCAACCCTTATACACCCGCTATTGAAATCTGGCCGTCGTCGATGCCAGAGGATGCGCAAAAGGAGCTGTCGGACGAATTGCAGCGGCTTTTCACACTGCTTGGGATAAAAACAGGCATCTTTAACGTGGAGAGCCGAATCTGTTCCAACGGGAAGGCGTATCTGATGGAGGTGTCTCCCCGGGGTGGCGGCAACCGAATTGCAGAGTTGCAGACGATGGCCACAGGACAGGATTTGGTCGGGAACGAGGTCAGACAGGCCATGGGAGTCCCTGTGGAAGGCATCGGCACCCCTGTTTATGATGGGGTGTGGTGCAATTACATTTTGCATTCAGATAAGGAAGGATTATTGAAATCCATCGATATTGAGCCCGAATTTAAGCATGATATCGTCAAAGATGAAGGGTACAGTGTGAAAAAAGGGGATAAGATAGTCCCATTCACAGGGGCGAACACCTCCCTCGGCACGTTGTTTTTGAGGACGGATACCCGAAAGGGAATGGATACCTTGCTGAACGATATTGACAAGTATGTGAAAATTGTCTTGGAATGACCAACAAGGGGATAGGCGGCTATTTTGAACTGGAACTGTCCGACCGTGGCGGCTTCCTTCACGACGACGGAGTTTTGCTCAACAGTGGGCGAAACGCATTGGAATACGCGCTTCGGGCACTGGGGGATGTGAAAAGCCTGCTCGTTCCTTACTACACATGCGATGTGGTCATGGAACCCATTGAAAAACTCGGCGTTCCGTACACATTCTATTCTATAAGCCCCAAACTTGAAATAGAGGATTTACCCTCTCTGAAAAACGGGGAGTATCTGATATACACCAACTACTTCGGAATCAAGGACGAGTATGTCAGGAAATTGGCTGGCGATTACGGCTGCCAGTTGATCGTGGACAATGCGCAGGCGTGGTTCGCCGAACCGTTAGAGGGTGTCAATACCATTTACAGCCCCAGAAAATATGTGGGAATACCCGACGGTGGTGTGGTGTATTGCCTGAAGCGGATGGACGAGAGCGTATTGGAACAGGATTTGTCGTATGACCGTTGCTCCCATCTGCTGAAACGAATTGATTTGGGTTCGTCGGAAGGTTATGCTGACTTTAAGGCGAACAGCAGGCAGTTGGTGGGGCAGCCCGTTAAACGGATGTCAAAACTGACCGGGCGGATGCTCTCTTCGATAGATTTTGAAGAGGTCAGAAGCATCAGGAGAGAAAATTTCGAATACCTTCACATGCATTTGAAGGAGAAGAATCTTTTTGAAGTGCCGCTGTTGGATTCGTTCGCGTGCCCGATGGTCTATCCTTATCTGACCGAGGACGCGACATTGAGACAAACGTTGATTGAGAACAAGGTGTTTGTGGCGACCTATTGGCCGAATGTGAAAGAGTGGACAACTCCCGAAATGCTGGAAAATGTGTTGATGGACAGATTGCTTCCGATACCTGTTGACCAGCGGTACGGAGTAGGGAAGATGAAGGAAATAATAGATATTATCGTAAAATAATTGTCTGAAATGGATATAAAAGGGAAAAAACTGTTGATTCTCGGGGCGAACGCCATCACATGTGAAATTGTGAATGCGGCAAAGGCGCTTGGTGTTTATACCATTGCCACCGATTACAATCCGGTGGAGAAAGCGCCGGCTAAATTGATTGCCGACGAGTATTGGAACGACAGCATCATGGATTATGATGTGCTGCTGCCCAAAATCAAGGAACACAAGGTTGATGGCATTCTGACTGGTTTTATAGACATCGTGTTGCTGCCCTACCAGCATCTGTGCGAACTTGCGGGGCTGCCCTGTTACGCAACGAAGGAGGTCTTTGAGACCACTATGGACAAGGCCAAGTTCAAGAAACTTTGCCGCGACAATGGCGTGACCGTGATTCCGGAATATGATTTGGACACCTTTGACCCCAATGTCATCAACGAAAAGAACAAGGTCATTATCAAGCCGGTTGACAACAGCGGTTCCCGAGGGGTGATTATCTGTGGCAAACCGGAGGATTTCAGCAAATGTCTTGATTATGCCATGTCTTTCTCGAAGAAGAAGCAAGTGGTGATAGAAAAGTATATGGAGTTGGACAGCGTTTCGGCCTCCTACAACATACAGGACGGTGTCATTAGCCTTTCCACGTTTAATGACCGGTATGTCCATAAATCCCCGGACGGCGGAGCGGTGACCTGCTTGAGCCTTTATCCCTCAAAATACCTTGATGATTACATGGAGAAGATGAATGAAAAGGTCTGTGCCATGTACAGGAATTTAGGGGTGAGGAACGGCCTCTTGTCCCTGCAGTTTTTTACAGATGGGAATGATTTTTATGTGATGGAGATGGGTCACAGGCTGACCGGTGGACAGCATTACATGATCAGCAAGGCGGAGAATGGGATCAGTTCATTGGACCAGCTGATTCATTTTGCGGTTACAGGAAAGATGGCAGACTTTTCCATTGCCGAAAAAGACAATGCACGGTTCAAAAATGTTTACTGCCATCTGTATATATTGGGTAAAGAGGCAAAGATAGCGCGGTTTGAAGGGTTGGATTATTTGAAAAACTTGCCAGAGGTGATTCATTTCTCCCAGATGAAAAGGGTGGGGGACACCATTGGCCCGGACGGAACTTCAGCGCAAAAGGTCGTCGGCCTGCATTTGAAGGTAAAAGACAGGGACGACTTGAACCGTATTCTGCGGGATATCCAGCAAAAGTTCCACTTTTATGACGAAGAAGGAAATGATTTGAAACTAGAAGTGATAAAATAAATTTTTTGCTATGAAATATTACACAATGAAAGAAACCCGCGAGTTTCTTGAAAGTATCGGTATGCCTGGCGGCGACCTTTACGATTTGCCTACATCTGAAAAACGCTTCCCCGACGGTGGCCAGTACCGTTTTGAGGTTCCGGGCATCCAAGGCCCTGGCCCGATGAAGGCCTTGTTGGAGGCTCTTGACGAATATGGGATACAGATCCATCGCGTCACCCAGACCAAGGGCATTATGTTCTTGACGGACGACGAAATCAAAAAGATGGTGGAATATGCCCAGAAATGGAAAGTCCAGCTGGTTCTGGCTTGCGGACCGCGTGCCACGACCGACACGTCCGCTTCCGTGAAGACGGAGGAGGGGCAGCGTATGGGCTACCGTCTGCGTGGACAAGAGCAGATTGTCCGAGGCATTGAGGAAATCCGTCGTGGCGCCCGCTTGGGTGTGCGCGGATTCCTGATTTATGACGAGGGTCTGCTGTGGGCTCTCAGCGAAGCCCGTAAGAAAGGCTACATTCCCGCCGACTGCCACTTTAAGGTGAGTGCCCACTCGGGTCATGGCAACCCGTGCTCTGCTCATGTGTTGGAGACTTTGGGCGCCGATTCCATCAACCCGATTCGCGATATTCAGATACAGATGCTGGCCGCCATGCGCGCTGCCATCGATGTGCCGATTGATTTGCACACGGAGAACCCCAAATCCAGCGGTGGCTTTATCCGTCACTACGAGGTGCCGGACTTCATCCGCGTGGCCGCTCCCGTTTACCTCAAGACCGGCGGCTCAGTGGCTGCAAACCACAGCTATGACACCACTGAGAAAGAGGCCAGACAACGCGCCAAGCAGATTGCTTTGGTAAAACGGGTGATTGACACCTATTATCCGGAGGCGGTGGTTTCGCCGAAGTAAGTATAATTGATAATTGATAATTGATAATTGATAATTGATAATAGGTTAATGCGACATCATCAATATAATCCGTCATATAAGTTTGTTAAGGAACCAATTGACTTTAACAAATACACAGACCGCAGCTTGTTGCAGTATTGTTTGGGTGCCACGATGTATATGCCGGGCACCAAGGATTTTGCGCAGGCCATCATCGACAAGAAATATCCTGGCCTCACCTCCATGGTGATGTGCTTTGAGGATGCTTGCAAGGAAGAAGATGTGCCTGCTGCCGAGCAAAACTGCATCCGCGTGTTGGAAACATTGCGCGAAAAAGTAGAAAAAAAGGAGTTGGCCTACGAGGATATCCCGCTCATCTTTTTCCGAGTGCGCAATGTGGAACAGTTCAAGCACTTTGTGAAACTGCTGCCCATTGAAACGGTTCCGTATATCACAGGCTTCAATTTCCCGAAGTTTAACAGCTTGAACGCGGCAGCCTATATGGACCACTTGGTTGATATCAACGAGCGGGCCGGAGAGGTGCTGTATGGCATGCCTATCATTGAGGATGCCCGTGTGGCCTTCAAGGAGAGCCGTTTGGACGAACTGATTGCCATAAAACGGGTGCTTGACCAAAACAAGGAATTGGTGCTGAACGTCCGCGTGGGCGGAACAGACTTCTCCAGCTGCTTCGGCGTGCGGCGCGGCATCAACTACACCATTTACGAAATCATGACCGTGTCGAACTGCCTGATGGACATTCTGAATGTCTTCACCCGCAACAATGACTACACGGTGAGCGGTCCCGTTTGGGAATACTTCCGTGTGAACAAGCGGATGAAAGGCATGGCCGAACTGCCGAAGGTTGACCTCCAGCAGACCTTGATGAAACGCAAGGCTATCGTGAACGATGCCGTTGACGGGCTGATGCGCGAGCTGGTGCTCGACCAGGCCAACGGCTTTATGGGAAAGACCTGCATTCACCCTTCGCACTTGAACTACATTAACGGCATGTTGGCCGTGACGAAAGATGAGTATGATGACGCTTATCAGATTATGCATACCTCAGGCGGTGTCATCAAAGGCACCAAAGGCATGAACGAGATCGGGCCGCACAAAAACTGGGCGGAGAAGATTATGATGCGCGCACAGGCATACGGTGTGATTGAGAATGATGCAAGCTACATTGAATTATTTGGAGAATAATGGCAACTACAAAACAGTATAATTACTGCCTTGATTTTCTGAAGGGTATAGCATGTATGTTCGTGGTGTTCATGCATTGCGAATTTCCTGGCCTTACGGGTACCGCTGTGCAGGCGATCAGTCGTTTCTGTGTTCCGTTCTTCTTTATGGTTTCAGGCTATTTCTGCTTCAAACCATTAGAAGATTTGGAAAGAGAAGGATACGAATCCTTGAAGATCAAAAAAAAGGTAGCACATATTGGGAAAATAACCCTGTGGGCATCGTTGTTCTATCTCGCATTCGTCCTGCTTCTGCAGTTGTTGTTCCACAATCAAAACTTAACAATAACATGGAATGATGTTGTAAATTGGATTGTATTCAATGTTCCCAAAGTGGTGGCTGGACAATATTGGTTCTTGTTCGCTCTTTTGTATGCCTATATTTTATATGGAATATTGGAACGCTTGCATCTTCGCCGTTTTTCATACATTCTTGCGGCGGTGATGTTTGTCGTTTACATCTTGATGGCCCAGGGGTTGCATCTTGCAGGTGTCGAGATACCGAATTGCTATTACCGCAACTGGCTGATTGAGGCATTCCCGTTTTTTATGTTGGGTCATTGGATTCATGGTAACCAAGAAAAGATAAATGTTTCAAACAAGACTTTGATTTGGATTATTGTCTTGACTACATTGTTATGCTGGTTGGAACGCTATTTGTTGGGACGCGATTTCGGAGTCAATATCTGCACATTTCCACAGGTGTTCGCTCTCTTCGTTTATGGGGTGAAGAACCCTATGCGACATGAAGGTGTTCTTCAAAGGCTGGGCCGCGACTGTTCGATGTTAGTTTACATTTTCCATCCGGCGGTATGGCATTCATTAGACGGTGTTTACTATTTAGGAGGGATCTCCGACAATATGTTTGCCTTATACATGAAACCTATTTTGGTCTTGGCTTTATCCATACTTATGTCTTTGGCCTTTAATTATTTGATGGCATTCGTCCAAACAAAGAAACAAAAAGCATGATAGAACTTACCACACCATTAAGCGATGACGCCATCCGCCAGCTGAAAGTCGGCGACGTGGTGTCTATAACAGGCTATATTTTCTGTGGCCGAGACGCTGTTTTGCCCCGGATTTGCAAAGAACTGGAGGCAGGAACCTGGGACAGCAGAGGCATAGACTTGAGAGGTGGGGTGATTTTCCATACCGCAGTAAGTCCTGCCGGCGTGGGTCCCACCTCAAGCAATAAGTTGGAAATTGAAGGCAGTTTTGAGACGCTGTCGAAGCATGGCGTGAAGATGCACCTCGGCAAGGGCGCCATCAAACCCGAGACGGTGAAGGCGTTGGAGGAAAACAACGCCGTTTTCGCCATCATCCCTCCGGTGACGGCACTGTTGGAGAGCCAAACGCTGGAAAGGGAGTGCGTGGCATGGCCGGAACTCGGCATGGAAGCGCTGTACAGAATCAAGGTTGAGAATTACCAGGCGATTATTGCCGCCGCGAAAGGAGAATCCATCTATGAATAGTATCGTTGACAAAGTCGCGGATTGCCTTGTCCGTGCTGGCTCCACCTTCCGCGAAGACCAGAAGGAAGCCTACCGCAAGGCGATTGCCGATGAACCCAACAACCAAAGCTGCTGGGTGATGCAGCAGGTGCTTGACAATGCACTTGTCGCGGAAAAAAACAGAAGCCCCTTGTGTGACGACACGGGCATCCCGCATCTGTTCCTTGAGGCGGGGCCGAACCGCAATGTCACAGGGGAATTGTTGGAACAGATAAAAGAAGGTGTTGCGCAGGGGTTGCGCCGGCTTCCGGGCCGTCCCATGGCCATCAAGGGCGATGACTACGCCCGCATAGACCAGAGCGGCGGACTGGACGAGGACAGCGGAGCCTTGGCCCCGTCCCCGATATTGATAAAGCCGGTAAAGGAAGATGTGCTGCGCCTCACCGTGCTGATGTTGGGCGGCGGCCCCGCCATCCGTGGCATCACGCAGCGGGTGTTCCACAAACATAACGTGGATGTGGTGATCGACGAAATCGTCAGCCGTGCCACGGAGGGCGTTTCCAAGCTCGGATGCAGCCCGTGTGTGTTAGCCGTCGGCATCGGCCGTTCGCAGTTCGAGGCCACCAGCTTGATGATGGAGGCGATGGTGTATGGCGACTTCGGCAAACAGACCGAATTCGAGAAAAAAATCACCGAAAAGGTGAACGTGGCCAATGTCGGTCCGCTCGGACTGGGTGGCAAGCACAGCGTGTTGGCGACTTTCGCCAAGGTGGGTCCCCAACGGGCAAGCGGTGTCCGTATTGTGGCGTTGAGGCCTTGCTGCTGTTTTGAACCGAGACGCGCATCTGTAGAATTGTAAACTATGCCAAAGATATTACATACCGCAAGATATACAGGGCTGCCTTTGGAAATCCTCCAAAGCGCCTGCCCGGAAGGCTTTACCGTCAAGACGTTGGACGAGGCCGCTCACGAACAGCTTGTGAAAGAGGCGGTTGACGCGGACTATTTCTTGGTCAGCGGACGCCTGTCGATAGACAAGGCCGTGTTGGACAATGCCCCGCACCTGAAGATGATTCAGCGGACGGGTGTGGGCACCGAAATGTTGAACACGGAAGAAATCAAGAAACGTGGCATTCCCGTCTATGTCAATGCCGGCGTGAATGCCAGAAGTGTGGCGGAGCATACGATGACGCTCTTGTTAGCCTGCCTGAAACGGCTGCCGCAAGTCAACAAGCAGACCCACGAAGGGGTTTGGAAAAAACAGCAGACCGGCGTGACCACCCGCGAATTGTACGGCAAAACGGTCGGGCTGGTCGGTATGGGGCATATTGGTCGTTTGGTCGCCTCCATGCTCCAACCTTTCGGGGCGAAAGTGATTTACACGGATGTGATAAGGCAAACCGATGAGGTTGAAAAGAACCTGTCGTTGACCTATTGCAGCTCATTCCAAGAATTGCTGCCGCAAGTGGATATATTAAGTTTCCATTGTCCGCTGACGAAGGAGAACACCGACATGCTGAACCAAAAGACCCTTGCCTTGATGAAACAAGGTGCTATGGTCGTCAATACCGCCCGGGGCAAACTTATCAACCCGGGCGATTTGTATGACGCGTTGAAGTCCGGCCAGGTCCGGGCAGCGGCGTTGGACACGCACTACGAGGAACCGCTCAAAGAGGGCTATAAGTTGGCCGAATTGGAGAACGTGATTCTTACGCCACACATCGGCGGTCTGTCATACGAGGCTTTTGAGTCCATGATGGCGGGTGCGATGGAAAACATCGTGGCGTTCGAGCAAGGGAAACTATCAGAGATTGAAGGGAAAAGGTTGTTGTGATGAAACAGAATCTGACAGAGAGTTTTATTGACGGCCTTGTTGCCAAAGCGCAAGCAATACCCGAGCGGGTGATCCGGCAGGCAAAGAAGTGTCTGTTGGACTATTCGGGCGTGGCGGTCGGCGGGGCCAAGTATATGCAGGAGCGGCATCCGGCCTTTTTTGAGGCTTTCACGAAAGAGTCGGGGGAGTGTTCCGTGTTTGGCACGGCATACAAGACCACAGCCGCAAATGCCGCCTTGCTGAACGGTTTCAGCGCACACGTGCTGGAATTGGACGATGGTCACCGCAAGGGGATGATCCATCTTGGGGCATCCGTCGTTTCCGCGGTCCTTGCGGTAGCGGAGAAAGAGAAATTGGCGTTTGAAGCGGTTCTGCGGGGCGTGGTTATGGGTTACGAGGCCGCTGTGCGCTGTGCTTGCGCGTTGCAGCCGGGGCACAAGGTGCGCGGCTACCACGTGTCGGGAACGTGCGGCACTATCGGTTCGGCAGTGGGCATTGCGTTCGCCTGCGGTTACACGAAGGAGCAGATGAGGTCCACCTTGGCGTGTGCGGTGACCAGCGCGGCCGGGGTGTTGGAGATACAGGAAGAGGCTTCCGAGCTGAAGCCCTACAACTTGGGTCGCGCCGCCATGGACGGCCTGATGGCTGCCCTGACCGGGCGTTTGGCGTTGCCGGGTCCCGATGACATCTTGGGCGGCAAACGCGGCTTCCTCGCCGTACTGACGGATACGCCGGTTCCATCCCATCTGACTGATTTTCAGAATGAAGACTATTGTATTGAAGGCATCTATCAGAAAATGTATGCTGCCTGCCGCCACTGCCATCCGGCTATTGAGGCAGCCATCGCCATCCGCGATGACCACAACATGGAGCCTGATGAGGTGGATAGGGTAGAGGTGCGTACCTACAAGTTAGCGGTCGGGGGGCACAACCACACGGACATACAGGGCATCAGTTCTGCCAAGTTGAGTACGCCCTTCAGTGTGGCGTTGGCCATGGTGAAGGGGGATGCCGGATTTGAGGATTTCAATGCAGACAACCTCAGGGATCCCGACATCATCGGCCTGACACGCAAAGTCAGCGTCATGGAGGACGAGCAATTGACGGCCCAGTCTCCGTCCGTGCGCGGGGCGCGGGTGATTGTGCGGCTGAAGAACGGCGAGGAGTATGCGAAGGAGGTTCTCTATCCGAAAGGCGAGCCGGAGAATCCGATATCGATTGAAGAGATTAGATTGAAGGCCGCTTCTTTATTGCGCGGATGCAACGGAGGGGAGATATTCAGGTCGGTGTGGCCATCGGCTGAGATATGACAGGGAACGGATGGCGGCATTGTTCATAACTTGTTAACAACTTTTTGTTGAATACCTGACCCCGCGAATGTGTGAGTTTTGTATTTTCGCGGTTTGGATTATAAAAAATGGATAAACCCATTATATTAACCTTAATTATTCACCAAAAAAAAACATTATGAAAAAATTCTTATTGTTTTTGATGTTTGCGCTGTTCTGCATCCCATGGGCGGCGAACGCGCAAGAAGAACTG
>Ga0255061_10000258_pt1 | contig 14410 bp, 17 predicted proteins | sample 174RNAGHGhighgp2_FD_183093 | JGI IMG/M metagenome (GOLD analysis project Ga0255061, IMG submission 183093) | Metatranscriptome of sheep rumen microbial communities from Palmerston North, Manawatu-Wanganui, New Zealand - 1742 RNA GHGhigh gp2... | ecosystem: Host-associated > Mammals > Digestive... | reverse complement strand
CATTTAATAGCGAGATAATTTGCAAAAGAAACTCATGCTCCTTGGTGGTATCCGTTACCTCTTGCCCGTCATTAAGGCGGCGCATGAGCAAGGATATTATGTCATTACCGCAGATTATCTGCCTGACAATATTGCCCATAAATACAGCGATGAGTATGTCAATGTAAGTATTATCGACAAAGAGGCCGTGTTGAAGGTCGCCCAAGAGAAGCAAATCGATGGCATCATGTCGTTCGGTGTGGATCCTGGGGTTGTGAGTGCTTCTTATGTTCAAGAACAGATGAGATTGCCTTCTTTCGGACCTTACGAATCGGTTTGCATTCTGCAAAACAAAGATCGTTTTCGTGCTTTTTTGGCGGAGCATGGTTTCAATGGGCCAAAAGCAAAAGGATACGAGAGTGTTATTGATGCTTTGGCTGATAAGGATACGCTTGATTATCCAGTAATAGTGAAACCTACGGATTCTGCCGGCTCCAAAGGTGTTTCACGCGTGGATAAGCCTGAACAACTGGAAGCCGCAGCTTCGTACGCCTTTGACAAATCACTTTCTGGTCATATCATTATTGAGGAATTCATTGAGAAACAAGGTTGTTCGTCTGATACGGATAGTTTCTCTGTGGATGGAAAATTGAAGTTTGTCAGCTTCAATGCACAATATTTTGATGCAAAAGCGGTCAATCCTTACACGCCTGCAGCTTATTCATGGCCTTCGACATTCACAAAGGAGCAAGAGGATTTCCTGACTTCTGAAATACAACGTCTCATCACTTTACTTGGGATGAAGACGAATATCTATAACATAGAGACGCGAATTGGAACCAACGGCAAGCCTTACATTATGGAACTTACACCTCGTGGAGGGGGCAACCGCCTGTGCGAAATGTTGCACTATGCCACTGGAGTTGATATGATAACGGCCATGACGCGTTATATCGTAGGTGATTCAGTGCCTGAGATTGAGCAAAAACCTTATAAAGGCCATTGGGCAGAAGTGATTTTACATGCGGATAAGACAGGTGTATTTGATTATCTTGAAATATCAAAGGATTTGCCTGCTAAAATTGTAGAAGAGGATTTGTGGGTGAAAAAGGGCGATAAGATAAATGGTTTTGAGGGTGCTAATGATGCTATTGGAACTTTGGTGCTTCGATTTGAGAGAGAAGGAGAAATGGTTAAAGCCATTGATGATATTTCTTCGTGGTTGAACGTGGTGGTTAAATGAAGGATATAGGAAGCATATTCCCATTATATGATTCTGATTTGAAGATCGATCAATCAGATTTGATAGATGTTCATAAGGATGGTAAAATCCTGTTTTCTTTATGTCGAGAGGCTCTGTATGCGATAGCAAGTAGTCTTGGCTCAAGTGAAAAGATAGTTTTGCTTCCATCGTATACGTGTGATACAGTTATTACACCATTCAAAGAATTAGGCTGGAAATGCGTTTACTATCCTGTGGATTTGCAATTGCGAATTGATGTTTTTGCCACCTTGAACTTGTATAGTCAAAGTCATGCTAATTTGATCTTGGTTCATCCATATTACGGCAAAGACTTGGATGGCGAAGAGGTCGCTCTATTAGAGACAATTCATGAAAAAGGTTGTAAAATAGCTGTTGATTTAACGCAATGTATTTTTTCAGCACAAAGATTACAATGTGTTGACTATTATGTGGGAAGCTATAGAAAGTGGTTCGCCATTCCTGATGGTGGGTATCTTGAACCAAAAGTTGGTGCGGATTTGTTTGATTCTGAGTTGGTGGAAAACGATGAGTTTGTGTCTCTTCAACGCGATGCCATGTACTTGAGAGGCTTGTATTTTCAAACCGACAATGAAGAGGTGAAGGGTGTTTCCCGAAGGCTCAACAAGATGGCGGTTGAGATGACAGATTATCATATTTTTCCGCATGTTATGTCTGCTTTTTCTTATGGGTTGCTAAAAAATGAAAATACCCGGTTGAATCAAGAAAAAAGGTTGGCAAATTACAGTTTTCTGTTGGATAAGCTTATCACTGTTGATGGTTGCCGAATTCTTTGTGATAACATGGCAGAGGTTTCATCCGCTCCGCTCTATTTCATGATTTATGTTGATGATAGAATTACTTTGCAGCGTATGTTGTCCGAGCAACACATTTACGCACCTGTGATTTGGCCTGTGGTTTATGAGGAAGTACTGGTGAATGAAACGGTTAAATATATTTACGACCACATCCTTGCTATCCCTATAGATCAAAGATATGACGAGGGTGATATGGCAAAAATTGTGTCAATTATAAAGGACTATTATAATGCTTAAGCTCGCAGTCATAGGTGCTAATGCCCCACTAATTCCTTTTTACAAGCAAGCAAAAGCATTGGGCTATTATATAATTGGAATAGCATGGTCAGAGGGTGCAGTGTGCAAACAGTATTGCGACAAGTTTTACCCCATATCGTTCAAAGACAAAGAAGAAGTTCTAAGAGTTTGTCAGGAAGAAAAGATTGATGGGATTACTTCATTCAGCTTGGAATCGGCTTTGCCAACGGTGGTTTATGTCGCACAAGCGATGGGGTTGGTGAGCAATACGGAAGAATGTGTTAGACTGACGGAGACCAAGTTCGCACAACGTCAAGCGTTTGAAAAGAGTGGTATTCCAGTCCCAAAATATGCCAAGGTCGAGGAAGAAAGCAGTCTTGAGGAATTGGATATTCATTGTCCGATCATAATAAAACCACTTGACGGTGGAGGAAGCCAAGGTGTGACCAAATTAGACTCTAAGGAAGGACTTGTTAAAGCATATCGTATAGCTGCTGATCATTCCCGAACTCAGCGTGTTATTGTTGAAGAGTTTGTTGATGGCAGGGAGTTCAGTGTCGAGGCATTGAGTCACGAAGGCAAGCATTATATCCTTCAGATTACTGATAAAGTGACGAGCGGTGCTCCGCATTTCATCGAAATGCAACATCACCAACCTGCCAACATCTCGTCGGATGTGGCTGAACAAATAAAGGCTATGGTTGAAAAAGCTTTGACCGCATTGAAAATTGAGAATTCGCCAAGCCATACTGAAATAAAACTGAATTCGAAAGGAGAATTATTTATTATAGAAATTGGTGCTCGGATGGGTGGTGATTTTATTTCTTCTGATTTGGTTCGATTATCAACAGGATACGATATGGTTAAAGGGTCAATTGAGTTGGCCGTGGGCAAGTTTAAAGTGCCTCACATAAGTGATATGTGCTATTCTGGAGTCTATTTTTACAGCGCTTTGGCGCCTCAAATTAGGGATGTTATTCGCTGCCACTCGGATTATCCAGAAATTGTGGAATGTGAAATCAATGATTGTCCTTTGCCAGAAGCTCAGAGCAATGCAGATAGAGGTGGCTATTTCATCTATCAATCGAATAAAGGGAAAATGATACTATAATGGAAAAGACGGTTTATTTTAGGGCTTTTGAAGAGGAAGATGCAAAGCTGATTCATCAATGGAAGAACGATGATGAACTTAATGTGTTGACAGTTGGACTTAACAAAAAAACATGTTTTGAGGAAGACCTTGAATGGGTAAAGTCTCATATGTATCATCATCCTTATTCGGCGTATTGGGCGATATGCTCAAAGGAGACCGGAAAGATGATAGGATGGGCTTGCTTGACAAATATCCATTATATCAACAGCTCTGCAGAGACAGGTGCCATAGTGATTGGAGATCCAGAATACAATGATGGATTTGCATGGGTGGAAACTGTTCTGTTTTTGTTTGAGTATGCGTTTGAGCGTTTGGGGTTGAATCGTGTATATGGTGAATCATTGTTGGGACATAAAATTAGCAATCTTGTTGAGGGTTTGATGTTTATGACTAGAGAAGGCGTTTTCCGTCAAGCTGCTTTTAAGAACGGGCGCTTCTACGACATCAGCTATGCCGCCATCCTAAAGGATGAGTATTTCGCCCATAAAGAGGCTGGCGACTACGAAATACCCGCAATAATCCGTCGATTGAAAAAACTCAGAAAGGAATCGAAATGAAGGCGTTTTTGTTTCCCGGCCAGGGTTGCCAAAAAGAGGGGATGGGGAAGGATTTGTATGATCATTTCCCTAAAGCGAGAGCTGTGTTTGAGGAGGCTAATGAAATACTAGGAGAGCGCTTCTCGGATATCTTGTTTAGTGCTTCTGAGGAATTCCTGATGGATACGCGCTACACGCAACCTGCTATCTTCATTTACGAAATGGCTCTTGTGTTGGGGCAAGATGAAATTCAGCCTGATTGTGTAGCCGGTCATTCACTCGGTGAGTATGCAGCATTGGTTACGGCTGGCGTGATTTCTTTCGAGGAAGCATTGAAATTCATAAGAATTCGAGGACAAGTGTTTCATGAGGCTTTCCAAAAGCATCCCAGTGCCATGGGAGCTATTATTGGTGTCCCCGACGAGCAGGTACAAGAAGTGTTGAATCAAGTGGGAGACGAAGATGGCGAAAACCTCTACATTGCCAACTATAACGGACCAGGTCAGCTGGTAATCACCGGTGCTCGTGCCTCCATAAAGAAAGCTTGCAAGATTTTGAAAGAAATGGGGGCAAAGCGCGCCATTGTTCTTCCAATGAAAGGCGTAGGGCATTCTCCCAATTCAGCTGAAGAAGGAGCAATTCTTGGAGATGAGCTGAAGAAACTCACTTTTAAGGATGCCGTTATTCCTATCTATCAGGACGCCGATGGCGAACCACACACCAATGCCCAGGAAATCCTTGATAACCAGATTAAACTGATGACATATCCAGTGCAATGGACTAAAATAACAAACCGTATGGATGACGATGGCGTTAAGGAGTTTTATGAGGCGGGTACTGATGACACACTTCAGAAGATTGTTAGCCGGATGAAACCTCATTCCAAGGTGACATCTTTATTGCACATCCCTTCGTATGAAGGCTTAGTTACTGATTATTCCATAATAAACGACTGATAAAGTCAGATTTCATTACTAATATTACCAAATAATGGACATTAAAGAATTTATTGACAACTTCGCTGGTGAGTTTGATGAAACTCCGATGGAACAATTTACTCCTTCGACCGACTATAAATCGCTTGACGAGTGGAATTCATTGACTGCACTTTCCATCGTTTCAATGGTGGGTGATGTCTATCACAAGACCATTACTGGCGCTGACCTGCGCAAGCACACTACCATCGAGGAACTGGCCAACTTTATCGAAAACAAATAATGAATCCGTTTTCGTTAGAAGGAAAGACTATTTTGGTGACTGGAGCCTCTTCGGGTATAGGTAGGGGAATAGCTGTTGCTTGTGCTCAGATGGGCGGCAAACTCATCCTTAATGGAAGGAATGAGGAACGCTTGAGCGAAACACTTTCAATGCTTGAAGGTGAAGGCCATCATATTTTGGTGGCAGACCTTTCCCAACAAGAGGAATTACAACACTTGGCTGACGACTTACCTGAGTTGCAAGGCTGGGTGAATAGTGCCGGTATTCCCAAGGTAAGTACGATAAAGCATTTTGACCGCAAGGATATAGAGGATATTTTCAATGTAAATTCCATATCCACAATGCTTCTGCTTTCGTTGTTGGTAAAGAAGAAGAAACTGAGAAGAGGCGCATCGGTGGTGCTCATTTCTGCCGTGACGGGTGCTTTTGTCGGAAGCGTTGGCGACACATCATATTGTGCAACAAAAGGTGCTGTCAATGGGTTTATGAAGGGAGCCGCTTTGGAGTTGGCTCCACAAGGCATTCGAATCAACAGCGTAAATCCTGGGCTGGTGCCAACAAATATCCTAAAATTAGCTAATGACATAGCTGGCGAAGAGCATCATGTGGAGATGATGTTGGAACGGTATCCGTTGAAACGTCTCGGTACTCCTGAGGATATTGCCAATGGTGCAGTATATCTTCTTTCGGATGCATCGTCCTGGGTTACGGGAACGAATTTGGTTATTGATGGAGGATATCTTCTTAATTGAGTTGTGACGCATTATGATTTCTTTTGAGCAAGGTATCTTACAAAAGATATTGGATTCTATCCGTTTGTTCGGCGATAGGAATGCCTTCTGTATTAACGAGGATTATTACACCTACTCTCAGTTTGGGCAGTGTGTTTCAAAAGTCAGAAGCCAACTGGCCAAGACCAGCTTTAGCAACACCAATGTAGGCTTGGTTATCAACGATGACCTGGAGACGTACGCTTCCATCATCGCTTTGTGGTTGGAGGGCGACAGCTATGTTCCGCTGCATCCAGGCTGGCCGTTGGAACGTTGTCTTGACATTTGCGAGCAGGTTGAATTGGATTTGATTCTCGACTCATCCGAGCAGACGCGTTATGGAGGTGTGCAGGTCATCAAAACCTCAGCTTTGCAATATGAGCAGGATTGCTTGATGCCAAAAGAAGGAGTGTCAGATGAAGAATTGGCCTATATCTTGTTCACTTCTGGCAGCACAGGCAAACCCAAAGGCGTGATGATGATGCGCAAGAATGTGGCCGCCTTTATGGATTCGTTCTGGCAGACAGGCATCGAAATCACGGAGGAAGACCGTTGCCTGCAGTGCTTCGATCTGACTTTCGATGTGTCGGTGCAGGGTTATTTGGTGCCGCTTACCAAGGGAGCATGTTGCTATACAGTGCCTCATGGCCAAATCAAGTACATTTACGCCAGTAGCCTTATCGAAGACCATCAACTTACTTTTGGCGCAATGGCTCCTTCTATGCTGCGCTATTTGAGACCATACTTTGAGGAGATTAATGCTTCCAGCCTCAAATCATGCATCCTCACCGCTGAGGCTTGTCCGTTGAATCTGATGGAGGACTGGTACAAGTGTGCGACCAATGTGGAGCTGTATGATTTCTATGGACCCACGGAATGCGCCGTTTATTGTACCTACTACAAGTTGACCAAAGGCGGCGACAACAAAACACTGAATGGTATTATTTCCATAGGCAAACCATTGGCCAATTGTGTAGGACTAATACTTGACGAAACAGGGAAAGAGTGTGCTCCAGGCGAAAAAGGTGAACTTTGCATTGCGGGCGACCAGGTGACCAAAGGCTATTGGAAAAATGAGGAGAAAAACACAAGTTCATTCTTCTATAAAGAAGTTGATGGTAAAAATTTGAGGTTTTACCATACAGGGGACCTTTGCTACAAAGACAAGGATGGTGACATCATGTATTCAGGCCGATTGGACCATCAGGCCAAGATACAGGGCTTTCGCGTGGAGATGGGCGAGATTGAATACCATGCACGTGAGTTCCTTGGCGACATCAATGTGGTTTGCATGGCATTTGAGAACAAGGATGCACTCACCGAAATTGCCATGTTTATGGAAACCGAAGAGTTCAACCCAGAGGAGATGATTGCCTACATGCGCGCCAAGATGCCGTCATACATGATTCCGACGCGCTTGCTCTTTGTGCCAAAGTTTCCGTTGAACGCCAACGACAAGACCGACAAAGTGAAGCTTAAAGCAATGATACAATAATAAATAAGGCCAGTCATGAAACACTTAAAATCGATAAATCATATTGGATATGCTGTCCGTGATATTCAGAAGACGGCACAATATTATCTGGATGCTGGATGGCAACTTTCAGAGATTTATGAGGAAAAGGTGCAGCATGCCAAAATAGCTTTTCTTACCAAGGAAGGCTTTCCTAAAATTGAGCTTGTTGCCCCTTTGAAAGAGGGTGAACCGTCGCCAGTTGACACTTATTTGCAAAAGATAGGATGTTGCACTTATCATATCTGCTACGATGTTGACGATATTGAGCAAGCTGTTGAGGATTTGTTTGACGAGGGATTCAAGCCTTTGTTTGAACCAGTGGAATCGGTTGCAATGGACAATCATCAAATATGCTATCTTTATCATCTTCATGTAGGGCTTATTGAATTGGTTGATTGAATAATTAGAAGAAAAGGATGCTAATATGACAATAGATGCAAGTAAATATATAATCAGACCAGCTGTTTTGGGTGACATTGATTTTTTGGTTGAAACTGTAATACAAGCAGAAAAGAGTTCGTCAGGCATGTGCGGTATGGCCAATTATTTTGAGATTACCGAAGACGAACTGCGCAACTATATTAAACTGGCATTTGAAGAAGAAGTGGATGGTTGCGAGTTGTCGGTCAGCAGTTTTTTGGTGGTGGAATATGAGGGCAAGGTGGTTGCTGCCATGGGGGGATGGCTTGAAGGCGATAATGAAGACAACATGCCATCTTCTTTATTGAAATCAAATCTTTTGATGTACGTGATTCCGCGAGACAAGGTTTTGAAGTCTCAAAAAAACGCATTGGTTATCAAAGACTTGAATGTTGAAAAGGAAAAGGGAGCCTATCAACTTGAATATTCTTTTATTTTGCCTGAACATCGAGGACAGTTTCTACTTCAGGATTTGACCGACGCTCATTTAACAAGAGCGAAAGCACTTTCAGCACAGAAAATTCAAGGTCATGCATTTGAGGCGAACAAGATAATTCTTCTTATAAATAAGTCGATGGGATTTAAGATCACAAAAAAATATGTCTCCAAGCATCCCATGATATTAAAGTTTTATCCTTACGACACAATCGTATTGATGGAAAAGGTAATTTAATGTAGGAAAAATAATTAGTTAAAATTTAAAAATTATGACATTAAATGAGTTTGTAAAATTAGTTGCAAATGAGTTTTCGCTTACACCAGCGGATAGTTTTAATCCGTCAACTCGTTATCGCGAATTAGAAGAATGGGGCTCATTGACGGCATTATCTGTTGTCGATGCCATTGATGATGAAATGGACGTGCAGATTACAGGTGCCACTCTTCGTTCAGTAAATACTATTGAGGAGTTGTATAATCTTGTTATGAGCAAAAAATAATGGCTTATCTATCCGTTAATAATGTTCGGTATGCTGGGACTGCAGTATGTGTTCCTCAAAATGTGGAAGACAATCTGAATTACCCATGGCTTACACCTGAAGAGCGGCAAGTGTATGTGGAATCAACAGGCGTGAGATACCGTCATTGTACTTCACCAGATGTTTGCACATCAGACCTTTGTTTTAAGGCTGCCGAAAAACTGTTGTCAGACCTGGGGTGGGATAAGTCGGAAATAGACGCATTGGTATTTGTATCTGCCACGCCAGACTACAAGATGCCTGCCACGGCATGTGTCCTTCAGGAAAGGCTTGGCCTCCCCAATACATGCTTGGCATTTGACATTTCTCTTGGATGTTCAGGGTTCGTATATGGGCTCTCGGTATTGGCCGGGATGATGGAGAAAGGGGAGATACAAAAGGCTCTTTTATTGGTGGGTAACACCCAGTTTAAGAATTCAAATCCGAGAGACAAAAGTGCTTACTTGATTCTTGGCGATGCCGGAACAGCATCTGCTTTAGTTTATGATGCACAGGCTGCACCAATGTATTTCAGTTTGCAGACTTTCGGTGATGGGAAAGATTCCTTGATTATCCCTGATGGAGGTTATCGTAATCCGATAACACCTGAAAGCTTTGTTGAAAAGGCAGATGCAAACGGTAACATTAGAACTGCGTTGCAGTTCAAAATGGATGGTGAAGCTGTCTTCCAATTTGTCATGATGCGCGTTGTGGGGTGTATTAAGGATTTCATGTCGCATTTTGAAATTATTGACGACAAGGTTGATTATTATATGTTGCACCATGCCAGTAAAATAAGTTGTAACAAAATCCATAAGAAACTCAAGCTGGCTGATGATAAAGTGCCTTATAACTTCTACAATTATGGTAATACAAGCAATGCTTGTGTCCCGTTGTTGATGGTGACTAATATTGCCGACACATTGAAGAACAAGGATAATAACCTTATCATAACTGGATTCGGTACGGGGCTTTCATTCGGGGCAGGTTATTTGAATTGCGACCATATCGTTGTTTCTGAACTCCAATATTTATAGAGTCATGTATAATCCATTCTCACTTGAAGGAAAAACCATTTTGATTACAGGTGCTTCTTCAGGCATTGGAAAAGCGACAGCCATTGAATGCTCAAAAGCTGGTGCAAAAGTATATCTCACTGCCAGAAACGAGGATCGTTTGCGTCAGACTTTGGCCGAAATGAATAATAACGGTCATACAATAATCAAGGCCGATGTTACTTCTAATGCGGATATACAAAACCTTGTCGATTCAGTTGAGGTGTTAGATGGTGTGGCGCTTGTTGCTGGCATTAATGATAAGATGATTGTCAAGAAAATTGATGATGTATTTATCGCGAAAATGATGTCAACGAATTTTTCAGGTCCGGCTTTATTGATGAAATCTTTAATAAAGGCAAAAAAAATCAACAAGCAGGCATCCATTGTGTTTATGTCTTCGGTTTCGGCTTTTTATCCATCGGTTTCCAATGCACTTTATGGTGCATCGAAAGCGGCGATGAACCAATTTGCAAAAGTGTTAGCTTTGGAAGTCCTTCCATTAAAAGCTCGTGTTAATTGCATACAACCGGCTTTTGTCGAAACTGAAATGATCCAAAAATATGAAAAAGAAACGTTGGATGAGATTAGAAAAAATTATCCACTTGGCCGATTTGCCAAGCCAGAGGAGATTGCTCAAGCCGTGATTTATTATTTCTCTGACGCAACACAATTGATAACAGGGTCTTCGTTAGTGATAGATGGTGGTTATACGCTTCGGTAATGCAATTGATATGACGAGAGATTATCGCTTCGATATAGCAAGAGTATTATGCATGACTTATATTGTTGCGTTCTTACATTTGTATGGTTACGTATATAATGTCATTTCTGCAAACGTTATCCCTAGCTGTCATATTCTGTGTGATGCATGTCTCGGGCTGTTTACTTTTACATCGGGCTATCTATTGGGCAAAAAGTATTGTTTTGGTCAAGGAGGAAATAGTATTAAAGACTTTTATGTGAATAGGGTCGTACGTATAATTCCGTTGTTTCTTTTGGCATCGCTTGTTTTATGTCTCATTGGCTTTAATAGCGCAAAGGCAACATTATATGGAATACTATGTTTGTCACCATTTCTTACCCCTAGGCCTAAGACCTTATGGTATATTCCGGTTATTATTATTTGCTATCTGATAACTCCGATGATATGTAGGAAAGATATAAAGAATAGAATTTGTAATCCGTTTATATTCATTGTTTTGGTGATTTTTATGGGAAGGGTTCTCCCTGTAGACGAAAGATTCGTCTTTAATGTTTTGTTTTATCTTTTGGGTATGGCTACTGCTCCCTGTTTTACATGGAAGTTTTCGTCAAAAAAAGGATTAATTCTGCGGTGTTTCGTTGTTGTGCTTTTTGTTGTGGCTTTGGTGTTTTGCAAATATAAGCCATGGGTTTATACAACGAATTATTTACGGATAACTTCTGCTCTAGGTGTTTTCGCGGTCTTGTTTTTATGTGATATGATAGCTAAAATGGTGTTCCCAAATGAAAATGAAAAAGAAATAGAAAAGAAAAATCGACAAAACCATTCCCGTGTTTTAGTTTCAAGAATTGTAAAAAACATCAGTTATGCAAGTATGGCTTGCTATATGTTTCATCGTTTTTTCTTTTGGGTTGGTGAAAAGCTTTGGAATCCTAATGTGGTAGCTTTGAAGTGGGTTTATATGGCAGGCATGGTGTTCCCTATAATGCTTGTGTTGTCATATTACATCCAAAAAGGGTATGATTTTCTAGTGGTAAGAATAGAAGACAAAAACTACATAAACGTAGTGTATGATAAATAAATAAAAAATGGAAAGACAAGTAATTATTGAGAAGATTACAGAAATCTTCAGAGAAGTGTTTGGTGACAACAATATTGTTATCACTGATGAAATGACTGCTGCTGATGTTGAGAACTGGGATTCTCTTACACACATGCAGATGATTACAAAAGTTGAGGATGAACTCGGGATCAAGTTCAAATTGAAAGAATTGAATCGCCTGAAAAAAGTGGGTGACCTTATCTCAATCGTGGAGAGTAAACTACAATAATAAAACTTCAAATAACCGTTACCCCTTACTGTAATGGAGCTGCATTCATTACAATTTCTGGCATTTTTCGCAATAGTCTTTGCTTTGTACTATCTTTTCCACGGAAAGAAGATGGTGCAAAACGTGGTACTCCTTACTGCGAGCTACGTGTTCTATGCCATGGCCGGTGTCAAAATTGTTCCGATAATCCTGTTGATGACACTGTTTTTCTATTTCATGGGAATAGAGATAGACAAGTGGAATAACAAGGGCGATGAGGACAAGGCAGGGCGCATCACGACATTCACCATTATAGTAGGGCTGTTGCCATTGTTTTATTTCAAGTATTTCAACTTCTTCATTGACTCGTTTGTGGATTTGTTCAACCTTATGGGGTTGCATTTTCACCATTCTGTACTTGAAATTATTCTGCCATTAGGATTGTCTTTTTATACTTTCCGACTTATCAGCTATGCGGTGGAAATCAATCAATGCTCCATTAATGCCGAAAAGAACATCCTGATTTTTGCTACTTACGTGGCTTATTTCCCATCATTGATAGCAGGCCCAATTGATAGACCAAACGATTTCATCCCTCAACTCCATAAGAATCGTCTGCCAAACTATGACAATTTCGTTGAAGGTTTGAAACGGTTCATTTGGGGATGGTTCATGAAAATATGTGTTGCGGACAGAATGACGGCATTCATTACATCTGTCATTATGGATGTAGACAATGGAACGACAATGTTTTTAGCAGCTCTCATGGGGCCGTTTAGAACCTATTGTGACTTTGCGGGTTATTCACACATGGCCATTGGTGTGAGCCGAATGCTTGGCATCGTGTCAGCTGAAAACTTCAATCATCCTTTTTTCGTACAAAACATTTCCGATTATTGGCGTAGATGGCACATGTCGTTGACCCAATGGGTGACGGATTATGTATATACTCCATTGAACTTCAAGTTTAGGAAGAAAGGCAAATGGGGGATGATAATTGCAATTTACATCAACCTGTTTGTTATCAGCTTTTGGCATAAGGCCAGTTGGGGATATGTGTTGTTTGGTCTATATCATGCCACTTTGTTTGTGCCAATAATTCTTAGAAACATTCAAGCCAGAGACTTGGATTTGAAATGGGTAAAAGGATGGCTTTTGCATCCAAAGAACGTTCTAAAGGCAGCTGGAGTCTATCTATTGGTGACAATTGGTGGAGTGCTTGCCCATGCCGATAGTTTAGGTGAGATTGTTACGACGTTTAAAAGCTGGTTTGCGCCCTGGGGAATGCCTAGAGTTCAAGATGGTTTCAACTTTAAGGTTTTTACCCTATGTGGTTTAGTAGTTGTTGTCAAAGATTATTTTGACGAACTTGGAGCAAAAAATAATCTTCTGAAATCCAATAGGCCTATATGTGTTGTGTTGGGTTTGATAGTGTTTGCCATTCTCATCTTTTTATTTCGAGGGGATGCTCCTCAAGAGTTCATTTACAAGCAGTTTTAGATTTGAATTATGAAGAGATTCCTTTTTAGAGTGTTGTTTCCTGTGGTTGTAGTGCTATCAGCTTTGTTTTTTGGTGGTGAGTGTTATTTGCGCAGCCTACCGAATGATTTTAAAACCAAAAACCAATTTTTAGTAGATAATGCCAAAGAATTAAAAATAGTAGTTTTGGGCGCTTCTACTGTTTCTATGGGTATCAAACCGAGTTGTTTCGATATACAACCAGCTTATAATTTTGCGTATGCTTCCCAGAATCTTGAGTACAACTATTGGATTTTGAGTAAGTGTTTTGATCAGATGGACTCGTTGAAATATGTCATTATGGATATGTCAAGTGGCCAACCATGGAATTCAGGAGATTCAATAGCACCAGAACGAAATAAGTTTTATCGTTTGTATTTTGGTTATCCTATTCTACCATTAGAATTTGAGATGTCTGCTTCTGTAACGGAATTGTATCATAGAATAAGACCGTCAAACGGGAAAGAAGCAATTCAAACTATTGATGCCGATGGATATCAAAGTGGTTACTATGAAGATGTTCCGTACAATGCAGAGTCTTGGAAAGAATTCGTAGATTGGACAGTTGATTATTATACGAATAGGATTTATGGTGAAAAGGCTATAATAAAATATAAAAATAGCGTTGAAAAAATGTTCAAAATAATAAGCCAATGTCAAGAAAAGAATGTGAAAGTGATACTGGTTACACCTCCCGTGATGAGTTTGTATTACAATGTTATGGACAATTACCAGCTAGAAACTATGCATGATGTGGCAGATAGCTTGTCAAATGCCTTTGATAATGTTGTGTATTGGGACTTTATGAAGGCAGATAGCCTTTTTACAGTGGATGAGTTTTATAATCCTACCCATCTTAATCCACGAGGCGCCAAGAAATTTACGTTGATGCTGAATGACAGCATTAATAATTTGGAAATGTTTTGAGAAATATGAGAATCAACCTGATAGAATATT
>Ga0255061_10000253_pt1 | contig 14438 bp, 10 predicted proteins | sample 174RNAGHGhighgp2_FD_183093 | JGI IMG/M metagenome (GOLD analysis project Ga0255061, IMG submission 183093) | Metatranscriptome of sheep rumen microbial communities from Palmerston North, Manawatu-Wanganui, New Zealand - 1742 RNA GHGhigh gp2... | ecosystem: Host-associated > Mammals > Digestive... | reverse complement strand
GGAGCATCATTGCGTTGTGGACCAGCGTCTTGACATTTGCCACCGAGAGTTCCTTTTTGTCCTGACGGGCGAAAGCCCTTGCCACGTTGATGGCGGTCAGGGACATGTTGAAGTGGAAGGCGAGTGCCTCTTTCTGTCTGGACTGGCAGTGGGTGAGCCCGGTAAACTGCTTGCCGTCCCTCAGCAGGAACTCGATCTGGAACCTTGTCCTGTAGAAGTCCATGATGTCCTTCGCCGACATCTCCGTGTCCGTGGAGAAGAACACCTTCCTGGCCTGCGTCTTCTTGCCGGGTTCCATGCAGTCGACAACGACCACGCGCACATCGCGCTTCAGGCTCGTTGCCCTGACAACGGCTGTATGGAGAGTGACCGTCTTGCCGTCGCTGTCGTCGTAGCTCTCCTCCCGGAACACGTCCGTGCGGAGGTTGTCAAGGTACACCTTCCCGTCCACCTCCTTCGGCCTGCCCCTCTTCCCTGTCTTCGGGCCGGCGTAGAGATACTTCAGGCTGACGTCGCTGCGGAAACGGCTCACCAGGCGGAAGCCCAGCATGGTCACGCCGTTGACAAACGACTCCTTCGAGAAGAAGGCATCGGCGGCGACAATGTCGCTGACCTTCCGTAGCGCATCCCTATCCTGCGCAAGAGCACGGAGATACCATGCCGTGAGCGAGTTGGGGTCCTTCATCCCTGCGAGGTACTTGGGGGGACGGCCTGCCTTGACAGTGTCCACCGTCTGGACGGCCTTCAGGTGCACGGCGTCCCTCTCGTCCGCGTCAATCACGGCGATGTCAAGGATCTCCAGCCCGTGCTTGGCTGCGGAGGCGCAGCCGGACCAGAAGTAGCCCACGCCGGGTGTATGTTTGCCGCTCTTGTCGATGAAGCTCGGGTCGATGGCCAGGGCGATGCGGTGCTCCTTCATGTGGGAGGTGAACCCGCTGTTGTAGCCCACCCAGTCGAACCCCTTCCGGAAGTTCTGTCGGAAGCGGCTCTCGCAGGAGTCCCCGAAGCGTGACATCTGCGTGAAGTTGATGCGTTTTGGTATGCCTATGTAAAGAATCATTGTCTCGATGAAGAAGGTCTGGAAACTTTTTGTTATTTTCGCGACGCCATTGAAGGCGTCTTTGATGACTTCGGTGAGCTGGTCAAGTGGCATTCGATTCATAGTGTAACTTGTTGTTTGGTAGCTACAAAGTTACTGAAAATCAGTCATTTGACCAAATTTTTTTGCCACTTTTTCCTGCCAATTTACACTATTTATACCATCTTTCCCGAGAGCTCTTGTTTATGGACTGGAACATGCCCTAAAACAGGGCGAATGCTCGGTACAATACGCGCTATGTAGCTTATAATGAGTCATGTAATTAAAAAATAACTAAGTATTGATTATAAAGGTGATCCCTCAAATCTGGTATTCACCCTATTTTTCACTATCGAAAGTATCTCCTCTGTATACTCACCAAATGCTGGACCGTGCGCCACTTGACTCAGTTCAGCAGCTCGATTCCATTCAATCATGGCGGGATTTCCATTGGCGTCTACCGACATGTCCCAGCCGATGAGATTGAAATAAGGCATCCGCAACTGCATATCCTTAACGAGATCCAACACTTTGTGAAAACAAGGTATCTGATAACCATCCAACACGGTACCGACATCTGTTGTTGGCATCAGCTTCTCCTTGGCATTGCCAAAAGCAACGCCCTTGATTTTTCCAGTTGACAAATCGACATCAGCCTTGATGCCACCAGCGGTTTCATTGTCGATAACCTGATTCATTCTACCAATTCGGATAACCGCATACAAAATAACCACTTCGTTTCCTCTCCTATAGGACATTACTCTTAAGGTGTTAAGCGAAGTAGGATTCAGTTTTGACATGCCCTCATGTTGCTGGAAGCGTTCCTGTATGATGAAGCTGCGTTTGTATTTCTTGAATAAATCCTGTATCGAGCAGTTTAATGAGGGTATCTTTCCGTTTTCAGTTCTGATAAGTTTCACTCCTTGCCCCCAGGTTCCTTCAAGTGTAGGCTTGATAATGGCTTCATCAAGATTATTGCATCTTTCTATAGCTTCTTCCAAAGTCAAAGCATTATGGTCGTCATAATAATAGCCATTAACGTTCTTTATGATGGTTTTCGGCCGGTTGATATCGGGAAACAACGTGTCGTAAAAACCCTTGTCCACATAGGCGTGGCGGAACTGGAACTTGTTCAGCCTGTAAATGATTTCTGAGTTGTAGATACTTGCAGGGATGTATTTTTCAGAATACACACCGTTTCTCGAATACAAATACTGATGCCAATAAGTAGGTACTTCCCTTCCGAAATGCTTCTTGAAATAAGCCTTGATGTCAGCTTCCTGACCTTTCGAAAGCGGTTTCATCGGGCACAACTGCATTGACTGTTGGATAGCTTTTTCGTAGTTTCTTTCGATTTTTTGAATTGTTTTTTTGTTCTTTTGTTCTTCTATGTAGCTTTTGATCTTTTCTTTCATTATTATTGATATTTTAATATTCAGATGAAACAATATATAACAATGGCTAAAGCATAGACTAATCGAAATACTTTTCGATGAACTTCAGTCCACCTACGGCAGCTTGTGTTCCTGATATTTCCCATCGACTGTTACCTTCAATGAATACAGGCCCATTTTGAGTTATTGCAATGTCCCACCCCACTGAATGAACCCTATAGAGCTTTGCATGCAGCTCTCTTGCCATGGCAACAGCCTCTTTAAAAAATGGAATCTCAAATCCTTCAAAAATGATTCCATTATCGGGGTGCCGAAATAATCTGTTCCCGTGCGGTGGTTTTATTATTCCCATTTTCATTAGTTTTCCTGTATTCACATCAATGCCGATGAATATTCCACCTTTTGCGCAATTATCAACATTACTTCCTTCTCTACCTATGCGAAGTCCTGCCCTAAAAGCAATAACTTCTTCGTCGGGAGTAAGCACGGTCAAAAGGCGAATTGTATTAACTGCAGTCGAACAAAGTCTATTCATTTGAGGATGCTGGATAACTCTTTCTTGAATGACATAATCTGTTTTAACAAAAGTTTGCAATAAACCATCTGTTTGAGAAAGCAATTGACCATTAACAAAAACAGAAGAGTTTTCAACTTTTAAGGAAAAAGCACCGTCTCCGCATTGTCCTCCAAAAGGCTTCGCAAATGCATCCATATCTTTACTGAGAATGTCATCTATTCTTTTTGCATTGCCTCCAAAACTATAAAACAACATGCCTTTTCTTGTATAATAAAGAATCTTTGGCGTCGGAATACTTAAACTATTCAGAAACAAGTAGAAATAAAATTTATCTGCAATGATGCATCTACCGTGAAACATTTTTTGACCAGGATTGTCATTGTGAAAGTCTATTTTCTTCATAAATGCACCTTCATTGATGATATACTCATTACAAATTTTTTTATAATCCAGACTTGCTCTATCAAATCCATAGGCATAATAAAACTTTTCATAGTTACCGTAATTCCAAACGAATAACAATTGATCTCGAATAATTTGCCAATTGGGCTTATGAGGCTCATTTGGATAATATGAATCCTGGTTGAGATAAGACTTTGATTTGATCAAAAGACTCGCACTTCTTCTTATTTTTTTCAACAACTGTCCCATAAAAAAAACTCTATATATTTATAGGTTGATCTGATTCAAAATGCTTTACTGTTTCAAAATGATGAATTGGCAAAAATTTGTCTTTGTTTTATTCCAAGCTTACGGAAAAGCGATATGGTGTATCTTTCGATAAAATCCACAACGGTATACGGATAGTATCTAAGCAATTGTCCCCTTGTTTTCAAAATGGAATGAATTTTCTTTTCATCATAAAAAACAATGGTCCCGTCTTCTTTTTCAATTGTCAAATGATAAGAAGAATAGGGCCTATTAGTATCTATTTCAGAATGAACAATCATTCCTACTCTTGCCAAAGGTTTCCATTTTTTATACGTTACACACTCAACGTATGGGTATGCATTAGTAACAGGCAAAGAAGTAAAATTAATGGGGGTTTCAGGATAGTAGGTCGAGCGAGGCTTAACAATTAATCTATCAGGAAACAGAAAATTACCCATATTATAGGCAACAGAAGCATGCCTATAGTTTACAACGGGCTGGACACAATGTGTATGGCTACCTAGAATTAAATCAGCACCAGCACTCATCATTTTTTTTGCCATCTTATATACATGAGGAGTTGTCACCCATGTATGTTCCTTACCCCAATGCGGCATTACAACCACAAAATCATTTTGTTTTTTGTATTTCTTGATTTCGGATACTACATAATCGTCATACATCGGATTGATACCAGGTTCTGTTTCCGTTGCCCATGGGCACCACCCCATTTTTTCTTTATCACAAAAAGCCAAAAATGCCACCTTTTTATCATGAACCACTTTGATTACAGGAGCACTGGCTTCTTGTTTGTTATTCCCTGCTCCAATATGACTTATCCCTAAATCATCAAGCAATTGGATAGTGTGTCTCGCCCCATTAATACCAAGATCAAAAAAATGATTATTAGCCAAGCTAACTATATCAAAGGAGAGTTGTTTCAACTTAAAAAGATCTTCATCTTTGGCATAAATGACATCGCACAAACGCTTCATCTTTTCTTCATTGAAATTTGGTTCATTTCCAATCGCAGTTTCCAAGGTACCTACTCTAAGGTCGGCTTTTTGTAAAAACTCAAGAACATCGTTCGAAACATAATCAGCATCTACACCTGAAAGAATGCCTCCAGGCATTATGTCTCCAACAGCAGCAATTTTAATCATGTATTATTACTATTGAAAATCACAAAAACGCGTATTTTTCTCTCTTTTCACTACCGACAGTATTTCTTCCGTGTAATCTCCGAAGGCTGGCCCATGGGCCACTTGACTTAATTCTGCGGCTCTATTCCATTCAATTAATATAGGATTACCTTCAATGTCCACGGCAATATCCCATCCTATCAAATTAAAATAAGGGAGCCTCTCATGTAAGCTTTTCGCAAATTCCAACACTGATGGAAATGAAGGTATTAAATACTCATTCAAAATAACACCTGTGTCAGTTTTGGGCATCATTTTCTCTTTGGGACTTCCAAAAGCATCACCTTTAATCCGGCCAGTTTGAAGATCAATATCCACCTTAATTCCACCGGCGGTTTCATTATCGATCAATTTGCCTTTCCGCCCAACCCGAAGTATTGCATAAAGTACCTTTATTCCTCTATCAACAGCTCTATAAGACAACACCCGAATTGTATTTACTGAGGTTGGATTCAACTTTGCCATGCTTGGATGTTGTTCTATTTTTTCCTGAATGATAAAATTCTTTTTGTACTGGTGAAACAAATCCGGCAACGACATGTTCAATTCAGGAATAAACCCATTCACTGTATGAAACAGATTCACCCCAACACCCCAATGACCTTCTAGTGTTGGTTTTATGACAACACTTTGAACATTATTGCAAATATCTACAGCTTCATTCTCCGAAATTGGATTACAACTATCAAAAAAACAGCCGTTCATGTTTTTTATTAAGGTTCTAGGCCTATTGACACTTGAAAACAAAATGTCATAAAAACCTTTGTCTGCGTATGGGAGACCAAAACGATTATTGTTAAGTCGATACAGTATTTCAGAGTTATAAATACTTGCAGGAATATATTTTTCAGAATATAATCCATTTCTGGAAAATAAATACTGATGCCAATAGGTTGGGACTTCTCTTCCAAAATGTTTCTTGAAATAGGCTTTGATATCCGCTTCCTGACCTTGAGTAAGCGGTTTCATCTGGCATAATTGCATAGACTTCTTGATGCCACGCTCAAACTTCTTTTCAATACGCTTTATTGTATATTTCTGTTCAAGGATTTTTAATGTTCCACTCATGTCGTAAAAGTATTAATGTTAAAAACAAACTAGTAGGTAAAATACTAAACTTTTATTCTTTTATTCCTCTTAATAACAGATTTCGTCTATTATCATTTCTCATTAGTGTTCTTATTGAAAAATCATTTCCAACACTCTTGCCCTTGAAATGTCGTAACCAATTCCTAATAATCAGTTTGGTACATTCTTTCAACGAATTCTCATGAAAAGTTTTGTCAATAATAGGCATTTCTTGGGATGCTGTCAACCGACGGCACTGATCATTTAAATACGATTCATATGCTATTTTATCATTCAAATATGAGCACAATTGCTGATTGTTTTTTTCTCTCTCTGCCTCCCTGTCCACTACAATTTGTACATTATCAATATTTCTAGTATTAATAATTTGGTAATTAATCTCTCCCGCCTTCAACTCCAATAATACACACAATCCTTCGTACCAATGAGGTTTGTTTGCCTTGAATTTTGTGTTTTCTTTACTATTAAAAAAGAAATTCCCAAGGCTATAAAATATTGGCTTTCCTTTGTATTCTTCCCAACCTTGCGGGCAATGCGGGTGGCTTCCAATTACGCCATCAGCACCATAATCGATAAAGTCCCTATATCTTGCAATGGTTTCAGGCAAAGGTACATCAATATACTCAATACCATTATGTGGTAATACAAAAAGATAATCCACATACTTCTTTGCTTCCATGATATCATGGTTGACACGAAGATCGTTGATATAAGCACAACCTAATCCATTGTGATGGAGGACGTCATCGAAAACACCGGTATATGCGGCATAGGTTAATGCGAGAAAACCTATTTTGATATTATTGATTTCAATGACTTTTATTTTATATGCTTCATCGTAAGTTCCTGCACCGAAAGCAGCATTTCCTAATACAGTTTTTGTTTTATAAAATCCAGCATCTCCCCAATCAAATGCATGGTTGTTGGCAATCGAAAACAAATTAAACCCAAGACCAATTAAAAAGTTTGGAACATCATCATTCTGCCAAAACCGTTCATATTGTTGAATTGGAAGAGTAACATCGGGTTTCAAAGGAACCTCAAAATTCAATATCTTCAAATCACATGATTTAATTAAATCCGCTAATTCTTTTGACACAGTGATTTCTGAAGCGGACGGTTTAGAACAGAAGTCACCAGCAAAAAACAAGGTTGTTTCTTTACCCATTACTAATACAATAAGATAGCGTGTATACTTATTTAATCAACAAATCATCCTCCCAAGACACAAATTCAACATGGTTTATTTCTCTAAGCATCTGTATTTGCTTAAGCATAGGCTGACGTTCGTGCTTTAGATACGAAGGGCTGTCATCGAGAAATACGCCGTTTTTATAGTTGGGATGACAATACAATTCAATGATTTTAATATCAGCAAGCGATTGTTGTTTTGTCAAATAGTAATCAATGTTAGTAGCAGGAATGTATTTCACACGAGGATTCCAACTCAATTGACGATATCGCTTATATTTTTCATCATCAATTTGGTGAAGTCCATAATAACGGACAGATTCTATTTTATATTTTCTAGTAAAAAGGTTTAACGCCAAAGAGACAGGCCAAGTCAAATTATACCATAAATGAAAATCAACATGCTTGTAATTTCCTTGCCCTTTTGTAACTTCTTTAAATTTTTTATACTGAGCAACCAATTCCCGATAAACAATGCTCCATTTTCTGATGTCAGAAAACCTACGCGGCAATCCTTTAAACTTTTTAAACTTGCCATCTATGCAGAAAAATGGATCTTTTCTCATAGCCTTAGTAAGCGGAGTGTCATCAGAATCTTCAAGCAATAAATTCGCTGAGAGATTGAAATGCAAGTGTATTCTATTGACATACCCTCCATTGTTAGCATAATCCAATGCTTCCTGCAGATGCTTACCTGTTACAATAATACCTGCAGAACAAACCAAGCCTTGCTTGAAAGAATCATCAATAGCACGATTTCTCTCAATGCTTTTCCCGAAATCGTCTGCGTTCATTATTATCTTCACCATAACAATTCTTTTATTAGATACATCTAATCCCTGTGTTTTTTCTTCTCCAACTGCTTAATCAATTTAAACTTATCTGGGATGATAGATAAAAAATAGGTATATGCTTCGGGCTTAAAGATGAAAGACCAACCCAAATAAACAACAGCATATACAAACAATTTCAGCACACCATCAGGATACATATTCAAATGTAACAAATTGCCAATGCCATAACTAACTAATGCGGCAAATAATGAAGCTATTGCAACAGGGAGTATATCCGCAATCTGCTTATTCCATTTGTAACCTACGTGTTTTGATACCAAACCTATATTGACTAAATACGAGAACCAATAATTAAAAACGACACCTGCCAACAATCCTTTCATTCCAAACCAGGCTAAACCAAGAACAACTGCTCCTATACCAACAATACGTTTAAACAAGGTCCACCAAAACAAAGTTTTACTTTTCCCAATTGCCGCAATCGATTGTAAATTAACAGCTTGTAAGCACCCAGCCAATCCAGCAATACACAATACCTGAAAATAAGGTACACTTTGTAACCATCTGTCAGAATAAAGAAACGCAAAAATAGGTTTTGCACATAACAACAATACAAACATCAATGGAAAAGTGATATACGCCAAGGTCATTGTTATCCTTTTGATAATATTAGCCAATGCTGTTTTATTGTCTTGTACTTCAGCAAAAAGGGGATATGTAATCTGGGTCATAATACCAGAAATACTATGAGAAGCTAGCTTTTCTGTACCTTCGGCTTTGGAATAATAACCCATTGTGGAAGGAGTGTACACTTTACCTATTAATAAACCTTGAATTTTCTGCCCAAATTGGTTAAGAAGATGCCCCAAAAACATATAAAATCCAAAACTGAACAGCTCCTTAAGAGACTGCCGAGAAAACACAAAAGCTGGCCGCCATTTGATAAAGAACCAGAATACCACAGCAGGAATGGATGCTGCAATCAAGTTTTGCGTCACCAACGCCCATACACCAAAACCTTTATATGCCATGAAAACCGTGATACACAATGCAATTATGGATGTGGTTATCGAAACAATAGAAAGCACCTTAAAATTCAATTTCTTTCTCAACTGATTGCGCTGAACAATATTAAAAGCATATATAAACAACACCAAACCTTGCACACGAAGCACGCCACACAACAAAGGTATCTTGTAAAAGCGTGAGATGGCAGGAGCACTCACAAACAGGATGGCATACATTAAGAAAGCCATGCCTATGTTCCACCAGAAAATTGTGGAATAATCTTCCAGCGTTGGACGCTTCTTTTGAATCAATGCAGAGCCAAAACCACCGTCTATAAAAGACTCTGCCACTACCATGAAAATGGAAAGCATGCCGATGCAACCATAGTCGTAGGGTGTAAGCAAACGGGCAAGAATAATTCCAGAAATAAACTGGATGAACATCATTGAATACTTCTGCAACGCTGTCCATACCATCCCAGTGGCGGCCTTTTGTTTTAAGCTTTCCGCCATATTATTTCCCTTCCGCGAAGTCTTTCAAATACGCAAACCTTGGAGTCAACTGGCCTTCTTTCAAAATCATGGAACGGTCAATCACATCGGAATGCTCTCCATTCAGCAAAGGTTCAAAAACGTGCTTCATCAACATGGTACCGAAATACTCGCTGGTATCCATGGCCAAGGCATTCGGACAGGTGTCAACAGCCATCACTGAAATATTATGGTCAGACGAAAATGCCGGTTCATCTTTCTCAGTCATGGGGTTGTAATCGAAATAAGGATCATCGTGAGTGGAAGAGCGTACAGTTGATTTTATGCTTCCCTTAATATCGCATGTCACGTCACCAATCATGCGGATGCGCATATCTTTGTTGCGCAAATCCTCCTCGCTCAAATAGACAGGAGCCTCTGGCCCCCAGAAATGAGCGCAAATCAGCATATCGGTTTTCTTCGCCCACTTCATAAAGTCACTTTCATAATCCTTGGGATTGTGTGTGAAATCACTCCATGAGAAAGTAGCTCCATCCTTGCGCTTTACCAAACGGTCGGCATCAACTACACAATAAGACAAAGTGTCGATGCTTGCATCAGAAAGATACGCTTCTTCGCTCATTCTATGAGCACCGATGCTTTCCAACACATGCTGTGCACCATGTGACACTCGACCAGCGCCCGTAACCAACAATTTCACCCTGGGCAATTCTATGTTTTTCAACGAGTCCAACAAACGATTAAGGGTAAACTGCCTATCCGGCTTAGGCAATTCGAACAATTTATGTTTCAAACCATAACCCCGCAATGTATAGTACACACCAACTACACCTGCCCACCAACCAAATGCACAGACACGAATATTGTTGTCATCCACAAGATATTCGTAATCGCAGAAAGTGATATGCTTCTGAATGAAAGCTTGCAACAAGGGACGGTTGTATTCCTGCATCTTGGCGATATGACCAAAGAAAAAATAGTGCTTGTTTGGAATAAGACTCTCAATTTTGGCTTCTTTGATACCAAACAATATGTCACAGTCACTCACATCACGAACGACTTCGACACCTTCTGATCGATATTGTTCATCGGAAAAAGCACGAATGTCACTTGTTTGTACCACAATTTGATGCTGGGGATATAATTTGTTTAACTCTGCCACCTGTTTGGGTGCAAGAGCAACACGATTGTCTACTGGATTTTTAGTTTCCTTTATTAAAGCAATTTTCATAATAATAATGGTTATTATTGTTATTCTTTCTTTTAATTCTTCTTCAATTTCTTTCGTTCCTCATCCGTCAAGGCTTCGTATTCATCCATACTGATGCCATACATCTCTTTCACCTTTTGAGCAATACGTTTACGACGACCTAACATCCAATACAAGCCAAAACAGACACCTAAACTGGCCACAACGACACCATAGAGCTGCCATTGCTCCGAGAAATGCGACTTATAGAACACCCACCAAACGCCTATGATCATCATGTTGAGGATGATTTCCATCAAAGAAGTCTCCAAATGATGGAAACCATAGTCGATGAAAGCATGGTGCAGATGGGTCTTGTCGGGATAGAAAGGCGACTCGCCACGGCTAATACGGCCAAACATCACTCGAACCGTATCGAAAACAGGAATGGCCAACACCGCCAAGGCATAAGCAATCAAGCAGAAGTTGGTCTCCTCTGTTTGTCTGGCGCAAGCCGAGTCCTTTGTCAGCATAGCCATCACCATGTCACAAAGAGCAATGCCCAACATCATGGTTCCCGCATCGCCGATGAACATTTTTGACCGGTTGCCAAAGACATTCATGATGAAAAACGGGATAAGCCCACCTATAATGGAAGCTGCCAAAGCAGTTCTGACAAAGTCGTGAGAGTAGAAGAACAATATCCCATAAAAGCCGAATGCCATGATGCAAATGCCCGAAGAAAGACCATCGATGCCGTCAATCATGTTGATGGCGTTGATGATGCCTATACAACCGAAAACAGTCAACGGCCAGGCAATCCAAGGTGAAATTTCATGCACTCCCCAAAGACCGTGAAGATCGTTGACCGGATAATTGTTTCCAACAGCTAAAGCAATCACGATGAGGATTTCGAAAACAAATCTCAAAAGTGGAGAAAGTTTCTTTATATCGTCCCAAGCCCCAATAATGAGCATCAGAAGCATGGCTATCTGTACCAAGACGATGGAATGGCAATCATGTTTGAACCAATAACACAAAGAACCTGCCATGGCACCCATGAACACCACAAACCCGCCCATGACAGGAACGGGGACTCGTTGAAGCTTTCTTGCTTCTGGGTTGTCATAAAAATGATTCTTTTTCGCAAAAGACAGTACCGGTTGGTGCACCAATGCCGCCACTAGCAGCGAAATGAAAAAAACTAAAACAATAAAATAGATGTCAGGCATACTGAGAAAAATAAAAAACGACTAAAATGATTTCTTCCTTTTTTCTTCCCTATAAATCTTGGGAAGTGTAGCAACAATCTGATGACAGCGTTGCAACTGTTTCTTGGGCTCGGAAAACACCCTATACACAAACTCCAAATGGTGATCAATCATCCATTTTGGAGCGCGTTTGGGAGCATTTTCGATTCCGCAATAAAAATTGAAAACAGCACCCACACCTATCATCACCCCTCTTTTCAGATGAGGTTGAAGTCGATGCATGAAGTTTTCCTGCTTGGGAGCACCCAAGGCCACCCAAACAATGTCAGGGTTGTCCTCATTAATCATTTTGGCAATAGCGAGATAATCAAAATCCTCGACCTTGCAAAACGGAGGGGCAAAAAACGTCATATTACTGACTGAAGGGTCTTTTTTTGACAGTTCATTTCTCAAACCGTCAAGTATCTGTTGTGAAGTACCAATAAAGAACTGCCTATATTGCTTTCTGTCCGTCAAGTCCTCAAAAATCTGGCTGCCACAATATTGCTGATACTCGACACCATAGAGCCTTTTAAGAAACACAGGCACCCAGCTGCTGTCGCAGATGGAGAACAAGCTTTCGTTCACTATCCTACGATACTCCAAATCCTTATGCACCATCTGCAAGATATTGCCATCAGCAACACAGATGTATCGGGCTCCCTCTTTTTGAAGTTGCTCATCTATCTGGTTCCAGATGGTCTGTCTGTCGAATTCGTAGCTAATGTTGAAATAGGTGTTCATTTACTTGAGGTACCTATGCTTGTGATTGAATTTGGTTTCTGAAGATTTTAAAACGATGTCTTCTTCCGGATTAGCTACGTTGCTTATTACCATTTTTGGCATCTTGCCGTCTTTTGCAGGAAGAATGTAATTGGCACCTTTAACGCAACCGTTGTCCGAGTCTTCATGTGCCTCAAAGCGTATGCTTCCATCAACGGTATTGTCCCGAATCACAATGTTAATATTCGCCCTCTCGATACCTGATTCAGAGGTGTTGGAACGCTCAACGAAGGTAACACGGCGGGAGTCAATGCACATACTGTTGGCAATATCTGTGATGACATTGCCATATATTTCAATATTGCTGGCGCCATCGTCACAAAAAATGCCTCGGTTATGCTTTATTCCAGAGAAGTCGTGGATGTAGTTGTTTCGGACAATCGAGCCAGCGTTTTTGGTGGCAAGGTAGATGGCTCCACCATCCATGATGCCGTAGTTTTCAATATGGTCTAAATAGTCTTGACTATAGCTCAAATCATTGTTTTCTATGACTCCTGTGCAAGGTTGTTTCATATCGCTTTTGTACCAAACACCTGTACGGATTCCACAATAGCCAAAGTCTAAGAAAACGTTATTAGACACACGATAGTTTGTTCCTAGGCATCCAACGCATTTGGTGTTGTGCATGCGCTTACCCATCGACTTGAAGCTGTTTTTCTCCACCACTGTATTGGCACTTCCGTTATTCGACCAGATGCCATAATAATACGAATCTGCAAATTGGTTGTTGTCGATTTTGACGTTTGGTGATGCCGAAACCGTGATGATGCTTCCTCGCATGCCATAAAAGCCGCACTTGTGAATCCTTATCTTTTTACATGCTGTGTTTCTAATAATAATTGCTGGATGAGATTCTGCAAAAGCATTTCCATAAAATTGGATGCCATCAACCTCCACAATGGCAAACTTGCAATTTTGAAAGGTCAAGTAGTTATACGTCTTGCCTTCCCACACCGATGTGACACCATTTGGAAGATGCACTTTTCCGTCTGTGATACGAAAATAGTCCTCACCAGTTTCTATATTGCAGAGTTTGTAACGGATGGTTTTATTGCCGTAGTTGTAGTCGTCGTTCACGTTGTATCCACCATAAGAGGATTCTTTCAGGTCATCGGCGGTGAAGTAGATGTACTGCCCTTCTATCTTTTCAATCTTATAAGTGCTCGACTGGTACCAATGTGTGATAAGAATATAAGCATTGTTGAAATCTATTTCGGACGGAAAAGCGTTGTTGCATTTTAACCGACAAAGCTTTTCCTCGGCATTCAAAACCTCGATGAGGCTATCGGCATATTTGACGTATGACCAAGTCTCTACATCCTTGTTGCCACTCATCCAACTGTTGCCTACTGAGAAAGTACCTTGATAATTATCTCCATCATGATACTCATGTCCCTCCGGAATCAATGTTGCACCGTGACCGACAAAGCGAATCTTTGTGCTGGCGGCATCAATATCTTTTAATGTGAAGTGCTTTTCTTTTGCAATGTAAGTTCCTGGCAACAAGGATACTCGAATGTTCTTTTCTCCCGCTTTGATTGTGCTTGTTAGTTTTTCCTGTAATCCATCGAACTCCGCTTGGTTACCGACAACTAGGGTAGTACATCCGACAGATGTCAATGATGCAACAAAAAAACAACAAATGTAAAAAACAACGATCTTGAATGGATGAAGCATTGTAAAATCCACAAAAGGGAATTCAAATGTTACTATTCTGCAAAAACAACAGATGACGTTTTTTTTCTTCTTCGGTAGAAAAACGATTTTTAATGAACTTCGCCGGATTGCCGCCAACAATGAT
>Ga0255061_10000247_pt1 | contig 14569 bp, 5 predicted proteins | sample 174RNAGHGhighgp2_FD_183093 | JGI IMG/M metagenome (GOLD analysis project Ga0255061, IMG submission 183093) | Metatranscriptome of sheep rumen microbial communities from Palmerston North, Manawatu-Wanganui, New Zealand - 1742 RNA GHGhigh gp2... | ecosystem: Host-associated > Mammals > Digestive... | reverse complement strand
GCAATTACACAAAACAGCGCAAAAAATAGTGAAAAACAACAAAAACTAAATAAACATGCGTATGACAAACCGTTTAAGCAATTGGAGCAGGTACTCCTCACGGGTGGTGTGCCTGCTGGCGGCTTGTGGGCTGATGTATGCTTGTAAGGATGAATTTGTGCTGGACGATGAAAAACCCAGCTTCCTTAACGCAAGCATTTACGAAAGCCTGGAGCAGAGCGGTAACTACAGAACCTATCTGAAGTTGCTGGCTGACGAGGATGTGAATCCCAAGGGGGAGAATGTGCGACAACTGACTGACGTGTTGAAGCGAACAGGTTCAAAGACAGTCTTTGTGGCAAACGACTCCGCTTGGGATGCCTTCTTTAAATCCAATGCCCAGCTGCCTGAAAGTGACCCTTGGCACTATGCCACAAGTTACGAGAACTTGAGCCAGGCTCAGAAAAAGTTGTTGGTACACACCAGTATGCTCAACAACGCCATCGTAATGGAAAACCTGGCAAGCAGTGAGTCCGAAGGAACAAGCTCACCAACCCGAGGAGAGTACATGAGGCGCTACACCGACGTAGAGGCCACCGACTCCATTACCTTTGTGGCACCGGAGGACTTGCCAAAGTATTACTCCGAGACAGAGAAAGACTACTGGGAACGCTTCCGCTCGGAGAATGGCGGCAAAGGCATTTACATGGCCATTGACTCCACTCTGCCCATGATGATTCACTTCACGGCGGAGCACATGTCGAGGAACGTCATCGACCCCAACGACTTCCATCTCTTTATGGGCGGGCATAAGGGACGCGACCGCAACACAAGCGACGTCCATATCTACGATGCTATACTGAAAGAGAAGGACGGCGTCTGCGAGAATGGCTATGTGAACGTCACCGAGAAGCCCCTCCGCCCGCTTCCCAACATGGCAGAGGTCATCCGTACCAACGGCAGGACGAAAATCTTCAGCCATATCCTTGACCGCTTCAGCGCACCGTTCTACTGCGACCGCATAACGGAAGCGTACAAAATCCTGCACCCAGACTTCACAGACTCTATCTTCACCAAGAGGTACTTCTCTAACAATAACTTCGCTGTGAAGGCAGGATATATAAGGGCAAGTGCAAACGGTGACATCCCCAAGTACGAACCGGGTCCCAGAGGAACGTACCAGCCATATTCTCCCTTCTTGGAGAATGCCGACCCAAAACTTAAGGGCTTGACACCTGCCCTCAAGTACGATCCGGGATGGAACGGCTATTACGACGAGGTGGATGTCCGCAAGGACATGGCTGCCATCTTCGTGCCAAGCGACGAACAGATGTGGCACTACTTCACAGAAGGCGGCGGTGCTGACCTTATCCTCACCTTCTATGCCAATGAAGGCGTGGCAGGCAAGGAGATTCCCTATGTTCGTCCTACAAACGACGAAGAACTCTTCAGGCAGATTGACTGCATCCCCCTCGACAAAATCGAGACTCTTATCAATAACTTCATGCAGCGCTCATTCGTCGGCTCAGTTCCCAGCAAGTGGGGCAAGCTTACCGATGACGTAATGGATCCGCTCTTCGAGAATGTGGATGAGGCTATAGCACAGCTCGACACCAGCCTGCTCTGCAGCAACGGCGTTGTCTATGTGATGAACAGAACCTGTGTGCCTGCCGACTACCGCTCCATTACGGCTCCCGCATACATCAGCCAGACAAACCAGATTCTCTATTCTGCTATCTATGGTGCCTTCATGAAGTTGAACTACTACGCTTACCTGAAGGCCATGCAGAGCCGCTTCACATTCCTTATGCCAAGTGACTCGGCAATGGCATACTACTACGACCCTGCCAGCATGAAGAGCCGTACGCCCCGCGTCTTCGAGTTCTATTTCACAGGCGGCGAAAATCCTGTGAAGTCAAGAGCCAAGAAATACTTCTGTCTTTATAATAGGGGCGAGGGCGAAATCGGAACCATTGGTAGTACAATCCCCGGCGCAAACGGTAAAATCGAGAATGACGAAATCGTCAACCGTCTGAAGGACATCCTCGAGAGCCACACCATCGTGCACGACGGCACCAACCCGATGATGCACACCGGCAAGGTGGGCCAGGACTACTGGGGAATCGACACTTCTACACCTCTCGACGAATACTACCTTTCCAAGAACGGCAATGCCGTGAAGGTTGTTCGCGACGAGAACGACAGTATCATCGCATTCAAGGGCGGCTTCCAGCTTGAAAACGAGCGTCAGGCACGTTTAGGCATTCTCGACCCGGAAAAGGCAGCACCTGGCGCCCTCATCTGCGAGGTGAAAAAGCCGCGATACATGGACAACGGTAACACTTATATACTTAGGGCTCCGCTGGTTCCAACCTATCGTAGCGTGTACAGTATCTTTACCAATGACTTTGACTTGTACAAGGAAGAGGCAGGCGAAACGCCTTACAGCGAGTTCTACAACCTCTGTACAGCAGGTCAAGGCTTTGAAGAGGCCATCGTCGCTTGCGGACTTGTTGATGGCAAGCTGACAGGCAAAACGCGTGAATCAGCACTCAAGAAGTTCAGGATCTTTGTCTCCGACAACGGACCTGACTACAATGTGCAGTTCTTCAACAACTATCGTTACACGATTTTCGTTCCCACCAACGAGGCAATACAGGATGCCATCGAGCACGGCTTGCCCACATGGGAAGATATAATTACAGACTTCCGCACGCATTGCAAGCCTGCAATGGAAGAGAATGAAGATGGAACGGCATGGGTCGTAAAGACAGATGTCAATGGCGACATCGAATACACCGACTCACTTGCTACCTACGAGGACTCCCTGCGTATCGCAGCAAAAATCACTTATCTGACCAACTTCGTTCGCTATCACTTCGCAGATAATTCTGTCTTTGCCGACAGAACCGTGCTTCCTGCCAACGAAATGGTAACATCAAGCTACGACAAGGAACTTGAATTGTTCTGCAAGCTCCATGTTGACCGTGTCCAAAATGGCACTGGAACAGACCTCCGCGTATGCGATGACGTGACTTGGAAGAAAAACGGCAACAGTATGGAGGGAACAACCATGCCCTTCGTGACAATCAGTGAGATAGACGGACTGGACGTGAAGAATGTCCTGGCTCGTGACATCTCCTGTAACAAATCACCAGGCCCCAACCAGAGCATGACAAACGTCACCATCAGCTCTTCCAGTGCAGCGGTGATACACTCTATCCCAGGCTATCTGAATCACACCGAACTGGATGAAGACGGTCGTCACGACAGCACATGGAAAGACCTTCAGTCTGCCAAAAGATACTTAAAGAGGTACGCTATTCGATAAAATCATCCTACTATGAAGAATAATATAACCAAGCTTTTACTGCTTTGGGTAGTCGCACTCATGGCACTACCCGCAAGCGCACAGCAACGGCGTATCTCCGGTACCGTTTCTGATGATATTGATGTCATCATTGGTGCCAACGTCGTGGAGAAAGATAAGAACAATCGTATTGTCAGTCAGGCCATCACCGATATGAATGGTAACTTCACCATGAATATCAAGGACCCCAACAATACGCTGGAGATTTCCTTCATCGGCTACAAGAAATGGAGCCAGAAGATAGGAAGTGGCAAAAGCGTCTTCAAGGTAACACTGGAAGACAACACAAAGCAAATCAAGGAGGTAACGGTAAATGCCAAGAAGTTAGCTCCCACCACAGGACTTGAGATTCCTGCCCGAGAGTACGCCGGTGCAGTGCAGAACTTCAAGATGGACGATATGGAAGGTCTTGCCTTCGAGTCCGTTGACCAGGCTTTGCAGGGTCAGATTGCAGGTCTCGACATTGTGCCCAACTCTGGTAACCTCGGTTCTGGTACGACCATGCGTCTGCGTGGTACTTCCACTATCAACGGTAATGCCCAGCCTCTGATTGTCCTCAACGACCACATCTTCCAAATCCCCGAGGACGAAAAGGACAGGTACGACTTTGCAACAATGGACAACGAGGAGCAGTTCTCGACACTCCTTCAGGTGAACCCCGAGGACATCGAGAGCATCACTGTCCTGAAGGATGCAGCCAGTACCGCAAAGTGGGGTGCCGATGGTGCCAACGGTGTCATCGAGATTAAGACACGCCGTGGCCATCGTGGCAAGACACGCGTCAACTTCACCTACAAGTTCAGCGGCACATGGCAGCCCCAAGGCTATGAGATGCTCAATGGTGACGGATACACCATGATGCTCAAGGAAGCATACTACAACCCCAATCACCAGAACACTCTGATGCCGGAATTGGACTACAACACGGAGCAACCCTATATCTATCACCACTTCAATCACAATACTGACTGGGTGAAGGAGGTAGAGCAGTTCGGCCAGGAGCACAAGTTCACGGTGAACCTCTCCGGTGGTGGCGAAAAGGCAACATTCCGTATCAGTGCCAACTATGATAAGAGCACTGGCTCTATTATCGGACAGAAGCTCGACCGCTTTACCAGCTCTACGGCTCTGGACTACTGGGTGAGTGACCGTATCAAATTCTCAAGCAACATCAACCTGGCCTTCACGACCAACCACAAGAACTACGGCAACGACATCCTGGCGCGTGCATACAACGCTATGCCTAATATGAGTGTCTATGAGTACAGATTGATTGATGACGGAAACGGCAACGCCATTCCTGTCCTGACCGACGACTACTTCAACATGTTGCCTTTGGCAGCTGTTTACAGCACAGGTAGTACCGACCCCATAAGGGATAATATGAACCAGAAAGTGAATAATGGTCAGCAGACATCTTTCGACCTCAACGATATGTTCACTAACGGCAACCCCGTGGCGCGTGCCAATTTGGCATGGTGGAAGATGAAGCAGTACAACCTGACTCCACAGTTCAGCATCGAGTATAAGTTGCTTGGCAAGGATGATGACCATCATAAATTAAATTATGTGGGCGACGTACAGCTCAACATCTTCAATACCAGTAACGACCATTACTGTCCCAGCGAGCTCAGAACCATGGAATGGGTTTGGGGTGGCGACAATGCTGCAAAACTCACAGCCAACGAGCGTAACTATGTCAGCAATTCAGAGGACAAGTCCCTCGAGTTCACCACACGCCATGACTTGCGTTACTATTCTGCCTTCAAGAACCGCGACCACAGCCTGAGCGGCTTGGTTCGTTTCGACATGGCCGTCGGCAACAGCAGCTCTCAGGACCTCGGCCTGTGGAACGTGCCTAACGGCATTACCGACCCCACTGTTGTTGCTTTGCTTCGTTCTGCAAGCTCTGGCAACAGTGAGTGGAGAAGGCATAGCTTCCTCGGACAGGTACACTATTCTTATAAGAGCAAGTACTCCGTGGACGGCTCTGTACGCTGGGACGGCCGAACCAGTTTCGGTCGTGGTCACAAGTACGGCTTCTTCCCCTCGGCAGGTGCTCGTTGGAACATTATCGACGAGGGCTTCATGGATTGGAGCAAAAACTGGTTGAGTATGCTTGCGGTGCGTGGCTCTTGGGGTATTACCGGCGGCAACAGCGATGCAGGCAGCAGCCAGTACAACAAGTACGCGACTAACGGCTATTACAATGGTCACCAGGTTATCACACCGGAGAACCTCTCGCTGACAGAACTGCGTTGGGAGAAGACCCAGAAGATAAACTTCGGTTATAACATTGGCTTCTTCAAGGATTTGATTTGCTTCGAAGGTGAAATTTACGACCATAAGACAACAGACCTGATCGTGAATGACCTCCGTATCGCCAGTGCCAATGGCTTCTCATACCTTGGCAAGGTGAATGCAGGTGTCCTCCGCAACAAGGGTTGGGAGTTGAACTTCTACACCTCCAAAATCTGTAAGGTTGGCAAGTTCTCTATGAAGCTGCGTGCAAACATCGCCCAGAACTTCAACGAGGTAGAAGAGATGAATCCTCTTATCCTTGAGAGCCTGAACGGTGCAGAGACTTATCAGCCCGGCAACTTGAACTACAACAAGCGCGTGCAGATAGGCAATGCCCTCGGTTCTATCTATGGCCTCCATTATTTAGGAGTTTATAAGTATGATTACGACCACAATGGCATTACCAGTGCTTCAGTCAACGCCTACGGATATGCGGAAACAGACCAGAACGGTGTTTCTTGGAAGAACGCTCAGGACAAAGGACTTGACTGGGGTAAGGGCAGTGGCTACGACGAGAGTAACTATCCCATCAATACAGCTGCGGCAGACGCCCGTCGTCAAGGTCGTCAGATTGAACTCCTCAATCCTGGTGAGGTCTCTCTTTGCCCCATCGCTTACGATGCTGACGGTCGTATGTTGACAGATGCCAAAGGTATTCCCCTGCCAATGTATTATTGCTACAACGAAGGCTATCGCTATCAGTTCCAGGGCGGTGATGCTATCTACGAGGATATCAACCATGACGGACAGATTGACCGATACGATATGGTTTACCTCGGCAACTCCAACCCCAAGTGTAACGGTGGCTTCGGCATCAATCTCTACTATGGCAGACTCTCTCTGAATGCCGGTTTCAATTTCCGTATCGGCAACCAGATTGTCAATATGGCGCGTATGAATTTGGAGAGTATGTTGAACAACAAGAATCAGAGCTTTGCCACCACATGGCGTTGGCGTAAGAATGGTGACGAAACAGTCGTTCCTCGTGCTTTGAGTAGTGTCAACGGTTATAAGAGTTACAATTCTCTGCCCAGCGACCGCTATGTGGAGAATGGCGACTATCTGCGTCTGCAATACATTCAGTTGAGCTATGACTTCGATGCCAAGAAACTTCAGAAGTATGGCATCAACCAGCTGAAGCTGTTTGCCTCTCTGAACAACCTTTGGTGCTGGACCAAGTACACAGGTGTTGACCCCGACGTCTCTCCTCAGGGATTCGCAGTGTCAACCGACAACAACCGTACTCCCCGCACAAAGTCATTCACGTGTAGTTTAACCCTTGGCTTCTAAAATTGTGACGACAATGAAAAGTTTTAAGAACATATATCAAGCAATCTGCTTCACGGGACTTTTGGCTCTCAGCACATCTTCCTGCACGGACTGGCTGACCATTTATCCTCAAGACCGTGTCGTAGAGGAAAACTTCTGGGAAGATAAGAACGACCTGGAAGGCGTGCGTTACGGTGCATATCGGCAGATGGCATCAACCGTATCCCAGTTTGCTGTGTGGGGTGACCTTCGTTCCGACTCCTATAGTATAAATTCGGTTGACCATAGCGATCAAAAAAACCGTAATACATACATCGAGATTATCCAAGGTATGCCCGACTCCAGTATGTCTGTCTTTGACTGGGGAGGTGTTTATACCACAATCAACTATTGTAATAAGGTGTTGAGCCATGGTGCTGAAGTCCTTGCAAAGGACAAGCAGTTCACTTCTGGCGAATGGATCCAGATGGAGGCAGAGATGACAGCTCTTCGTGCATTGAACTACTTCTATCTGATTCGTGCTTTCAAGGATGTTCCTTACACGACAAAGGTGATAAACAAGGACGCGGAGGTTGAGGACTTCCCCCTCACAAATCAGCTTGTGGTACTCGACTCCATCATCAACGACTGTGAGCGTGTGAAAGGCAAGGCCCGCAATCGCTTCAGCGCCAAGCGCGACTCCAAAGGCATGATTACCAATTGTGCAATCTATGCAATGTTGGCAGACATGTATCTGTGGCGTGGTTCTTTGCATGAAGGACGTCACGGAAGGACAGGAACAGACATTGTCAACGGAGAATCCGTCTCTCACGATGTTTATGAAGACTACAGGAAATCTGCAGAATATGCCGATTTGTGTCTGGCTTCGTTGGCTAATCAGACAAGGGAAGAGAGGACAGGCGGAGGTCTTTCCACCATTGCCGATGAGACCGTTAATTACGGCCTCTCTAACTGCGACATGATTAAGAACGACTTCGAGGGTGCAGCTCAGGCAACCGTACCGAGCTTGGAGGCTCAGACGGCAATCTTTAATTATAAGAACAGTCGTGAGAGTATCTTCGAGTTGCAGTATAGTGTGTCTGACGGTTTGAAGAATACCGTCGTCAATAGCCTTTATGGATTTGGTAACGGTACGCACTTAATGGTTAACAAGGATGCCTTGGATGCTATTTATGATGGCGGCGTAACCGGTGTCGGAGACAATGGCGGCATGTGGGATTCCCGTACTTGGATTGGTTGCCAGAACAAGTTGATTCCCGGTAGTAGCATTAGTACTGAAACGAGTGCCCAGGCACAGGCCGGTTATTATTGCATGAAGTATCAATTGCTTTCCGAAAAGCCCCTGAACATGGATGGTGCATCGGACAGCAGGGAAATCAAGAGCATCAGGTACACATCCACGGAATACAACAACTGGATAGTATATCGCATGACCGACGTGATGCTCATCAAGGCCGAGGCACTTGCCTGTCAGGGTACTTCTACAGCAAATCAGGTCAATGCCATTTGCAATGCCGTCCATCGTCGTTCATATTGTAACTTCAGGAATTCTACAAAGATTCCTGATTTAGATGCGACGAGAGGAACTTTAGGCAATGCCAGGGGTACTGCAAAGAATCAGCTGAAGAGTGGTGTGTCTTTGTCTGCAAGTATTGTGATGGTACTGAACGAACGTCAGATAGAGTTTCTTGGAGAAGGAAAGCGATGGTTCGACCTGGTTCGTCTGGCAGAACGGTGTTCTTCTCCCCAGTACAAGGGCAAGGATGACCCGGACGACCCCCGGGAGCCTGGAGTCAAGAATGGTCAGACAGGTATGAAAACAATGGTTGAGGCATTCCTCGGAACTGGTTCGGGAGGCAATTTAGTAACTACCTTGACCAACCGCTTCAAGAACCGTTATGGTCTGTATTGCCCCATTTATTACATGGAGGTAAAGGCCAGCAATGGTGCTGTCGAGCAGAATCCTGTTTGGAACAAGTCTAAGTACGAACAGTAAGAGAGAAATAACTTCAGTTATAAAAGACATATATAATAATATGTATAATATGGCTAATAACAGAATAAACAGATACATCGGTGCAATCGCACTGGGTACAGTCCTTTTGGCTGTACCGGGTTGTACTGACTCATGGGACGATCATTACAGTAATGAGCCTGTCTCTGGAACAACGAAAACGTTGTGGGATGTGATAAACGATCCCGATAACAATTTCAGTCGTTTCGCTGATATCGTCAAGCACGCCAAGTATTATAAGGACAACACGCATGCGGTGTCCACATACACCTATGAGGACATCCTCAAAGGTGGTCAGGTGAATACAGTCTGGGTGCCGGATAATGATGCGCTAACTGAAGCAGAATACCAGAAGTGGATGCAAATGCTGGATATGAGCAGGGCCGACGGAGAAGGCGGCAGCAATGATGCCTATAATGTTCAGCAACAGTTCTTAGGCAATCACATTGCCTTGTGGCGTCACAGCATTTCCGAACCTGGAGTAGATACTGTGAAGATGATAAACGGTAAGAATCTGGTATTCGACAAGGGGGCGCGGAAGCTTGAAGGGATTTCTCTTGGCGAATACAACATTCCTACTACCAATGGCGTGTTACACGTCCTTAAGGGCATTGCTCCATTCCGCTACAACTTCTATGAGTATCTCAAGTACAGAGACCCCCAGACGGAGTTCGGCAAGTATGTGGTGGGCAAGGACACAACCTACTTCTTTGCAAGCGGAAGTATCGAAGGTTTGCCTGACGAGAATGGTAACCCGACTTATGTTGACAGTGTTTACTTCACCAGCAACCGTTTGTTCGAGTCAAGGCGTTATCTGCCTGATGACGGAGCAGAGAAATGGTTGATGTCAGAGAATGGCTTTAATGCACGCATCAACAATGAGGACTCAGTGTTCGTTATGCTTATGCCCACCGATGAAGCATGGAATGCTGCGTACAATAAGTTAGAGGAGTCCCATCTTTATGGATTCAGGTATGAGGACAAGTCGAAAGGAGACTTAAGTGGCAACGCAACTGTGGTATATCTCGACGTTCCCGATACCTTGCAGAAGATGAGCATTGAGATGGATCTTGTTTCTCCCCTTGTGTTCAATATCCACAAGCAGCCCAAGGTTGGCGGGGAGATGTGGACGCTCGAAAGCTTCCAAAAGAAAAAGGGAGACGGAGCCGAGTATTTGCTCAACACATTCGGTGATACACTCCGCACCGTTGGCGACTGGAAGCTGTCCGACCTCTTCATAGGAGAACCGACGGAGATGAGTAACGGTCTCGCTTATGAAGTCGACTCTTGGAATTTCCCATCACAGTTCTATACGCCGGACGTAAATGTTGAGATTGAGCATACAGGTATCTTCTACAACATTGAGAGCACAAGGTACAAGGTTGGCGGTGATTCCCAGAGATACACTTTCTCCAATGATGCTTTCAAGGATATTGCCGATAGGTATGGCCGTGTCAACAAGAATAACTTTTTCCATCTGACCGGCAAGGGCCCGACGGAAGCCCCGAATGTGGACATAAAGCTCTTTGGCAACGACCCCAACGCATACGTTCCCGATGCACAGGTAATGAGTGGCAAGTACGATATTCAGGTTGTCCTTGTGCCGCATTGGTACATTGACATTGCTGCTGCCGGAAAGATTGACAGGAAATTCTACGCGATTGTAGATACGATTGTCAGCGAGTACGACATTACCGATACGACATTTGTGCGCAGCGAAACGGAGATAGATACTGCCTACATCAAGAAACTTGCCGCCACGAACAAGTATAAGTTTAATGCCACATTGTCTTATAATGACGGCACAGTTAAATCCAACGGCAAGGACAAGACTTTTAAGTTGACAGGCATAAAGGGTCAGAATTATGATGGAAAGGGCTATATATACGATGGACTGAAGGTGGATACTTTAACCTTGGTTGAGGATTTCGAGTTCCCAGTCTCTTATAAGAACATGCGCTTTTCTTACCCGACGATATATATCCAAGGCGCTACCGGCAAGTCGGATGCCAAGGATGGATACGTGTATGACCTTGTAATAGACAAAATCATACTAAAGAGAAAAAATTAGCTTGTCCCACAGTAATACGATAGCAGAATTATGAAAAAGATATTCAACAATACATTCTTGCATAAGACTTTGGGTATAAGTCTGTGCTTCACGGCTCTTTCCTGCTTCTGCGTGACGAATGTCTGTGCGCAGGATGATTTAGGATTAGAGGAAGAGGAAGTCGTTGGTTTCAAGAAGACGGCCAGGCCTAAAAAGGAAAAGACCTACGAGATGAAGGAAATCACCGGCTTCGTGACCGACGATGCTACGGGTGAGCCGATGGGCGGCGTGCGCGTTCAGGCATTGGGCTTGGAAAGATATTCTACCCTTACCGAGGAGGACGGCAGCTACAAGTTGTCTATTCCTGTGTTCTCGGATGCAGTCTATGTTTATGCCGAGGGATACAATCCCTTGCAGGTGACAGTCAAGGAAGGCCGGGCAGATGCAAATCTGATTACCACAGTGTTCAACAGTTCCTTCACCGACGGTACAACCATCATTTCGCAGAAGACGGCTTTCGTAGATGAGAGCAGTAGTGTCTCTGTTGACCAGGACATCGAGCGCCTGTTGTCTGGCGATGTGCATACGATTTTGCGTAATGGCATTCCCGGCATTGGTTCTTACATGACCATCCGTGGCGTGACTTCCATCAATGCCAATGCACAGCCTCTCATCATATTGGATGGCAATATGATTGACCCCCAGTACGACCGCGAGACTATGCACGAGGGATTCTACAACAACCTTCTCGCCGGTATAGACCCCGAGAACGTCGAGAGCGTGCAGGTCATTAAGAACGGTACTGCTCTTTACGGTGCGAAGGGCGGCAATGGTGTCATCATTATCAACACCAAGCGCGGCAAAAGTATGGCAACGAAGATTGGCGTCCGCATCTATGGTGGCGTTGAACTTGCGCCCAAGAAGCTCGATGTCCTCGGTGGCGAAGATTACAGCTCCTACCTGAGTGATATGATGAGCACCATCAAGAATATGTCGGCGAGCAGCCTTAACACGTATGCCTTCCTGGACAAGAGCCCGACGAACTACTACCGCAAGGTCTTCAGCAACAACACGGACTGGCAGAAGGATATGTATCGTAGTGCCATGACGCAGAACTACAAGATCAACGTCGAGGGTGGTGACGAGATAGGCATGTATGCTCTTTCTCTTGGCTACACCAATGGCAAGTCAACGGGCAAGGGTACGGACTTCGACCGTCTGAACCTCCGCTTCAACACCGACATTCAGGTCTTCCAAAAACTTCGTACAGGACTGGATATTGTTTACAACCAGGTAAGCTATAACATTCTTGACAACGGATGGAGCGAGGACTATTCCATGCAGAACATCGGCTCTACCAATGTGTTGGGTCTCATTCAGGCTCCTTTCATCAGTCCCTATTCTTATTATTATGATGAAACAGCTACGAATCAATTTTCCAGCGACCGTCTGGCTTTGTCTTCCGACTATGCAGGCAAGTATGCCAGCAATGGCGGCAACTTGCTGAAGAACCCCTTCCAGTTCCCTCTCACCCTTGGCGACAAGGGTATCAACGAGGCTCTTCGCAATCCCTATTGGATTCTGGAGAATGCTCCGGGCGACAACAAGAACTACGCCCAGTGTACGCAGATTGACCTGAACGTAAGTCCCAAATATCAGGTGACAGACAATTTCAGCATCAGCGACCGCTTCAACTTCCTGATGACCCGTAACAGCGAGAAGTACTTCCTGCCCGTCAACGGTACGACCAATTACTTCCTCAAGGATTTGGGCGACATCAACGCTGTGCAGAAGACGCTCTTCTCCAAGCAGACCACCATACAAAATGACTTGCGTCTTGACTGGCGCAACATCTATGGAGCACACACGGTCAACGTCTTCGGCGGGTGGCGCTACAACAACTACTCCTACAGCTACAACTACATGCGCGGCTACAACAACGAGAACGATAAGCTGCCTGTCATGAACAAGAACATGGCTTACCTCAACTATGGCGGTACCAATGACAACTGGATTGACATGGCATTCTATCTCGATGCCAACTACAACTACTCTAACCGTTACTTCGCAGATGCAACCGTTAGCATGCAGTCGAGCAGCCGCTTCGGTAAGAACACCAAGGCAGGCATCCAGCTGGGCGGAGTAAGCTGGGGCATCTTCCCCTCCATACAGCTTGGTTGGCTTATCTCCAACGAGAAGTGGTTCCCCTACACCCACGGTGCTGTCAACTACCTCAAGCTGACGGCAGGCTTTGACCAGAGCGGTAACGACGACCTCGACTACTATGCAGCCCGCACTTACTGGGAGAGCATGAAGGTGACGAACAACACGGTGGGCCTCTACCTCAACAACATTGAGAACAGTACCATCCAGTGGGAGACAACGACGAGGTGGAATGTTGCCCTTCAGGGTGTGTTCCTCAACAACCGCCTTACTGCAGGCCTTGACTTGTTCTGGAATAAGACCACTGACCTGCTTACCCTCAAGGAGCTGCACTATATGTCCGGCATGAAGAAGTACTGGACAAACGAAGGTGCTCTCACCAACCGCGGCTTCGAGTTCAATGCCAATGCGGCAATCATCAACCGCAAGAACTGGAAGTGGGAGCTGGGCTTCTCCTTGGGCCATTACAACAACAAGGTTACCGACCTCCCCGAAAGTACCAGCAACTACATCAAGCTTACCGATGTCAATGGCGGACATGCTGAGACCATTCACGGCTATACCTCTAACATCTATGGTAAGGAGAATGTCCTTACAGCAGTGGGCAAACCCGTTGGCAGCTTCTATGGATGGGAGACGGACGGTGTCTTTAGTGACGATGCAGAAGCAAGAAGTGCAGGTGCGCTTGGCTACCTCAAGTACCCGACCGGACTTAAGGACGAGAGCAAGAAGTACTATGACTTCAGGGCAGGCGATGTCCGCTTCGTGGATCAGAACGGCGACGGTGTCATCGACGATTCCGACAAGAAGGTCATCGGCAATCCCAATCCCGACTTCTATGGCAATATCTATAGCAGCCTGACATGGAAGAACCTGCGCCTCGACGTCAACTTCAAGTTCAGCGAGGGTAACGACATCTACAACTACCAGCGCAGCGAGCTTGAAGGCCTGAACACCACATACAACCAGACCACCGCAGCTCTGCGCCGCTGGACGTATGAAGGTCAGGAAACCTCTATGCCAAAGGCTTGCTACACCGACAGCGAGGACTGGCGCAACAATGAGCGCATGAGCGACCGTTGGATTGAAGACGGCAGCTACCTCAAACTCAAGAACGTGCGCCTCACCTACAAGATTCCTTACAGCAACAGCTGGCTGCTTGGCCTGAAGGTATGGGGCGAGGCTAACAACCTCTTCACCCTCACACGCTACTTGGGTACCGACCCCGAAATGAGTTGCCGCAACAGCAGCCTCTATCAGGGCATCGACACAGGCCTTATGCCCAGCGGACGCAGTTTCAATTTCGGCGTTTCGATTAACCTCTAATTTAGTTCACAGTTCATACATATAATTGATTTCCTTTTCATCTTATTCATCTTAATTATGAATTATGAATTATGAACTGTGAACTAAATTAGAGGTT
>Ga0255061_10000244_pt1 | contig 14768 bp, 6 predicted proteins | sample 174RNAGHGhighgp2_FD_183093 | JGI IMG/M metagenome (GOLD analysis project Ga0255061, IMG submission 183093) | Metatranscriptome of sheep rumen microbial communities from Palmerston North, Manawatu-Wanganui, New Zealand - 1742 RNA GHGhigh gp2... | ecosystem: Host-associated > Mammals > Digestive... | reverse complement strand
CGTTGCTGTTGTCCTTGTCACAGAGCGTGAACTTCACGATGGCCTGCTGGTTGGCAAAGTTCACCGACGTTGCTGCCCCGACGTTGTCACCATCCACTTGGGTAATCTTGGCTGTTGCTGTGGCGTAGTCATATTTGGCGGGAATGTCGTCTATTGTTCCTTTCTGACCTTTGTAGCTCCACTCCTTTCTTGGAAAGATAAGCGTGACGTCGATAGGGAACTTGTGTATGGTGGCAGATGGGGTGATGGTGCCATTCAGCCAGGCGGTGCCACCGTTTCTGTCTGGTTGTAGGCTACCGTCAAACATTAGATTGGTGGCATCATAGTCGCGGATATACACCTGTTCCCCTTCGGCCCACGAGGCATTGAGGTTCTCCTCATTATCCAGCGTCAATGCTCGTGTGACTCGTGCAGCAGCGCTCCCACTATTGCCCTTGTCGGCTTTGACTGACATGAAATAGGTCTTCCCGGCCAGCATTACGTTCTGCTGTTCCTGGCTGTCGCTGTCATCGTCGCCGGAGCATGCCGTCAGCAGGACGGTAGCCGCCAGCAGGGCACTGAGCATCTTGATGTTATTCATGTGCTTCATCTTTATCGTTGTTCTATTCCCAGGACTGTTCGCTTTGCTTATCATAGTTCTGGCGTGTGGCCTGTATGCCTTTGCCATCACCACTCGCCATCAGCACCTTTTGCTGGTGCAGGCCCACCACTGCCGTGGTGGGCTGCTGATAATGCTTCTTTTTCATCGTTGTTAACATGTTGTTTCTTTAACCTTCACATACCAGTGCTCGTAGAGCTGGTCCTGCGGGTGCTCTTTGTTGCGGCGCTGTATATACGCCTCGGCCTCGTGACGGGTGGCAAAAGTCTTGATGAGGTAGTCGCTGTCATCGCCCGTCTCGTGACACCTCACTTCGTAGCTGCTATGCATCATTAGTCGTTGATGTGTTCAAAGGCCTCGTGATACTTTATGGCCAGCTGCTTGTAGTACTCCACGGTGGCTGCGCTCGATGTGTCTGCGCGTATGATTTCGTAGTAGTAGTGCGACAAGCCCGGCTCTACGCCCGTCTTGGTGCGGATAATGTTATAGATGCTGTCGCCCAGCACGCTGAGTGCCACTTCCTCTGGCTGTGAGGCATAGAACATGCCAAAGGTCTTCACCTGTATCTCTGTCATCAGCTTCTCGAACTGCAGGTTGACGATGTCGCCCCAGTAACCGTAGTCGCTGGTCTGGTGCTTGTAGCGGCCAAAGAAGCCGCGTTCCTTCGATGTGTCCACAAGGTAGCTGATGACGGGTTTCAGCTCTGTGCTGTCCCATCCGGCTATGATGGTGGTGCGTGCCAGGTCCTTCAGGTCGTATGGCATGCAGTTGTCGGTCTTGCATTTCCGTGTGGCACTCTCCCTTGTCTTGTAGTTGATGTCGGTGACAAGGCCGTCGAAGCGTTGGGCCGCCTCGCGGGCGAAGGCGTCGGTTATTGGTCCATAAGTCAGCGCGTCGGCCATTGCGGCCGTCATCTCCATTTCAAACTGTTCCTTCTCACTTATTGTGTTGTCGTCCTCGTTGGAGCATGCGGTCAGACAACCCAGGGCTGAAATAAGGATGACGCCCAGCATCCATAGTTTAACTGTTTTCATCTTGTTTTTTTATGTTCGCCACGGTCTCTTTCCTCACCGTGTCACGACGTGTGTAATAAATGAATCTTATTTTACAAACACCTTCTTGCCGTCATGGATATACAGCCCCGGTGCAGTGGGCGCCATGGCCCTGCGGCCGGCGAGGTCGTAGAAAGCCTGTATGGCTTTGCGGTCGGTGTCGATGGTGCTTCTTACATTGTCGGTTAACTGAGCCTTCTTCTCGGCATATTCAGCCTTTGCCTTGGCCAGCTGTTCCTGATAAGCGTCTGATGTTGAAACGGCTGCAAAGACCGTTGCTGTGAGCAGCAGCGAATTGTCGATGTCGCTCTTCCAGTGCCGTCCCATGATGACGCGGTTGAGGGCATAGACCTGTGCGCGCAGGTTGAGGGCCTCCGACATTTCCGGCGCCACGGTGCAGAGCGTGAGTGCATACATCCATCCGCGTGAGGAGTGGCCCGATGGGTAGCTGAAGCTGGTCGCCTCTTTCTCGTCCACCTCTGGACGTGGTGTAGCATCCTTGAAGGTGGCGAAGGGACGTGTGCGCTGATAGAAGTCCTTCACTTTTTTGTTGGCGCTGTGTGCATCTTCCTTTGCCCTGTTCACCAGTTCGTAAATCTCAGGTGTGTTCTCCTCGCTTATCTCTATGCCGAGCGCCTCCGAGAAGGCGATGTTGAGCGCCACCGTCTCATCTTCGATGGCCCAATTGAGGGCGTAGGCATCTTCGCGCTGGTCTTTTCCCCACTGGTAATAGTAGAAATCGTTGTAGAACTCACTGGAGAGCATTTCGGGAGGCGCTGGTATGAACATTGTCCCGTCAGGTCGCTCCTCATCGGTTAAGAATGCTTCACTGTCAGTGGTCGTCTGGGCCAGCACGTTCATGGTGCAGCTCATAGCGGCTGCAAGTACTAACACTTTCTTTTTCATTTTCATTCTTTTTTGTTATTTCACGAATATGGGTTCATAGATGCCGCCCAGCCCCATTGGCGCTGCCGTGGCATCGAAGGTGGTCCACGGCGTGGTGAAGATGCGGTGCAGACGGTCGCAGTAGTAGGAGAGCGTGATGGCCGCATTGCCGTTGTTGCTGCCCACGGTCAGTGGGAACAGCCATACGTCGTCCACCTGCTTGGGCGTGGCCATGCCGCACACCTCGTTGCCGATGGTGGCGCAGAGCAGGTCCTGCGACGAGGCATAGGCCTGCAGGGTGTCCTGCAGGCGTAGCTCTATGCTCATCGTCAGTTCGTATGTGTCAAAGTCGGGTGTCTGCCAGTCGGGGCGTTGGTCGTTGCCCTGCTCCAGTGTCTTCAGCTCGTTTGGCTGTGGATTCTGTTGCTCGTCGTCGTCACTTGATGAGCAGCTGGCGAGTGCCAATGGCACGCAGAGCGCCAGGCAACAGGCCCAGTGACCAATGAATGATGATAAACGCTTCATGTCTTTTCAATGATTAAGTTTTTCGGTTATTCAATTCTCAATCAGCACTGCCTTGCCGTTGTGGATATACACGCCGCTCTTTGTGGGCTTCTTGGCTCCCACCTTCAGTCCGCTGATGGTGTACCACAGTCCGTCGTGCGGCATCTGGTCGAGCGTCGTGAAACTGATGGCAGTGGGTGCGTCGGGCGTGCCAATGAGGCTGTTGGGTACATAGGCGATGCGCGTGGGCGTGGTGGCAATGATTTCTCCCTCACGCTCTATGGCGAAGGTGAAGGTGCCGTTGTCCTTGTCGTCGCAGCCTATGTTGAGGTAGTAGCGCTGTTCGTCATCGGCCGTGGCCTCAGCCATGCGCTGTGCTCCGCGGAACACCACCAGGCGGTCGGCCTCGTCGGTGTCGATGCCCTCCACAGCAGCCACGATGTTCATTGTCGTGGCGGTGTTGACGGCGGGCGAGCGTGTGATGCGGCTATGGTTATTGCCACTGTAGCGGTTCTCGTCGAAGTAGATGGGGTAGTCGAATGACACCTCGCCGTCGGCCACTCGCTTCATCATGTATCCCTTGCCGGCCTCCATGAACTGCAGCGTGCCTTTCCAGACGATTCCCTGGCTTCCCGCGCTGGCCACTGCGAAGCCGTCCTGCGACTTCAGTATGTCGCCCACTGAGGCTTTGTCGGTATAGTCGGCCAGTGCCTGTGCCACGGGCAGGTTGATGCTGGAGAGGAAGCCTATGCGGTTCCAGCCCTTGCCCACGGTGATGCTGGGGAAGGCCATGTATCCCTGTAGGTAGACGGTCTTGTCGCTCATGGAGTAGATGTTGTACATCTGTGTGGGCTTGATGTTGATGGGGTCGTCCTCATCGTCCCATGAGTAGCCCCTTGGTGCCTTCTTGTTCTCGCGGCAAGAGAACTGTTCTGAGGTTTTGCCGCTGATGGTGGTGACCATGTCACCCGGTTCCCATGTTGACATGCCATTGAAGAACGATCCTACGGTCATCTCTTCTGTTTCAACATTGAGCGTCACCCAGTTCCAGCCTTTCTTCAGCTTGAGTGTCTGCACGATGCCCAGTTCTTCGTTTATCAGCACCACCGGTTCTTTTGCCGAGCCGATGAGTGCGTCCCTCTCGAAGGTGTACTCCTTGCCGTCTTCTGCCACCATGTTATAGACCATTCCTGTCGTGGGGTTGAAGTAACGGAAGTGCAGCTTCGGCCATGAGCCGTCGTCGTAAGAGTAACCGTAGATGGTGAGGTAGGCGAGTGTCTCTCCGGCATTGCCGTTGCTGTTCACCTCGATATGCGTCACGCCGAGGGTGTGCTGCTGGTCGTCGAAGACGGCGAGGATGCCATCCGGCGAGTTGGCTATGACATTGTCAATCTTCACCTGTGTCACCATCATCATCGTCTGGTTCATTAGGTGCAGTCGGTCGCTGACGGCCCATTGCGGCTCGTCGCCCTGTACGCTGAGCGTCACGGGCAGCGGTTCCGACATGTTGTTCTCGCCCGTCAGGTTCAGCAACTCAGTGTATGTGCCGACGTTGATATACGGACTCACGGTGAATATGATGTACTGTTCGCCGAGGGCCTCAACGGTTCCGCTGGTCTGCGATGCGGTTATCCAGACTGGCAGGTCGTTGATCTCAAAGTACTGCGAGGTGCCGCTGAGGTTCTTTACAGCCACCTGTATGGTGCCACCTTCGCCATAGGCCAGCTTGCAGTCCACCTTCTTGACGTTCCATCTGAGCGGGTTGCGATAGACGAAGAGGTCGAGTGTGACGGGCGATGCCATAAGGTTGCCCTGCAGGTCGGGAATGTCCTTTACGGTGACGTAGATGTTTGTCTTCTCCACCATGTAGTCAGGCTCGGTGATGTTGAGCAGCAGCTGGTTGTCGTGTGCCACGAACTTGTAGTTCAGGTTGTCCAGCTGTGCGCTGCTGGTCATGGGCGCATAGATGCTACGGTCTGCCATGGCAGCCACCTCACTGCTGGCCACCAGCGTGTCGCGTCGTGCCAGTACGTTGCCCTGGCTGTCCAGGTAGCGCTTCAGGCTGATGCCCGTAGGCTCCAGGTGCTGCGTGTTGTCATCCATCTTCTCCGAGCGTCCGAAGTCCAGGTATGCCATGAGTGCGCTCATGGTGCCCTTCGGTGTCTGTGTGGCAAAGTCGCGTATGAGGTTCGTCGGCAGTGCGCAGGCGTACATGGCCACCTCGTCGATGTTTCCTGTCATGGTGTTCGTTGGCTTGCCCCTTTCAGCGTATGTGGCGCCCAGTGCTATCTGGTCTCCCTGTATGCCGCTGAGGTTCTCAGCCGGAATCGTCATGACAAGCTCTTTGTCGAGATAGACGTTGGCCACGTTCTGTGAGCGTGAGACGGACATGGCGAAGTGGTGCCATTCGTTTGTGCTGACATATTTGTCAGCCTGCCGCTCGTAGCCTGCCGAGCGCACATAGAGCTGGGCCTCCTTCAGTCCGATGTTGAGCTGGTTCTCCTGTCCGCTGGCAGCTTCGCCGTTGGCAAACAGCGTGCCGCTATTCTGCCTGGGCAGGAACCAGAACGTCAGGGTATAGTCGTGCAGTGCTGAGCGTGTGAACTTCTCAGGAGCGAGCAGCAGTCCCTTGTCGCCCTTGAGTGACATGGCAATGCCTGCCGGCCGTTTCCATACCGCACCGGCGAAGAAAATGTCCATGCGGTTGGCAGCCTTGTCGTAGGCCCATTCGCCACTACCCTCGTTCATCGGGTAGTAGTTCAGCAGTCCGTACTCGTAGCCTGTGAGGCGTTTCTTGCTGTACGAGTCCAGCTCTGACGATGTCATGGCGCGGTTCCACATGCGCAGTTCCATCATGTCGCCTTCGTATAAGTTGTTGTTGTCAACAAAGGGCTCATAGCCCACCAGCAGAGGACTCGTCCCCTCATACTTGCCGGCGATGGTCTTGCTTCCGATTTCCGTTGACCCATTGAAGAAGGTGACGACCATGTTCTCTCCGTTCTGGTCGAGGCTCCATGCCACAGGCTGTGGTACGCCCGTGAAGTTGACTGCAGCGTCCGAGACGACGGCCTTTCCGTTGATGGTGGCCTTGAGGTGCCTGTCTTTGGTGATACTGAAGGTAGCCCCCTTGATGTCGTTGCCATGTGAAAGGACTGCCATCTCCTTGTTGTTGTTGGCTGGGTTGAGCATCACGTCGATGGTGAAGCTCTTTCCTGAGAGGTTACGTGTGGCCTGTGTGAAGCCTAACGTGTGGCCTGTGAAGCTCAGTGCAGTGGCTGTTGAGATGTCGCTGCTGTTCATCTGGCCGAGCACCTCGAAGTTGTTGATGTTGCGCAGGTAGTTGCCGGCTATGGGTTCTGAGAACGTGAACTTGATGTCGCTGCCGATGCCGAGGATGCCGTCAATGGGTTCAGGTGTTCCGAAGAGCACTGGCAGTCGTGTGTCCTTGATGCCTGTCAGGACGTCGGAGTAGCCCGTGAGGTATCCTCCGGCGTGTCGGCAGTAGACGGCCGCGCGCAGGTCATAGTGTTGCTCCACGGGGTCGGTCTCGCCATAGAAGGGAGCCACGATGATGCCGCTGGAGGGGATGGTGTCCGTCACGCCGCTGGCCTTCTGTCGCAGGTCGTTGTCGGCGTAGTACGAGCAGACGCTGACCCAGTCCTTGTCGCCCTGCGTGGAGAGCTTGTACTGCAGCTCGATGTGGTCGAAGTTAGGATAGTTCACGTCGAAGCCCTCTATGCGCACCGGCATGTACCACGCCTTGCGCTTGCCGTCGTAGGGGCTCTCGGTGTTCACCACCCACTTGTCCGACGGCACGGTGACCTTCACCTTGCCCGCCGTGGGTATGAAGTGTGCCGAGAACTTCTGGCTGAACACGCGTGCTGCGTCTTCCGGGTCGTAGAGGCAGATGGTTAGGTCCTCGTAGTCGAATGCCTTGCTGGGGTACACCGTTATCTCCTTGGTGAAGACGACATGCTTGCCCTGGTTGTCCACTGCCGGGAAGAGCACTACGTTCTCGCCGCCGGGGCCCAGTGGCTTGCCGTCGACGCATATCTTGGCACCGTTGGGGTTGCTGCTGGCCAGGATGTAGTAGTTGAATATCAGCGATGACTGTTCGGGATAGTCGGTCTCGTTGGCCATGTGCAGCACGAAGCGTGCGGGCTCGTCGAAGGGCACATTGCTCACCACGGGCTGGTCTATCCAGATGCGTGGCTTGTCGATGGGCGTTGTGGCCACGTCGAGCACTGTTCCGGGCTGGTACCATTTGGTCACTCGCTCGCCTTCGTAGGGCTCACAGGTGGTGCCGGCAATGGTGCGGAACACGAAGTTGGAGTACACCGGTGTGTTGCTGAACGAAGCATAGGTGAGCATGGGTATTGTGACCAGTCCGTAGCGCACTTTCCTGAGCATGTCGAGCGTATAGCCGTAGAAGGCGTTGTCGTTCTTGTCGATGGTGTATTCCGTATCGGTGTGATATACATCGACGGTGAGGCTTGACTTGCTGGATGCGGCCAGGGTGAAGCCCACTTTCTTTGAGTGCGTTTCTGAGTTGGTGTATTTGTCATTGACGTTGAAACTGAGGATGGGCTTCCACTTGATGGAGTATGTAGTGCCTAAGACCACCATGTCCACACTGCTGGCTTTGTTTTGGTCGTCGTAATCGTAGTAGCCTTCTCTGGTTTCTATTTTGCCAGACTTGCTAGTCATTTTCTCAAGGAGTGTCTTCATCCATGATGCCATGATGCCATACTCTCCCACGATGTCAAGTCCGTTCTCTATGGGGTAGCGCAGATAGCGCGTCTGGCTGATGGCGGTTGAGAAGCTCTCGCTGTACTGTATGGAGGCGGCTCCGCCATCGAAGTCGTAGCGTTTCACCAGGTCCTGGGGCATGACGCTCAGTTTCTCCTGCTCGTTCTTTGCCAGGAAGCCTATCCATGTCACAATCTCCTCGTTCAGTGCAGCGATGCTGTCGCCCTTGGTGTCGTTGGCCGGGTAGATGGCCTCGTATTCTGTTCCGTAGTCGGCGCTGTTCTCTGCCACCTTGCTGATGTAGGTGGCATAGCCGCGCTCGTTGGCCAGTTGCTGGGCCTTGTTCCGGTTGTAGCCCATGGGCAGGATGAGTGCGTTGCGAATCTTGAAGAGGTCGGGCAGCAACTCCTTCTCAATGTATTCCTGTGAGTGTATGAAGGTGGACTTGACGACGGGCGACACCATCATCACCTCGTCGCGTACGAGGTAGACGGGCTTGCCCGTGTCGTCGGTGCCGGTGGCCAGCACCTTCGTGGTGCCTACGGGCACCTTCACCTTGACGCCATTGCTGGCCGTGTATGTGCCGCCCTCGTGTCCCTTCACTATCTGGTACATGCTGTCGGGTATGGCGCGCACGGCCAGTGCATCCTGGAAGATGAGGTTCTCAGTGGTTCCGATGAAGAGGTCGCCTTTGCCGCCTATCCACTTGCTGCTGCCGCGCGTCTGTATGCGCTCGGTGATGTCCATGTTGTAGCTGTAGTTCCAGCTGAAGCCGAAGCTGGCCACGAAGGTGAGGTCGATGCCTTTCTGGCTCTTTGAGTGGTCTAGGGTGCCGGCCGTCTCTCCTGCGCCTGCAGGGGCAGCCACAAAACCGTGATAAATCTCAGAGCCACTGCCTGTCTCTGTCTTCACATTGAAACCAATGGAACCGGACAGGTCAACGTTGTAGCCATAGCTGAGCTTCGACCCCTCCTCGATGTACGAGGTACTGCCTCCGCCCGGTGGGTCGCGCAGGATGTCCCACAGCTTGGGCGTGCCGGCTACGACGGCACGGCGTCCTTCGCGCTTGGCCTGCTGTACCATGACGTATCCGCACAGGGGCTTTCCGTTGAAGGGTTTCACGTCGTAGTAGGTGCCGTCGTAGAGCAGTGTGATGTCGATGGTCTTCAGTGCGTTGACGTTCTCCAGGACGAAGGTGGCGTCATCAGGCGTGAAGATGTATTCGCATCCGCCGAGCGAGTCGAGCGCGGCTGACCATTCAGCCGTCTTGCTGTCGGTGGTCAGTGCGTTCTTGATGCTGATCTTGCCGCGCTGGTCCAGGTTGACGATGTCCACCCGCTTGGTGAAGTCATTGTTCCAGTAGTATTTCTCGCAGGCCTGCATCATGAAGCCGTAGGGCGAGCCAGCCATGAACACGGGGTAGCCGAAGGCGTAGTGCCCCACGTTGTCCTTGTCCAGATACCAGAGGTGCATCTCGGCTGAGTTGCCGATGTTGTCCTTCGAGGTGAGCTTCTTCACTCCGAAGTACTCCTCTCCGCTGGGATTGAACTGCTTCACATCGACGGTGGGCACTGAGTGGTAGATGCGGCTGTACTCGCAGACGTCGCCGCGCTTGTTGAACGTCAGGTCGACGGTCTCGCCCACCTTGCCTTGCTGGAAGAGGGTGGGGTAGCCCTGTGCCGACACTTCTATCACCTTGTATTTGGCGGGATGCAGCTCCACCTGGAACTCACCGGTCTTCTTGTCGGGCTGGATGGTCAGGGTGTGGCGTGTGACGTGCACCATCGTGGTGTCGTTGCCGTCCTGTCCGAAGACCATCTTGTAGTCGGCGGTCTTCACCGTCTCGTCGTTCTGCTTGCGGATGAGGTAGGAGGTGTTATCGCCCTCGAGCTGCATGACAATCTTCAGCGAGTCGCCGAGGTTGTTCACCGACAGACTCTTTCCCAGGGGCAGGCTGCCCTGCACGTCGCCACCCACCACGCGTCCGCGCAGCACCACGGTGGTCGAGTCCCAGATGACAGCACTGGAGACGTTCTTGTTGAAGTTGTAGAGTGTGGAGTCGTCGGGCGCGTCACGGTTGATGAGGAATCCGGCACTGGCGAAGTAGTGGCCGTCCTTCACGGCCTGCACCGTGTGCGGACCGGCGGGGATGCTCAGTTCGAAGGCACCCTGTGTGTCGGTCTCTATGGGCCGCTGGCTGGCATCGTGCATCACTGCTCCGTCCAGCTTGAACGTCACGCCGGGCACAGGTATGCTGGTGTCACGGTAGTAGACGTTGCCGCTGTAGACGAAGTAGGTGTCCATGTAGAAGTTGAAGTTCTGCGTCCAGTTCGAGTTCTGCGTGAAGTTCACTATGCCTCCCTCGTTGGGGCTGGTGTAGCTGGCCCCGCCATCCTGCGTGGGAATGGTGATGGTGTAGATGCCGTTGCTGCCGCCTTTGCCGTTAATCTGGTAGGGCAGGTTGCTGAACTCGAAGAACCCGGTCTCGTCGGTCTCTGTGGTGTAGACGGCCTGTGCGCTGGGGATGGTGCCCTTCGGACGGCACTCCACGAGGACGCCGCCCATGGCGGTGCCGTCGGCCATGCGCACATAGCCGCTCACGCGGCCGGTAGGCTCGCAGGCACCGGTGCAGGTGGCACTCTCTATGTGTATGCCCTCGCACTGCAGGACGCACTCCACACGGTAGTCGTATGACTGCTGTATGCGCACGGTCTTGTCCTCGAAGAACTGCTGCGTGAGGTTGGTGGCCAGTGTGTCAGTCCATGTGGCATTGACGTCGGTGGTGTGGTTGCGGCGCAGCACGCGGTAGAAGTCGCTCTCGCCGCCGCTGACCTCCCATGTCAGCTCCACCGAGCTCTGCTTTTTCTTGGGCTCCAGCTTGGTGATGCGGTTGGGGTTCATGAAGCGGTAGCTGGCCAGCTCGCCTCTGTCCGTCTTGACGACGGCGGTCACGAGGCTGTCAGCATAAGTACCTGGCAGCAACAGTGGCGATGTGCCCGGCTTGAGCACCATGTCGAAGGTGTACTCCACGCACCTGCGTGTCAGGTCCTGAGTGAAGCGCTGCTTGTCAATGGCCTCCGTATTGCCTGACAAGTCCACCACACGTGTATCCACGCCGTTCTCTCCGTGCATCTTGACATGCAGCTGCAGCTTGGCGCGCTTGTCCCAGATGGCAAATGTGCAGGGACTGCTGTCAACCGTCAGCTTGAGGTAGGCATCGTTATTGCCCGGAATCCAGTTGTCCGTGCCTAACGCATTGGCCAGCTCTTCGCCGCTCATCGTGGTGGCTGAGGTGCCTCCTGTGTTGACGACGATGGTCTTCCGTGCCATTACGGGCACTGCCGTGTCATCGACGACCTTCCAGCCGCTGCCCAGTCGCAGCACGACGGTCGAAGCCGTGAGTGACGATGCCTTCAGGGCCTCGCCCCACTCGTGGTAGCTGTAGCAGTTGGTGCCGTTCCAAACGCTGTTGCCGTTCTTGTAGTTCATGCCGGCATGCGCAAAGCCGACGTAGGAGCCGTTTTCCAGACAGTTGGAAAGCTTGTTGTTGGTGCCGCCTTCCTCCCAGCCGATGAAGGCTCCGGCATACTGGGCTGAGTTGCCGGTGATGGAGCCGTCGAACAGACAGTTGGTGATGGTGTTGTTGCCTTTGCCGCCATGGCCCATGAAGCCACCGGCATGGGTCGATGTGGTGGTGATGGCCACCGACACGCGTACATTCTCTATGACATTGTTCGAGTTACTGCCGCTGCCGATGAGTCCCGACGAATGGATGCCGCCGCTGACGGTGCCCGTGACGCGCAGGTTGCGTATGGTGGCGTTATTGGTATAGACAAATGGGGCGGTAAAGCTGTTGGAGCCGCCATTGAGGGCTACGTCCAGTGTGTGGCCGTTGCCCTCGAAGGTGCCGTGGAAGGGGGCAGTGATCTGCAGTCCTGCCGAGGTGGTGATGTGGATGTCGTCTTCGAGCACGGCGTTCACCTCGGCACCGTTGGCTTCGCTGACGCGCTTGACGAACAGCTGCCAGTCGCTGTTGTTATAGATGACCAGGCAGTTCTTGCCGTCCACCACTCCTGTGCCGTACACATGGGTGTAGTAAGTGTTGGTGTAGCTGTGCTTGCTGTTTTGGTCCATGCGTGCGAAGGTGTTGCATCCGTCGGGCATGGTGGTGATGCGGGTGGGGGCGAAGAGGCAACGGTCCAGCGTCAGGTCCGTGTTTGACACTGCCACGCCGACAATACCGCCGTTGCTATGGCTTTCGGTACCGAGGATGCTGCCTTTGAACACGCTGTTGCTGATGCTGACTTTCGTGTTTGTAGCCATGATGCCGATGAAGCCGCCACTGCTGCCATCACCCTTCTTGTCTAACTGTAGGGTGGTCGAGACGCTTACCTTGTCAATTGTGACTGAGCTGCCGCTGCTGTATGTGACGCTTCCTATCAGGCCGCCGGCAAACTGCTTCGACGTGCGGATGGAGCCATTCACGCTGAAGTTTCTGAAGGTGGCCTGGCTGACCGTGTTGAAAGGCGCAGCATAGTCGCTGGTGCTGTTGTAGCCGACGGTGATGGTGCGCCCGTTGCCCTCAACGGTGCCTGAGAAGGGATGGTTGCTGCTGCCCATCATCGTCGTGCAGCCGCTGAGGTCTACATCACCCACCAGGACGATGTGCAGGTCTTGCACTCCTCTCTCAACCAGCTTGGCGCAGTTCTCCCAGCCGCTGGCATCACTGAGGTAGAAGATGGCTTTCGCGTAGGTCGCCTGCTTGTTCTTTACCATCTCTTCCAGGCGTGCAAAGTCTTCGTTGTTGCGCACCAGGAAGTTGCCGTCCGCGTCGTAGTCGTTGCTGCGTTTCTCATAGCCGAACTCCACAATGTGCTTCTCGTCGTTCCATGTGTCGGTGCGGTGCACGGTGGCATTGTCCAGCGTGGGCAGCGTGAGCAGCCAGGGCAGCTGGTACTGCTGATAGGTGTCGGGCGATGCCCACTGCCACATGGCCGTCACTGAGCGTCGCACGCGGTAGGCCACGGGCTTGCCCTGATACTGGTCCATGAGGCTGTTGTCGGTATAGGTGTAGGTCAGCGTGTCGACCATGAAGTCGCTTCCCATGTCTATGGTGCGCCAGTTCGGATCGTTGACGGCTGTCGAGCCGCTGGTGTTGCGCTGTATCTCGAAGAAGTCGTCGTCCGAGATGTCGCCCTGCTCGGGATTGTCCACGGTCCAGGTCAGCTCGGCCTTGCCTTGGCGCGTGAGGTTGACCCTCAGTCCTTTCGGGTGGTGCAGCATGCTGCTGCTCTGCTTGTCTGACTCGATGCGGATGCGATAGCTCTCAGCTGTCTCCTTTGTCGAGGCATCGGTCACCTGCGCCTCAATGTAGACGTCCTTCCACGGCCGGTTGGCAGGGATGTAGGCAAAGCCCACCTTTGTGCTTGTGGGTAGTGCCTGCTCGTGCTTCTCGTTGGTCACGGCATCGGTGTAGTGCAGTTTGGCCCAGAAGATTTTGTTCACCACGAAGCTGTAGCTGAACATCACCTCATTGATATGGTCGCGCGTGACGGCCAGCATCGGCTCGTTCAGCGTCACTGAGGCATCGCCGGCCTCAGGCATCTCAATGACTCCCAGCTCGTGGAACGAAGTGGGGCTTTTCGCGCTCGTAGGTATATACCAATCCGTTATACGGTCATCAATACGGCACCACATCTCAATCTTCAGCTTGTGGCCACGCAGCTCGCGCGGAACGGTCCACTCCACCGTCGTGGTGTAGTGGTCGTCATCGTTGCTGTCATGGTCAATGTAATAGCTGACGTTGCCGTCGTTCTTGGTGAAGACGGTCTTCGAGGCATTCTTGACCTTTCCAGTGAGGAAGAAGGTGCCTCCCTGATAGGCACAGATGTACTTGGGGTCATCCAGTTGATTATACTTCTTGCACCACCAGTGAAAAAGCGACTGGCGGCTGCCGCCATCCACTATGAGGTAGACGCGTCCGTCACTGATTCCTTCGTCGTAGGAACCGTCGTACTGTGTGGGCAGGGTGAACCGAATCTTGTCCATGCCCATCTGCATGCAGGTGTAGTTGTCTGAGTTCTGCATGAAGTTGTCGCCGCGTGCCCCCATCCCTATCAGAAGCAGGCCGAGGACAAGCAACAGGCGAAATCCTAAAAAGTGTAGTTTCATAGATACTGTTATATGACTTGTTTTTCAATGAATTCCTGAGATTGGTGTGGATAGCCCACCCAAAGCAGGAGGTAAGGCTATCTGCTGAGCGTACTGTGCCGTTCAATCGTAGTGCTCGCTCTTCTGGCGGCTGTAGGCATGCTTCGTGCCGTCAAACTGGTAGATGGTGCTGCGGTTGACCTGCTCGCTGTGTAGCATCTCAGTGATGATGAAGTCCTTGCCGTGACGGGGAAGGCTGAACCAGTAGTCGCGTCCCTCCTTCGGCTGGTAGGTGTCAACCGGACTGGCCTCAGGTGTGAGCGTCTGTGTGGCGGGGTCGTAGTCGTAGAAGCAGATGACGCTGAAGTCAGGGTCGCAGTTGCTGCTCACCTGTATGGCGAACAGCCGGTGGCCGTTGTTGCGCTTCCACACGCAGGCTTCCATGTTGTCGCCGTCGCTGCCGCCGGCGTTCTCGCAGAGGTAGCCGTTCCTGCGGTCGACGACCGTGCCACCACCGTATTCCTCGTCTTTGGCCTCCGTGAAGTTGGGGTTGGCGGCTGCCTTAAGGATGCCCTCCACGACATAGGTGGGCCACACGCTGTTGAAGGCTTTCGTCAGCGTGACGATGCCCGGGGCCTGCCCGCCGTTAGGCACCTTGATGGTCTTTTTGGCCCAGCCGAGTCCGATGCCTATCATGCCGTCGGTCTGGTACGACTCTGTCTCATAGACACTCTTGTATCTCTTTGCGGGCATCATCTGGGCCCATGCTGACTGGCTGCCAGCGAAGAGCAGTGTCAGCAGAAGGATAATCGTTGTTCTCAATTTCTTTG
>Ga0255061_10000242_pt1 | contig 14787 bp, 6 predicted proteins | sample 174RNAGHGhighgp2_FD_183093 | JGI IMG/M metagenome (GOLD analysis project Ga0255061, IMG submission 183093) | Metatranscriptome of sheep rumen microbial communities from Palmerston North, Manawatu-Wanganui, New Zealand - 1742 RNA GHGhigh gp2... | ecosystem: Host-associated > Mammals > Digestive... | reverse complement strand
GGGTTGTGTTTACAGGAATGGGCAATGGGTACATGTGAACTGCCAGGGTTATGGAAACTTGTGCAGCACTTCGGCCGCGGTCACCCTCCAGCAGATAGGCACGGCCATCACGGCCACGACCACTGACACATTCGGTTTGACAAACCAGAACTTTTTCAACATGCCGGCGCGGTCGCTGGGCACGGGTGAGGGCGGCAGCACGGCGTACCTCAACATTCCGGCCCAGTTAGTCGAGCGCGACACCACCACCCTCCAGTTCACCTTCACCGGGCTGTTCTACACGGACAAGCCGGCATACAATAACTATTAGGAAAATGAGATACATGAGGTACAAGTGGTGCAAGAGGTGAATGGGGTATAGTCTCTGGTCTCCCGTCTCAAATCTTTTCCTATCTTTGCCTTAACGAAAATATTAACCCTTAAAATACACACATTATGAAACGAGCATTATTCACCACAGCGCTTCTTGCCCTGCTGCTGTGCGGCGGGGTGGCGGAAGGACAGGAAAATCTATACAAACCGTTTAGAATAGGATCGATTTGGTCGGTGAACGATTCCAAATTCGCATCCGTGGGCGACACTGTTATCGGCGACATTACCTACATAAAGATATACAGGCAACGAGGGGTGCAGGCCTTTCAGTTTGACATTGCCCAAGCCACCTATTGGGGAGCGTGTCGCAACGATACCGCGGAAAGAACCGTATATTTTCATGTCCCCTCGGGTACCGAGATTTATAATGCGTCAAACAATCTTATCCATGTGACTGAGCGGGATACGGATCTTCTTTTCTATGATTTCTCGCTATCACATGGAGACACAGTGACTTGTCACTTTTTTGAAGAAGAGTTCGGAAATGTGGTCCGCACAGAAGTGTGCAGAGTGGATTATGGGAGCGTCTATGCGGGGCAGACACAGACAGGGGGCGGCGCAATTCAGAATGTATTCATGCCCTTTTATGACAATGACTCCATCGTGACTGTAGGAGAAGAAGGAGGCTATAGGAGAATAATAGTGAAAGGAATCTCCCAAAATGAAGAAACCGTTTTATGGATAGAAGGGGTCGGAAGTAGTAGTGGCTTTGTTTCCCAAAGCGACCAATATTTAGGTTCAGATGGAGGTGTGAATCGGTTGCTTTGTTTTTGCAATAGTAGTGATGAGTGTCTATATACCGGCTTTGATATTTCCGACGACGACTCCACCGACTGCTTCAGCAACGGATTCGGCAGTGGCATAAGGGACGACGTAAAGATGCGGCTGATCGCATTCCCCTCTCCTGCACATGATATAATCCGTATTTCAAGCGAGTTCCCTTGGGAAGGGGGTGGTCATTTGAGGATTTACGATACTATGGGGAGATTACATTATGACAGAGCGGTTGAGATACCCAGCAATATAGATGTTTCATGTTACCGTAACGGGTTGTACATCCTGCAACTATTTACGAAAGAAAACAATTATTCGGGAAAATTCATAAAACAATAATGTTATGAAAAAGACAATTGCTACTTTATTTTTTGTGTTATTGTTGAGTCTGTGCCATGCTCAATATATTTGCACTCAAGATGAAATGTTTAATTATAGTCCACGTGATTACCATGCTTGCAATAGGGTTTATCCATCGGATAACCAAGATTCAAGTTTAATGATTAGATCGTTTGTTCCCAATGACAGTACTCCTATTGTTACTATATTTGTAAATATGCATATATGGAGGGAAGACGATGGGACTGGTAACTATTGGCTTGACAATCAAGTCTATCGTGACAGTTTGCGAAAGGCATTTGATTTTCTCAACATGATATATTCCCATAATCATTATTATAGCGAAAATATTCCCAATGCTCCTTTTATTGAAGACACTAGGGTTAGATTTGAAATTGATACGTTTTTTTACTACAATAACAGTTATATGGCTCATCAAAATGCTACTGGTCCTTTCACAAACTACTTGTTAAACAATTTCCCTGAAAGACTGAATAGATTCAATTACCATTTGTCTCTTGATACAACAGCAAACTATTCAGGTGTTTCTTCCAGTTATAATTCTCAACATCATTCTATTGTCAGTGTGAAACAAAATAAAACTGAATGTTATCTTTATGCATTTGCAATACACATGGCTCATGAGTTTGGTCATAATTTCGGATTATGGCACCCCTATAATAGTGAAGTCATAACAATATCCAATCCCGAATTTTTATGGGATGTCTTTGGAACAGCAACACAACCATGGTGTAATGCTCCATCAACAAGCGTTTGCTATCATCAATATGGTTGGGATTGTGAGGTGTCCGACCCAACTAATACATGTACAAACAACATTATGGGAGGAACCAAGTATTCTCGTCATTTTTCAGCTCTTCAAATGGGGCGTATCCAAAGGGCTCTATCAGTATCAACATTAAAAGATTACGCCTATGGCTATGGGGATTATCCCTATTGTGTAAGGAAAAACCAAACAATTGACTATAATCGTAAGTTTTATCAGGACATTATTGTTGATTCGGGAAGTACATTAACAATAACATGTCGTGTCTCCTTTGTACCACAAGCCCGCATCATCGTCCGTCCTGGCGGCAAGCTCGTTGTGGACGGCGGCACGCTCACTAGCGCCTGTGCGGGCGGGATGTGGCAAGGTGTATATGTGGAGGGCCACCGCAACCAGCCGCAGACCGCCGCCAACCAGGGCACCGTGCAGCTCCTCAACGGGGCCGTTGTCGAGAACGCCATCAAGGGCATTCGCACCAGCGCACCAGGCTCGGGATGGAATACCACGGGCGGCATTATTACCGCCGACAACGCCACCTTCCGCAACTGCGCCAAGGCCGTGGAGTACCTCTCCTACGCCGGCACCAACTATGCGAGCCAGGTCGTGGACAACAAGGGCTCGTTCACGACCTGCACCTTCACGGTGGACGACAACAACCTCTTCGCCGCCAACGGCACCGACCTCCTCGCCCATGTGTCCCTGTGGGATGTGAAAGGGGTGGAGTTCACTAACTGCCGCTTCGAGGACGCGCGGACAGGGAACCACAGCAGGAAGAGCGCCATCAGTGCCTTGGACGCGGGCTTCGAGATGAAGGCGGGCTGCAGCTACAATGTGCCCAGACCGGAATGCGACTGCCCGCCCGCCTCAAGCACGCACAGCTCGTTCGCGGGCTTCGGGACGGCCATAGACGCGGAAACCTCGGGCAGCCCGTACGGGATTGTGATAGACGGTGCTCAGTTCAGCGACAATATAACCGGCGTGAGGATTGGGGGCAGCAGCCACGCCACGGTGACGCGCTGCACATTCGACTTGTCCGAGATGCCGGTGCGTGTTGTGTCAGGGCTGTGTCTTGACGGATGTACGGGCTATCTGGTGGAGGGGAACACCTTCACGCGCGGCGCGAGCGCGCCAAACGGGAGCCGCTACGGCATCCGGGTGAACAATTCGGGCACCGACGCGAACAGGCTGTACCGCAACACCTTCGAGCGCCTGAGCCACGGCATATATGTGACAGGAACTAACGGGGACGTCAACTCAAACATAGGGCTCCAAATGACATGCAACGGGTTTACAAACGACACATATGGCATATATGTAGCCTCCGGTGCCACGGTGGGACCCATGCAGGGGAGCAGCGTCAAGGGGGCGGACAACACGTTTTCGGGCACTCAGACGAGCAGTCTGTACAATGCCGGAAGCCAACGCATAGACTATTACTACAGCACAGGGACGAACCATGCGCCACAGAACCCTGTCGGGAATGTGACACTCCATACCAATGCGGGAAGCAATGATTGTGCCTCCACATTGTGCGTGCTGGACCCGTCCAATCCGGGTCCTGGTCCCAAATCGCCCACACCGTCATTCCTGGCGCTGAAGCAGCAATACGAGAATCTCATGGCAGACTTTAACCGGAACGGCTATGCTGACATTCTGTCAACCGCCATTCCGCCGCAAAGCGGCGGAACCCCCAACGTTAACCAGGAAACGATAGAAGCAGCCCAATACGCCTCGCAGCAGATAAACTCCATTGCCTCGGAGCTGTACGCGCAGTCGCACGAGCGTGTCCGCGCCCTGATGGCGGACACGCTGGAGGACCTGCAGGCGGTCATGGCGTGGCTGGACGCCACCCCGGGCCTGGCCAGCCGGTATCTGGAGGCGGAGACAGAATTCAAATTAGGTGGCAACAACATTTCGCTGGCCGACATTGCCAACTACATCACCACTTCAGAAGAGCGGGATGAATATGACAATTATCTGGTGTTCCACACGCTGAAACAGGCACTGGAGGAGGGTGACCATGTGATGTGGCCCAACGCTACGGATGCGCAAATAGGAGATCTGGTCCGCATCGCGGATGCCAATACGGGCCGCTCCTCGCTGTTGGCGAAGAATGTGCTGTGTTTCTTCTTCGGGATCTGCTACGACGATATGGAAACGCGGGCATTGGAAACCACCGCCATTCCGCCGCAGGCGGAATCCCCGATAACGGGTCAACAAAACATCACTGTTCATCCCAATCCCACGAATGACATCCTGAATGTGACGGTCACGGACGGCGATGCGAAAATCGCACGTGTGGAAATGTTCGACATGTTCGGGCGGCCGGTTTCCGTAGAGACGCACGGTCGTGCGTCTCTGCCATCCCCACAAACCACGGTCAACACATCCAACATCCCATCCGGCCTGTACATCCTGCGCGTCACCCTGACCGATGGTACCGTGCGGAATGTGAAGGTGGTGAAAGAATAACATTTGCGAAGGGACGAGGTTTTTCCTCATCCCTTCTTTGTTGTCAGAATTTTGACCTTTGGCACATTTTTTGTATTTTTGCCGTTTTTAAAAAACATCATTTTTATGGCAAATTTCCTGACCAAACTTTTCGGCACCAAGGCCGACCGCGATATGAAAGAGCTCAAGCCCAAACTGAACCGCGCGCTTGAGGCATACGAAACCATCAAAAACCTGTCCACCGACGACCTGCGTCACAAAACCGTCGAATTCCGTGAGAAGATTTGGAAAGCCACGGAAGCCGAAGAAAACCGTCTGACTGAAATCCGCGATTACCTGGACAACAATTACGACCTTCCCATCGAGGAGAAACAGGATCTCTACAAAGAGGTGGAGAAACTGGAAGACAAGGTCTATAACACCACCCAAGATGTGCTGAACGAGATTCTGCCGGAGGCCTTTTCCGTGATGAAGGAGGCCGCCCGCCGTTTCAAGGACAACGAAATCATCGAAGTTACGGCCACTGATCTGGACCGCGACCTCGCTGCCACCCACGACGGCATCGAGATTGACGGTGACATAGCCCGCTACCGCAATACCTGGTCCGCCGGCGGCAATATGATCACCTGGGACATGTGCCACTACGATGTGCAGCTCATCGGCGGTATCGTATTGCACGAAGGCAAAATCGCCGAGATGGCAACGGGTGAAGGTAAAACCCTCGTGGCCACATTGCCCGTCTATCTGAACGCCCTTCCGGGCAAAGGCGTGCATGTGGTCACCGTGAACGACTACCTGGCCAAGCGTGACTCCGAGTGGATGGGCCGCTTGTATGAGTTCCTTGGACTCACCGTGGACTGTATCGACAAGCACGAGCCCAACTCCGACGAACGCCGCCGCGCCTACAACGCCGACATCACCTACGGTACCAACAACGAGTTCGGTTTCGACTACCTGCGTGACAACATGGCCCGCAACACCGGCGAACTGGTGCAACGCCCCCACAACTACGCCATCGTGGATGAGGTGGACTCCGTGTTGATTGACGATGCCCGTACACCGTTGATCATCTCTGGCCCCACGCCCAAAGGCGACCAGCAGGAGTTTGACAAATACAAACCTATCGTCCAAAAACTGTACGATGCCCAGCGCGTGTATGTGTCGGAGATTCTGACCCGCGCCAAAAAGATGCTGGCCGAGAATCCCAATCCCAAACCGCAGGATGAGAGCGCCATGCTGCTCCTGCGCGCGCACCGTGGATTGCCCAAGAACACGGCCCTTATCAAATTCCTCAGCGAGCCGGGCATGAAACAGGTGCTCCAAAGCACAGAGTCCTTCTTCATGCAGGACCAGAACCGCAATATGCACCTCATTGACGACGAACTCTATTTCGTCATTGAAGAGAAACTGAACACGGTGGACATCATGGACAAAGGTATCGACCTCATCAGCCGCGACGCGGAAGAGGCCAAGATGTTCATCATGCCCGATGTGGGTGCTGAAATCGCCGAACTGGAGAAAGAAGATCTCACTCCGCAAGAGAAAACCGCACGGAAAGAGGAGATATACAACAACTTCGCAACGGCTTCTGACCGTATCCACACTATTCATCAGTTGCTGAAAGCCTACACCATGTTCGCCAAGGATGTGGAATATGTCATCATTGACAACAAGGTGAAGATTGTGGACGAGCAGACCGGTCGTATTATGGAAGGCCGTCGCTATTCCGACGGACTGCACCAGGCTATCGAAGCCAAGGAAAATGTCAAGGTGGAGGCCGCCACACAAACCTACGCCACCATCACCCTGCAGAACTACTTCCGTATGTACAAGAAGCTGGCTGGTATGACTGGTACCGCTGAGACGGAAGCCGGTGAGTTCTGGAACATCTACAAACTGGATGTGGTAGTGATTCCGACCAACAAACCCGTTATCCGTGACGATGCCAACGACTTGGTTTACAAGACCAAACGCGAAAAATACGCCGCTGTGGTGAACGAAATCATCCGGTTGCACGAAGAGGGCAGACCCGTTTTGGTGGGTACCACTTCGGTGGAGACTTCCGAGTTGCTCTCCCGCATCTTGACCAGCCGCCGCATCCAACATAATGTGTTGAACGCCAAGTTGCACAAGAAGGAAGCTGACATTGTGGCAGAAGCCGGACGCGAGGGCACCGTGACCATCGCCACCAACATGGCTGGTCGTGGTACCGATATCAAGCTGACACCGGAGGTGCGCGAAAAGGGCGGTCTCGCCATCATCGGCACCGAGCGTCATGACTCCCGCCGCGTGGACCGCCAGTTGCGAGGCCGTTCCGGCCGTCAAGGCGACCCGGGCAGTTCCCAATTCTTCGTCTCCTTGGAAGATGACCTCATGCGCTTGTTCGGCTCCGACCGTATCGCCAGAGTTATGGACCAAATGGGCCACCAGGATGGTGATGTCATCCAACACAGCATGATTTCCAAATCCATCGAGCGCGCCCAGAAGAAAGTGGAAGAGAACAATTTCGGCATCCGTAAGCGTTTGCTGGAATACGATGATGTGATGAACAAACAGCGTTCCACCATCTACCGCAAACGCCGCAACGCCCTGTTCGGCGACCGTCTGGCCATCGATATTGCCCAGATGTTTGAGGATGTGTGCGAAACGGTGGTCACCAACAACTGGGAAGCCAAAGATTTTGATGGTTTCAACATGGACATGATCAAGACTTTCGGCTGCGAATCCCCATTCGACGAGCAGTATTTCCTGCAGGAGCGTCCCCAAGTCTTGATAGAAAAACTTTATCCTGTGGTTTATGACCACTATAAAACAAAACTCCAGCAAATCAGCGAGCAGGCCTATCCGGTGATGGAACGCGTATATCTGGAGCATGGCGACAAGTTCCAGAACATCGCCATCCCGTTCACCGACGGCACCAAAAACATCAACATTGTGGCTCCGCTGAAAAAGTGCTACGAAACCAAAGGCCGCGAGGTGGGCTTGTCGTTTGAGAAGGGCATCACCTTGGCTGTGATTGACAACGCCTGGAAAGAGCACTTGCGTGCCATGGACGACTTGAAAGAGAGTGTGCAAAACGCCTCTTACGAGCAAAAAGACCCGCTGTTGATCTATAAATTGGAGTCCTTCAACTTGTTCGACCAACTGCTGGTGCGCATCAGCCAGGAGATTGTGAGCTTCCTGAACAAGGGCAGAATCCCGATGGCGGAGGAGGCCCCGCAAGTGCGTGAGGCGCAGTTGCCGCAATCGGATGCCAAAAAGCTGACCACCGGCCGTGAGGAAGTGGCTGGCGGAGGCCGCCAAGTGGCTCCGGGAGGCAAGGGTGCACAACCCATCCGCGTGGAGAAGAAAGTGGGCCGCAACGATCCATGCCCGTGCGGCAGCGGCAAAAAGTACAAAAACTGCCACGGCCGCATGTCCGCCGAATAATGAAGCGTGCCATCCTATCGGTAACCAATGACCTCTACACGGACGCCCGTGTGGACAAGATGGCTATGTTTCTCACCCGCAACGGCTATGATGTCACGCTGGTGGGGCGCCGCTATGCCGACTCTCCTGAGTTGGCGCCACGCGCGTACCACACACACAGGATGCGCCTGCTGTTTCGTAAAAACTGGATTTTCTATGCCGAATACAACCTCCGGCTTTTCTTCTATCTGCTGTTTAAAAAGTGCGATGTGCTGATTGCCAATGATTTGGACACACTTTTACCCAACACTTTAGTAAGCAAGTTCCGGCGCAAGCGACTGGTCTATGACAGTCACGAGTACTTCTGCGGCGAATTATCCGTAACCAGTAATCCCGCCGCTCTCAAGGTTTGGCGCGCCATTGAACGCTTTTGTTTCCCAAAACTGAAAACCGTCATTACCGTCAGCCAGTCCATCGTGGACCAATACGAGCAAGAGTACGGCATGCGCGCTCATCTGGTGCGCAACATCCCACCCGCGGGCACGCCGCCGCTCAAGTGCTCCAAAACCGACTTGGGAATGCCCACCGACAAGTTCAACCTCATCCTGCAGGGCAATGGTTTGAACGAGGGACGCGGCGGCGAAGAGTCCGTAATGGCCATGCAACAACTGCCCGACGCGCATCTTTTCATAATCGGCAGCGGTACCATCATCCCAAAACTGCGCCGAATGGTGACCGAACTGCATCTTGGTGACCGCATAACCATCGTTCCCCGCCAAACACAGGACATGCTGTTCCAATATACGGCTTTGGCAGACGCCGGTCTGGCCATGGACCACGATGTGGGACCCAACGCCCGGTTCAGTCTTCCCAACAAAATATTCGAATATATCAAAGCGGGCACCCCACAAATCGTCTCCAACCTCCCTGAACGCGCACGCATTGTGCAACAATATCAAGTAGGTGTGGTGGCCGATGAAATAACCCCCGAAGCCATCGTGAATGCGGTACAGCTTCTTCAAAACAATCAGGATTTCTATTTTAAGTGCAAAGAAAACTGCAAAAAAGCAGCACAAGAACTGACTTGGGAAAATGAGGAAAAAATATTGGAACGTATATACTTATATTAATTTTATTATTTTTGCAACATGATTCTATTCAGAAACTAAACGTTCGTTTACTTCTTTACCTTTGAGTTTTTATTATTATTCATATAAATTTCTTTTTATGAAAAAAATACTATTTCTTTTAGGTTTGACCTTTACAATTGGTTTGGGTGTTTTTGCCCAAAATTCTTGTTCTTATGTTTTTCACATGTACGACAGTTACGGAGATGGCTGGAACGGCGGTTCTGCCATATCTGTGAAACAAGGCAACACTGTAGTGGGTAGTATTACCATGTCGACCGGCTACTCTGCAATCGATTCCATCACGCTTACAGCCGGAAACACCTACACGCTTGTGTGGAGCGAAGGCAGTGGTTACACTTACGATGAAGAATGCTCTTTTGATGTTTATTTCAATGGACTGCTGATTTACACCTGTTCCGATGCATCTCAACTGGGAACGGCTCCGTTCTTTTCCTTCATCGGTTGCAGCAACTGTTTCCCGCCCATGCCCTATGTGACGACGGCGGACCAGTATTCGGTGAACCTTTCCTGGAATTCCAACGGACAAAATCTGTGGGAATATGCTTACGGTGCCCCCGGTTTCAATCCCAATGACGCATCCGTGACACCCCTCAACACCACCGACACTTTTGTCACCATTTCCGGTTTGACAGCAAGTAGCTCTTACGATTTTTACATTCGTTCCATTTGTAACCCGCTCACTTCTGAAACATCCAACTGGCGCTTGTTTTCCATCGCCACCACCCAAGACAATCCAGGTACCATTCCCTACTCCACAGGATTTGAAACCAGTGACGACAACAACTGGGTGTTGGCGAACGGCAACAATCCCAACAAATGGGCTATTGGCACCGCCACACACAACACGGGTTCGCGTGCCCTCTACATCTCCGACAACAACGGGAACTCATACGGCTATGACACTTATGTGGAAAGCAATGTGTGGGCTTATCGCGATATAGACTTGGGCAATACGGGCAATCCTCACAGTCTGTCCTTTGACTGGAAATGCGAAGGTTTTGCTTATCCTGATTATAACGAGTTCTACGACTACATGGAAGTGTACATCGGAGCGCCTGTCAATCCGGTAAATGGTGCCCCTTCCAACGCCCTGTATTTAGGACGATTTGTGGATGAACCCTCTTGGCAACAAGCCAATATCCTGCTGAGTGAGAACCTGACAGGCATCCAACGTCTCTATTTCCATTGGATTAATACAGATGAAAGTTATTATGACAACAGTCCTGCCGCTGTGGATAACATTTCCATTGTAGAGTTGACATGTGGCAGCATTGACAGCGTGACGGCAACAAATCCCACAACAAGTTCCTTGACACTGACCCCATACACCCCAAACAACGCTACTGATTTTGTTTTATATTACAAAAAAGCGTCAGACACCGAATACGACACTGTGGAATATGTGACGGCAAGTCCTTCATATGTTTTGGACAATCTTGCCAGCGGAACATACTACAACATTATCATGCGAATTGACTGTGGCAATGGGGATTTGGGATATGCTTCTCCTGAAATCACAGTAATGACCTCCTGCAATGTCATCACGGCCGAAAGTTTGCCTTTCAACGAAGGATTTGAGGGCTACCATACCGCCAATCTTAATTTCCCTCCTTGTTGGGGCCACATTAACACCTATACCAGCGGCACTTACGACTATCCTTACATCACCTATTCTTACCATTATTCCGGAGAGCGCGCTTTATATTTATACTCTACAGGAAGTTACTACAATGCTGCTGTACTGCCGGAGATCGACGCCAACCTGAATGTCAACTCATTGACGCTTTCTTTCATGATAAGAGGTTATAATCACTACAGCGGCGCTGCTTGGCGTGCTATTGTGGGCGTTATGGATTCCGCTAACGACATCAACACCTTTGTTCCTGTGGACACGGTTGTCGCCACCTCATTCAGAGATTGGAACTCCGTAGATGTTTCCTTCACCAACTACACTGGCTCTGGCAAGTTTATCGCCATCTTGAATAAAGTAAGCGACACAACCTACAACAACAATGTCATCTTCATTGATGATGTTACTTTGTATGAAACAAGTGACTGCCAGCGTCCGACTTCCGTGACGGCTTCCAATATCCTGTCTGACAGCGCTACAATTCACTGGACCCCGCAGGGATCCGAAAACGCTTGGCTCGTGGCCGTGGTTCCCGCAGGTGGCAACCCTGACACCGTGACCGCCATTCCTTGCACTGCCGACTCCTTACTCTTGGGCGGATTGCTCCCCTACACCTCTTATGAGGTCTATGTGAAAGCCGATTGTGGCACGGAAACGAGCATCTGGACATCTCCATATACCTTTACCACCGCTTGTGGTGCTTACAACATACCTTTCCTTGAAGAGTTCAGCAATGATGTAATACCACCCACTGATTGTTGGTCACAAGCATCCGGCATACTGGACACCGTGTCCAATTTGACTTTTGGCCAATCCTATTGGTACACATCCACTTCGGAAATGATTGCTGGAAACGGCTCACACATTTATAACAATATTTGGGGTTCCTCGAGAAAAGACTGGTTGATCTCGCCCAGTATTGATTTAGGCGATGGCACCACTCCTTATCAAGTGGAAATGGATGTTTTGCTAACCGCTTACGGTTCTACGGGAGCACCCGACTTGGACGGCAGTGACGACAAGTTTGCCATCGTCGTCTCCACCGACAACGGACAAACTTGGTCTTCCAACAACGCCTTCATTTGGGACAACGACTCAACCACCAACAGCTTCGGCACCTATAACAACCTGGCCACCCTAACCCATGTGGAAATACCTTTGAGAAATGGTTCGGCCCAAAACTTCACCGGATTGGTGAAAATCGCCATCTATGCGGAATCCACCACCAGCAATGCGGACAACAATCTGCATGTGGACAATTTTGCCGTCAACCTGTTATCCAACTGTCCTCGTCCTACACATCTCACACTCAACAATATTAGTTCAAATGAAATCACAGCCAGTTGGTCTGCTTCAGGCAGTGAGAGCAGCTGGAATGTGGCCATATTCCCCTCCGACAGCACCTACTCCGATGACTTGCTCATCACCAACCTGACGGATACTTTCTATACCTTCAACAACCTGACCACCAACACAGCTTATACCATATATGTGCAATCCGACTGTGGAAGCGAACAAAGCGCTTTCGTTCAAGTTAACGGCAAAACCCTTTGCGAAGCCATAGACAGTTTGCCATATTTCGAAGGTTTTGAAAATTACTCTTACGGCACAAACTCCTATCCTGACTGCTGGTTCAAAATCACCTCACAAGACAGTCCCATTTATATTGGAAACAGCAGTGCTCCCACGGGTAACAGAACCTTGTATTTCAGCATGAATTACGGTTCAGGCGGCATGGCCATTATGCCCCAGTTTGAGGAAACCTTGTATCCTTTGAATTCACTGCAAGTCACTTTCAACTTGAAGAGTTCTTCTACCGCCGACCAATTGGTGGTGGGATACACTACCAACCCCACCAATGAATCCCTCTTCGTCGGTTTGGACACCATCTCCTGCTCAACTTCCAATAATGTTGAATCTTTTGATGTTGCCTTTACCAATGTGCCTGTCACAAGCGGACACATCGCTTTCAAAACGATAGCAAACCCCAACGATTATGTCTATTTCTATTTGGATGACATCGTCGTGGACCTCGCACCCGATTGTGTACGCCCGAGCAACCTGCATGTGGCAAGTTCCACCACAAGTTCTATCAATTTAGCTTGGACCGCAGGTGGTAGTGAAACAGAGTGGGAAGTTGTTTACGGCACCGTTGGCTTTGATCCCGACAACGCCACGCCGATTTCTGTTTATACTACTCCAGCCACGAGTATCAGTAACTTGAGTGACACCACCTCCTATGAGTTCTATGTAAGAGCCGTTTGCAACGCAAGCGATTTCAGCAATTGGAGAGGCCCTGTTGCTGCCATGCCCGGCATATACAACATGCCCGCCACCGGCACGCACACCATCAGTATGTGCGGCGGACACATTTACGACAACGGCGGACCTAACAACGACTACTCCACCAACTGCAACGCCACACTTACTGTAATGCCTGATACGACTGGAATGATAGTACAATTACAAGGCACCTACGACTTGGAAAGCGGATATGATTATTTGCGCATATATGACGGTACTGACATACAAGGAACCTTATTGTTTGAAAGCAGTTCAAGTTCAGACAACGGTGTGGTGCCCTTACTTGAATCCACCAGCGGCCCTCTGACCATTTATTTTGAATCAGACTATCTGATTTGCAGCAGCGGATTTGAGTTGGCTGTAAACTGCGTGCCTGCGCCCACTTGTGTCAAGCCCTTCGATTTTGCTGTAGCCAACAACACCTCTACCGATATCACGCTTTCGTGGACAGAGCGAGGAACGGCCACTATGTGGGACATTGAATACGGCAACAGTGGTTTCACCCAAGGAACGGGCACAATGGTTTCGGCAAGCACCAATCCTTTCACAATCAACAACTTGACAACAGGAACTTCATACGATTTCTATGTACGCTCCAATTGCGGTAGTGGTGATGAAAGTGATTGGGTAGGACCGATAACCGGAGTCCCTGGAGCATATATCATGCCCACTTATGGCGAGTTTACTGTAACCATGTGCGGTGGTGTCATCTACGATGACGGTGGTCCCAACAACGACTACTCCAGCGATTGTGACGCCTTGTTGGTCGTCAACCCCGACTCTATAGGTCAACTCGTCCACCTGACCGGTACTTTCAATGTTGAAGAGGATTATGATAGGCTTGTCATTTTTGACGGCAACACTTCTGATGGTACCGTCCTCTTTGACAGTGATGTGGACAATACCATTGATGTGGTTTCCACCACTGGTCCGCTCACCATCTATTTCATGTCGGATTACAGCACTGAATACAGCGGTTTCGCAATTCAAGTAAACTGCGAAAATGGCTCCACGCCTGAAACCTGCGAAGCCCCAACAAGCCTGACATTCTCAGACCTTACACACAACAGCGTGAAAATCGATTGGGCGCAACAAGGCGCACCCGACAGCTGGGTTGTAAGCTATAAGAAGTCCTCTGCCAACACTTGGTCAACGGTTAATACCACTACACACCCTTATGTAATCACTAACCTTGAGCCACAAACCCAATACGAGGTGTTTGTCACGGCCATGTGTGGTACAGAAACCAGTGGAGAATCCAACCACATCACCTTTACCACCAACCCCGATGGGGTGAATTCCTACGAATGGGACACCTTCTCCCTGTATCCTAACCCAACCACTGGACAGTTTACCATCTATCATGAAGATTTGAACATGGAACGCGTGGAGATTTACGATGTATATGGCAAACGGATTCAGTCGATGGAGGTGAATAGCAATATCGCCAAAGTGGACGCTTCCTCACTCGCCAGCGGCGTGTATTTTGTGCGCATCACCTGTTCTGGCGGCAGCGTCACCAAATCATTCGTCAAGAAATAACCTCCCGATATTTGTTTTACAAGACCGGC
>Ga0255061_10000239_pt1 | contig 14858 bp, 6 predicted proteins | sample 174RNAGHGhighgp2_FD_183093 | JGI IMG/M metagenome (GOLD analysis project Ga0255061, IMG submission 183093) | Metatranscriptome of sheep rumen microbial communities from Palmerston North, Manawatu-Wanganui, New Zealand - 1742 RNA GHGhigh gp2... | ecosystem: Host-associated > Mammals > Digestive... | reverse complement strand
GTTAATTTGTAAAGTTTTTTTAAAGACGTTGTATGACGATACGACGGCAAAAAATTAACAAAAAATGGACAGCAAAATACAGAACAAATCTTAATGTTAATAAAAAATGAACAGACACACCAAAAAGCGCAAGCCGCCTGCGCTATAAGCCTGAGGCATTGTCCAGGGTACGCGGCAATAGAGTCCCCGCCTTATTTATATAAGGTGTGTGGTTTTGCTCTTATCTCAGATAATCTTAATCAATATTTATTATTTTTTCTCAAACAAAACATTTAAGTTTAAATGAAAAGTAAAACAATCCAGTTAAGGAAGTTAGTATTGCTCCTTGTCCTGATGATTCTGTCATTTGACTTGCTTGCGCAGATTACAGTGACGGGTACCGTGACGGATGAGGACGGCAACACGCTTCCAGGTGTAAATGTGTTTGAAAAGGGTAGTACCAACGGTACTATCACGGATCTTGACGGTAAGTACCAGCTGAATGTGCAGAGTGGCGCCACCATCACATTCAGCTATATTGGCTGTCAGGATCAGGAGTTCGTCGTTTCAGGCACAAGAACAATCAACGTGACCCTCAAGGAGGACACGCAGGAGATTGAGGAGGTCGTCATCGTAGGATACGGCCAGCAGAAGAAAGCCTCGGTCGTAGGTGCTATCACGCAGACCTCCGGCGAGACACTGCAACGCGCCGCAGGTGCTTCCAGCCTCGGTACCGCGCTCACCGGTAACCTGCCGGGCGTGGTAACAGAGCAGGGTACTGGTATCCCTGGCGGTGAAGACCCCAAAATCATCATCCGTGGCGCAAGTTCGTGGAACAGCTCTGACCCGCTTGTACTCGTTGATGGTATTGAGCGTGAAATGAGCTCTGTAGATGTATCGTCTGTGGAGAATATCTCCGTACTCAAGGACGCTTCTGCTACCGCCGTATATGGTGTGCGCGGTGCTAACGGCGTTATCCTTATCACCACCAAGCGTGGTCAGGAAGGTAAGGCAAAGATTGACGTGGGTTTCACAACCACAATCAAGACTCCGTCAAAGCTCCCCAACAAATACGACTCTTACGACGCTCTTATGGCGCGTAACCAGACTATCGAGATGGAGCTTCCTGTAACTCCCGACCAGTCGTGGACATATATTACGCCGCAGTCTCGTATCGAGATGTACCGTAATCAGACCACGCAGGAGCAGCGCGAACGCTACCCTAACGTTGACTGGGTAGACGAAATGTTTAAAAACTACGCTATGAGCTACAACGCCAACCTCAGCATCTCTGGTGGTACAAAGGTGGTAAGGTACTACGCTGCTGCCGACTACGCAGAGGAAGGCGACATCATGAAAATCTTCGACAACAACCGTGGTTATACTGCTGGTTACGACTATCGTCGTATTAATACTCGTAGCAACCTCGACTTCAACATCACTAAGACTACCGTCTTGAAAGTTAACCTCGCTGGTTCGCTTGCTATTGCAAAACGTCCTCGCGCCAACCAAGGCGACGAATGGCAAGAGGCTCAACGTTGGTCGGGTGCTTACAACATTGCTCCTGACGTATTCTTGCCCAAATACTCCGACGGTGCTTGGGGTTACTATCCGCAGGTTTCTAACGTTACCAACTCTATCCAAAACCTTGCTGTGGCTGGTATCGCTAAAACTACCACCAACAGCATCACAACCGACTTTAACCTTGAGCAAGACCTCAGCTTCCTTACCAAAGGTCTCAACGTTCGCGGTACAATTTCGTGGGACAACCGTTTCCAAGAAAACAACCGTGGTATCGGCGACGACTTTAACGGATTGCAACAACGCTGGATCGACCCCGCTACCGGTCAGGAATATTTGAGAAACAACTTCGACGGCAACAACGGTTTCGACTGGGTTGAAACAACCGAGTGGAGCGCACAGTCTGGTGACCTCAACAATGGTGCTACATACCGCCGTCTCTTCTACCAGGGACAGATCAACTACATGCGCAAGTTTGCAGAAGCACACGAAGTTGGCGGCATGGGCGTATTCAAACGTGAGGAGAACGCCACCGGCAACCAGTTGCCTAACTACCGTGAGGAATGGGCGTTCCGTGCTACCTACAACTATAAGAACCGCTACTCTGTCGAATACAACGGTTGTTACAACGGTTCCGAGAAGTTTGCCGACAAAAACCGTTTTGCATTCTTCAATTCGGGTGGTATCAACTGGACAGTTTCTGAAGAGCCCTTTATGGAATCCCTCAAAGACCGTCAGATTATCGACATCTTGAAGTTCCGCGTATCTTACGGTGAGGTTGGTAACGACTGGCTTAATGCTCGTTGGCTCTATATGGACCTTTGGGAGTACGGCAACCAGACGGTCATGAACCGCAACAACGGCAACTCTAACTACACCCGCTATCGTCAGTCGCAGATTGGCAACGAAAACATCCACTGGGAGATTGCTCGTAAGTTCAACTTCGGTATCGACTACTCCTTCCTCGGTGGCGTAGTGGCTGGTAGTGTAGATATTTTCAAGGATAAGCGTAGCGACATCCTTATCTCTGGCGGCGACCAGGCTGTTGCTGCATACTTCGGCGGAAGCATGCCTACTATTAATAAAGGTAAGACCGAGACCAAGGGTTACGAAATTGAGCTCCGTCTCAACAAGCAGCTCAAGAAAAACATGCGCGTCTGGGGTAACTTCAGCTTGACCCACAACGAAAACAAAATCATCGTCAAAGACGACGCTCCCCTCTTGCCTAACTATCAGAAGTCTGAAGGCTATGCAATCGGACAGTACAAGTCGTTTATCGACGCTGGCTACCTCAACAACATGGACGAAGTGCTTGGCTCGCCCGCTTTCGAGAGCGACGACCTGTTCCGTCTCCCGGGCAACTATTATATCATAGACTTCAACGGCGACGGCATTATCGACAGCAAAGACTCTGCTCCTTACGGCTATACCGGCTCGCCCCAAAATACCTACAATGCAATTATCGGTTATGAGTGGAAGGGCTTCAGCTGCTTTATCCAGTTCTACGGTGTTACCAACGTAACTCGTGATGTAACTCTTACAAGCTTTGGTCAGAAACTCAACACCGTATATGATATGGGTTCCATCTGGACCAAGGAAAATCCCAACGCCGACGTTTCGTACTACCACTGGTCTACCGCTCCTGTAAGCAAGGCTGGCGGCTCGTTCCCGGTATATGGAACGCAGTACATGTTCGATGGCTCTTACATCCGTCTTAAGAACGTTGAGCTTGCATATACCTGGACAGGTGGATGGATCAAGAAAATTGGCTTCTCTTACTTGAAGTTGTTTGTCAACGGCAACAACCTCTGGCTCTGGAGCCGCATGCCCGACGACCGCGAGGCCAACCTCGGTGGTGCAGGCTATCTTGGTGCATACCCCACTATGAAACGTTTCAACTTCGGTATTAAATTTACTCTGTAATAGATTTGATGATGAGAAATATATATAAATCAATACTAATCGGAGCAGCGGAACTCACAATGTGTGCGGCATTGTCCTCTTGCGAGGATTATCTGGAGAAGGCTCCGGATACCACCGTGACGAGCGACGAGGCCTACAAGAACTTCCGCAGCTTCCAAGGATTCATGGAAGAGATCTACAACTGCATTCCCGACAAGGAGAAATGCAACTGGTGTCCTTCGTGGAACTGGGGCGACGACGAAGTCTTCAATCCCGAGGCCGACGACCGTATGACACACCAGGCGGATCTCGGCAACTTCCGCGCTTGGTATCAGACAGGCAACTGGCTCTACAAGAGTGGCAGCAACCCCAACGACGGCAACTCGTTCAACCACTCGCTTTGGCCGCACTCGTGGTACTGCATCCGCAAGTGCAACATGGCTATTGAAAACATTGACAAGATGGTTGGCACCAAGGAAGAGAAAAACTTGATTCTCGGTCAGGCATACTTCTTCCGTGCATGGTGGCACTTCGAGTTGATGGAGTATTTTGGCGGTTTGCCTTACATCGACAAGGTATTTGAGCCTGGCGATGTGCTCAAGGAAAAACGCCTTTCGTACCAAGAGACCGCCGACAAGGTGGCAGAGGATTTCCAGAAGGCTGCTGACCTTCTCCCCATCGACTGGGACCAGACGGTTGCAGGCGCCAACAACGCCGGCAAAAACCAACTCTACGTCAACAAGATAACCGCTCTTGGCTATCTCGGCAAAAACTACCTCTGGGCTGGCTCGCCGCTTATGAAGAACGGTGCACAGCTTGGCGGTACCAAGACCTACGACTACGACGTTGAATATTGCAGGAAGGCTGCCGAGAAATTAGGCGAGGTGCTCAACCTTGTTGAATCTGGTCAGACTCAGTATGCGCTTGTAGAGTTCAACTTCGGCACCAACATGCGCGACATCTACGACCACAAGCGCGCCAAGACAGCCAAGACATGCTACTCTGACCTCTTCTACACCACTGGACAGAGCTGGCTTATGCCCGGTAGCACCGAGGCTATTATGCAAGGTCCTTCGGGTTCGGGCGGCAACGCCAACAACTCCAATTGGAACACCTCCAAGGTATTTGGTCCCAAGGTGGCTGGTCTTGTAGAGCATGACAACGTTATCCACCAGCCCACTGGCAACCTTGTTGAGATGTACGGCATGGAGAACGGTCTTCCTATCGACGACCCCAACTCTGGTTTCGACCCCACTCACCCGTGGCTCAATCGCGACCCGCGTTTCTACCACGACATCGTGTTCGACGGTTTCAAATACCTCAACAAAGCAGCCGGCGAACGTGCGGCTTACACGTACTGCGACCTCCAGACTGGTGGCGCTATGCGTCCCGTGGCTAACGGAAGCCGTACTGGTTATTTCTGTCAGAAGCTTATCCCCCACACCTGTAACATTGTTGACAAGGACTATGAGTGGTCTGGCGCATTGCACTGCTATCTGTCTTACATGCGTCTTGCCGACATCTACCTGATGTACGCCGAGGCGTGCAACGCAGCGGGCGGTCCTACCTACAAGTCGTCCAACTTCGACAAAAACGCTCTCCAGGCTATCAACACCATCCGTGCACGTTGCGGTGCAGGTCCTGTGGGCGGCAAGGCTGCGAAAGAAGCAGACGCCACCAAGTATGCTTACTCTGAGGTTGCTGGCGACATGAATGCTGATTTGGCTACCAACAAGGAAAAGTTTATGGATGAGATACGCCGTGAGCGTGCCGTTGAGCTCGCTTTCGAGGGCTTCAGGTTCAACGACCTCCAGCGCTGGCTCCTCCTCACCGAACCCAAGTATTGCATGAAGTATTCTACCGAGTTTAAGCGTGCACAAGGCAACACACCCTCAGATGAGGTAGATCCGCGTTATGGCGAGGTTACAGGCTATACAAAGCAAGAAATCCTCACCCGCAAGTTTGGTAAACAACATTACTGGTTCCCCTTCCCCGATTCGGAGGTTTACCTTTACGCCGAGTTCGAGCAGAATCCGGGCTGGTAGTTAATAGTCATTTTTATTTAATTTAAAAGAGTTAAAATGAGACATAAACAAAATAAATTGGTTCTATGTGTCGCTTTGGCAGCCGCCTTTCCGTTGGCAGTCAGCGCAGGCAATGGCTATGCCGTGTCTTCCCCGTCTGACGTTGTTAACGTTTCGGTAGCGTCGCCGCTGGACGACATCCAGGTGTCGGGTAGGGTGATCGATGAGGCTGGCAACCCGATTCCGGGTGTTACCGTAATCATGCAGGGTACAACGAGAGGCACTATCACCGATACCGAAGGCTCATTCACCCTCGAGGTGGAGGGCGACTCCAAGCTCCTCGTTTCGATGAGGGGCTACATTACCCAGGAAGTGGAAGTTTCTGGTCGTTCTTCTTTGGGCGACATCACATTGGTCAAGGATGGATCATACCGCGGCGACGTTGCTGTCGCATACGACTACGTCTCCGAGAACGACATCTTCGGCAGCATCTCCAATGTTGACATCGAGAAACTTCAGGAGATCGATTACACAAGGGGTGCGGTTGCCGACCTCAATTCGCTCGTCGGCGGATGGAACGGCTCCACAATCTGGGGCATGAACCCCAGCAATTCGAGCTACTTTGTTGTTGTGGATGGTGTACCCCGTGGTCTTAGCGGCTACGAGAACCTCATTCCGCAGGAAGTGGAGCAGGTTACTTTCCTCAAAGGTGCCGACGCTGTTGCTCTCTATGGCAGTCGTGGTGCCAAAGGTGCTATCCTCATCACTACCAAGCGTGGCAAGGTTTCCGACGGTCTTAGGATTGACGGTCGCGTTACCACTGGTTTCAATACGGCAATATCTTTCCCCGAGTACCTCAGCTCAGCCGAGTACATGAAGTATTACAATCAGGCTCTCAAAGGCGACGGCAAAGACCCGCTTTACTCTGATGAGGACATCTACAACCATGCTTCGGGCAAGAATCCGTACCGCTATCCCAACATCGACTACTACTCTTCCGACTACGTGAAGAAGGTGTACAACCGTACCGATGCCGACATCGAACTCTCAGGTGGTAAGGGCAGTGCACGTTACTATGGCAACATCAACTACTGGACTGCTGGCGGCTACCTCAAGGTGGGCGACTCTAAAGAAAACCGCACTCACCGTTATAGCGTCCGTGGTAATGTGGATGTCAAGATCAACGATTTCATCGACGCTTACATCAACTCTAACGCCACATTCTACGATGTTAAGACTGCAGGCTCAGGCAGCTGGTGGAATGCTGCGGCTACCAACCGTCCCAACCGTCCGGTTAACGCTGCTCCTCTCATCCCCGTGGACAAAATCGACCCCACCAACCAGGCTGCACTCGACCTGATTGGTACTACCAAGAACATCTTCGACGGTCAGTTCCTTGCTGGTGGACAGGAAGAAAGTGACAGGGCAACCATTTTCGGTGACATGTATGCTGCCGGAAGCTCCAAATACACCATCCGCAAGTTCCAGTTTGACGCTGGCATGAAGTTCGACCTCGGACACCTGCTCGAAGGTCTCACCTTCCAGACCATCCTCGGCATGGACTTCTCTACGGAATATACCACGGCGTTCTCAAACAATTATGCCGTATTTATTCCCGAATGGGCAGATTACAACGGCGAAGAGTATATCGTAGGTCTCACCAAGGAAGGCAACGACGAGAAAACCGGCAACCAGAGCATTTCTGGTTCTGTTGACAACCGTATGCTCAATTTTACAGGTATCTTTGGATACGACCGTACCTTTGGCAGCCACAAGGTATCTGCCAAGGTGCTTGCAAGCGGCTCGCAGGAGACCAAGACCGGCACTTACCACAGCGACTGCTCGGCTCATCTCGGTTTTAGCGCAAGCTACAATTACGCTAACCGTTATTATGTAGATTTCAACTCAGCAGTGGTTCACTCCATTCGCCTTGCCGAAGGACACCGCAACGCTTTCTCGCCGTCGCTCAAGATTGGCTGGAATCTTGCTAACGAAGACTTCCTCAAAGGCTCTTTCGCCGACAAGCTTATGGTTTGGGCAAGTGTTAGCCAGCTGCACGAGGATTATGACCTCGTAGATGGAGACAACAAGTATTACCTCTACGACGGCTTGTGGGAAAAGTCGTCATGGGGCTTTACATGGAACGACGGCAAGAACGCCAACTGTATCTGGCCTAACCGAGACGCAAACCCGGAGCTCGAAATGATCAAGCGTAAGGAGTTCTCCTTCGGTATTCGCTCTGCATTCCTCCACAAGATGCTCGAACTCAATGCCACCTACTTTGTCAATACAATGGATGGCTATCTCATCAAGAGTGGCAACGATTACCCCTCGCACATGACACGTTTTGTGGCGTATAAGAACAACAACATCGTTAAGCGCAATGGCTTTGACTTCGAGTTTGCCTTCAACAAGAAGCTTGGCGAGGTTGACTTCCGTTTTGGCGTTGTTGGCACTTACTACAACACCGAGCGCACCAAGTACGAACAGACCGTAAAAGAGGATTACCAGAAAGCCGAGGGCAGGCCCGAGGATTGTATCTGGGGCTACAAGTGCCTTGGCATCTTCCAGAGCCAGGAGGAAATCGACAATTATGTTAACGCAAACGGCGACCATGTAGTACAGAACCTCGGTTCTACCGTACAGCCTGGCGACCTCAAGTATGCTGACATCAACAATGACGGCAAAGTGGATGAATACGACCGCGTTGATCTCGGCAAATATGGTTCATACGGTTCGCCCACCGTACTTGGTGTCAATATCACTGCAAAGTGGAGGAATTTCTCGCTCTTCATCGCCGGCAGCGGACACTTCGGCAGCAATTGGTTCAAGAATGGTACTTACTATTACTTTGAAGGTCCGGATGCCAAGTATTCGGCTATTGCACGCGATTGTTGGTCAGAAAACAACAAGAACGCCAAGTATCCCCGCATCTCCACCGAAAATTACGCCAACAATTACGTAACATCTGACTTCTGGACGTATTCTGAAAATGCATTCTCCCTCAACAAGGTGCAGATTACATACAACTTCCCGTCGTCTATGTTGAGCGCTCTTAAGATTGTTAAGGGTCTTTCGGTATATGCATTAGGTGAGAATCTTTTGCTAATTTCGCCCAACCGCGAAATCATGGAGCTCAACGTTGGTGGCGCACCTCAGTCTCGCTACTACGGTCTGGGCGTGAAAGCAACATTCTAAACAATTCTAATCTAAGTTAACAAGAGATTTATTATGAAATTTAAAAATATAATAAAACTATCGGCTGTGGCTTCCTTGTTGCTCGTAGGTTGCGACGATATGTTTGAGCCCCAGATAGAGAACAATCGTAGCCTTGAGACGATGCTTACCGAGCCGGTCAATGCGCAGGGCCTTATGCTGGTAGGTTATCAGCGGTTCAACGATGGAGGTACTTTCTTCTCTGACCGTGTGCATGAGGATCTCGCTACCGCCGATTTCGTATGCAACGACCCCGAGGATCGCTGGATGCTTATGGGTCGTGGCAAGTGGCAGGTCAACAACAACCCGGTTGACAAGTGGGGCGATGTTCGTGAGGCCATACAGTACATCAACATCTTCTTGGAGAAGATGGACGGTGTAACGTGGGCGCAGAACGAAAACATCAACAAGATGTTTGCCGACCGTCTGAAGGGCGAGAGCTACGCGCTTCGCGCCATCCTCAACTACTTCTTCCTCCGTGCCCATGCCGGCGTGGCGGGCGGACAGCTGCTGGGTGTTCCCATCGTTACTGCCTCCGAGAATGTCAACTCCGACTTCAATATCCCGCGTCAGCCCTTCCAGGTATGTGTGGATCAGGTTTTCTCGGATTTTGAGGAGGCTCTCAAGTATCTGCCCGAGACGTATGATGATCACACCGATGCACAGGTGCCGGAGGAGTATAAGGCTCTTGGCATCAAGGGTGCCGACTATAACCGCGTCTATGGACAGTACATGAAAGGTCGTATCGATGCCACAATCGTCAAGGCTATGCGTGCCAAGTTTGCCCTTATGTGTGCTTCGCCCGCGTTTTCCAAGGGCTGCAACGTAACATGGCAGCAGGCTGCCGACTATGCCGCACAAGTGGTAGGTGGCAAGAGCGTGGTGCCTAACGGACACACATGGTACAACCATACCGACGAAATCAACGCCCTCAAAGACGGCGATTGTCCGCCGGAGGCCATCTGGCGTGGCGACCGCACCGGCGACGACAACAGAGACTTCGAGGCAAGTTGCTTCCCGCCAACTCTGTACGGCAAAGGTTTCATCAACCCCACCCAGAACCTTGTTGACGCATTCCCCGCTGCAAACGGCTATCCAATCTCGGATCCCAATAGCAACTACGACAAGACTAAGCCATTCGAAAATAGGGATCCCCGTCTTGACCTTTACATCATCCACGATGGAAGTGTACTTAGGGAGACTACTATCAATACCGGCAGTGCTTCCACTACGCGTGACGGTATCAACAGTACGGATGCATCAAAGTCTATCACTGGCTATTATCTCCGCAAGTTCATGAACGAAGAGTGTAGCCCCGATCCCTCCAACCCGCAGGGTCGTCGCCACTTTAAGCCGCGTATCCGCTACACCGAGATGTTCCTTGTGTATGCCGAGGCTCTCAATGAGGCTGGCAATACAGCCAAGGCTGCCGAAATTATGAAGGAAATCCGCGACCGTGCCCTCGGCCCCGGCAAGGATCAGTACTTGCCCACCATTAGTGGCAACCAGGCCAAGATGCGCGAGCTTATCCACAACGAGCGCAGGATTGAGCTTATGGGCGAAAACTTCCGTTTCTGGGATCTCCGTCGCTGGGAGGAGCCGATTAACGAGACTATTTACGGTTACGATGCCGACAGGGGCAGCAAGATGTCCGTTGGCGAGCTCAACTATGGTAGCCACATGAACTACGGCCCCATCCCTGAAAGCGAACTGCTCAAGTGGTCCAACCTTGTTCAGAACGATGGATGGCAGTAGTATTGTATTTAACAATTAATATTTGAAAGCAATGAAATTCAAACAATTGATATTATCAATGTCGGCTGGCGCGCTCGCGCTCGGAATGTCGTCGTGCGAAAACAAGGATGTAACGTTCCCCGACTACGACGGCGGAGTATCGGTATATTTCCCGTACCAGTACCCCATCCGCACAATCATTCTTGGCGACATTGCCACATACGACAACTCCCGCGAGAACGACAAGCACCAGTTCACCATCTACAGCACGATGGGCGGTTCGTACTCCGGCAAGGACATCAACGTGGATGTGTCCGTGGACGAATCGTTGCTCAAAGGACTCAAATTCGCCGACGCAGAAGGCAATCCCGGCGAAGATGTGAAGATTCTTCCGTCAGACTACTACTCCCTCAGTGGCAACACCATGCAATTTAAAGGCAATCTGAGGGGCGGCATCGACGTAACGCTTTCCGAAAAGTTTTTTGCCGACGAAAAGTGCGCGCAGAACACCTACGTGCTCCCTCTCGTCATGACCAAAGCATCAGGAGAGGTTAAGAGGATTCTCACAGGAGAGGCTTCTACGGACAACGCCGTGCGCCAGGATCCGTATGCGTGGAGCACTGCTCCCAAGGACTTCACAATCTACCTTGTCAACTTCATCAACAAGTACGACGGCAACTATCTCCGCCGTGGTACTGATGAGGTATCCAAGTTTGCGAGAACCACTGTGCCGTCGCAGATTAAAGTTGAGGGCGGTGCAATGCAGAGTGCGGCATGGGACAATCAGTTCTGGATTCTTTCCGACGTTCCTTTCGAGAACGGCAAGGAATGGACGCTTAAGATGAGGGTAAAAGCCGACAAGGAAGCATCCGTTGGTACTCAGACCCACACGGGTCCTGGCGGATACATTCACTGGGCTGCCATTGGCAACGTCAACTTTACCACCGACTGGGTAGATCTCAATCTTTCTGGCAAGTTTGACAACGACGCACAGAATGGCGGCAACGCCATCGCGTTTAACCTCAACGACTTCGCAGACGCCAACAACTACTACTTCGACAATATCGAGTTTATTGTCGATGGCAAGGTTGCTACCAAATGCGGTGAGGCTGGCGGATACGCCATCAAGACCAACATTGGCGCCAATCCGGGAGCTACTATTTCGAGCCAGTATTGGCAGTATGACAAGAACAATGCTGACAAGAGCACCGAAACCCGCAAGACCGAGTATGTGGAGACAGACGAGGTAATCAAACTCACCACCAAGTCTCTCTACACTGTTTCGATGACTGTTACCTACCCCGATGCTGATGGCAATGTTGTACCGTGCGAGCTTCTGCTCACCTTTGACAACAGCGACAAATGCACGATTACATCCGCTACCGAAGGTGTGACGGTAACAGACGGTATGGGCGAGTATAAGACCAAGTCGGAAATCAAGGCATGGGGCAACAAGGATCGCGATGGTCTTTACCTCAAGTACACCATCGATTTGGGCTCCTGCAAGTACGCGGTAGATGACATTCTCGTGGCTCGCGACCGTGGCAGTGCAGCCTCTATCCGCGAATTCAAAACTGTTTATCAAGCACAACCGTAAACCCAAAGGGGTATCGCCAGGAACAGGTGCTCAACCTGTTCCACGGCGGTTTCCCGTTAAATAGTAATTGACATTATGAAGTACAATATAAAATGGATTATGGCATTGCTGCCGGTTGCATTGATGTCTTCGTGTGCCGAAGATGTCTTCAAAGACGTCAAGGTAGATGAGCCTGAGTCGATTATCCAGAGGCAATACCTCAAGGAGTACGACATGCTCAAGAACATCAACCCTTCGTTGAACATCGGAGTAGCAGTGGATGCCGCAGAATATGGCAAACAAGGTGCCTTGTACGGACTTGCAAGCACCAACTTCACCGAAGTAACCACCAAGAGCGGCCTCTTGCACGGTTCGGGTGTTACCGACAATGGCGGTCTCTCACTCGGCGCGTTCTACGACATGCTCGATGCCGCCAAGAAAGCCAATCAGTCTATCTTTGGCCACGCGCTTGTAAGCAATCTTGACCAGAATACCAAGTACATCAAGAACATCCTCGCTGACAAGCCCGATCCCAACGGTGGAGCTATCCCCACACGCCTTGTCAAGGCCAATATCATCGACAACGGCGACTGCGAGGGCGACGACGTGTCCTGCTTGTTCTCGAAAGAGAACCAAGGCAATCCCCACGCTTCTGAGTTGGTTGCAGGAAAGGGCAAGGATGGCAGCAAGTGCGTAGTGCTCAAAGCTACTGCAAAGGCTGCTGAAAGTTGGGACAACCAGTTCTTCATCCGCTTCAACCGTTCTCTCCCTGCCGGTACAAAATTCTCCTTCAGCATGGACATCAAGGCTGATAAAGCTACTGGCGGTATATCTTCGCAAGAGCATGGATCCACGCCTGGCGGCTATTTGCACTGGGCTTTTGTTGGTAGTCCGTCATTTACTACCGATTGGGCTACTTACACCAACGAAGGCACTACGACATCTGCAGACGTTCAGACTATCGCTTTCAACCTCAACGACTTTGCTGAGGCCAACACCTACTATTTCGACAATATGAAGTTTATTATAGAGTACGAGGAAGAGCTTCCTCCGTTCTATTGGGAGGATGTTGTGATTAACGGCGACTGCGAAGGCGACGATGTATCGAGTCTCTACTCTAAGGAAAACCAAGGCAACCCCCATGCTTCGGAACTTGTGGCTGGTAAAGGCAAGGATGGTAGCAAGTGCGTAGTGCTCAAAGCTACTGCAAAAGCTGCTGAAAGTTGGGACAACCAGTTCTTTATTAAGTTCTCCGAACCTCTTCCGGCTGGAACCGAATACAAGTTCAGCATGGATATCAAGGCTGAAAAGCAGACTGGTGGTATTTCTTCGCAAGAGCATGGAGCTACCCCTGGCGGCTACTTGCACTGGGCATTTGTAGGCTCACCATCGTTTACAACCGACTGGGCAACTTACACAGCCGAAGGCAAAACCACATCTGCTGACGTTCAGACAATTGCATTCAACCTCAGCGATTTTGCAGAAGCCAACACCTATTACTTCGACAACATGAAGTTTGAGGTTTATAAGGAGCGTGCAGGCGGCGGCATTAAGCTTACTCCCGAGGAAAAACGCGACACCCTCAAGTTTGCCATCAACAAGTGGATTACTGGTGTAATGGCTGCAAATGAAGGCTACGTTAAGTCGTGGGACATTACTTCCGACGTATTCGACGACAAGGGTGCAATCTACACTGGCTTTAATACTGAGGCTGGTGCAGAGTTTAAGGACGGCAAGTTTACATGGCAGGATCTTATTGCTCCCGATGGCAGCGATGAGTTCTTCCGTTATGCTGTAGCTACGGCGCGTGATGCTTATGCTGCAAACGGTGGCGATGGCGCCCTCAAGCTCTTTGTTAACGAGAGTGGCCTTACCAATGCTGCAAAGCGCGACAATGTGATCAAAGCCATCAAGTCCTGGGAATCCGACGGAAAGACCAAGATTGATGGTATCGGCGCATTCATCAAGGTTTCCTACAATACTGATGCTACCACTCAGCAAGAGAACGAGAAGGCTATCACAGAGATGCTCAACGCCCTCAAAGAGACTGGCCGCCTTGTACGTATTTCTGGCATAGACATGGGATACAACGATGGTGCACTCGAGCTTGGCAACGCTGCGCTCACCACCGAAAACCTTAAGGCTATGGGCAAGTTCTACGAATTTATTGTCAAGTCTTACAGGGAAATCATTCCTGATGCACAGAAGGGTGGTATTTGTCAGTGGAATGCAACCGACACCAATGGCAACCCCAACGGTCTTTGGTCTGACAAGTATTCTCGCAAGCCCCAGTATGGTGGCTTTGCCGACGGCTTGAAGTAAATATATAAATAGGTATTTATATATTCACATGTTTTATCAAATATAAATTAAGTGCGGGGCGGAGGTTGAAAAACTGCCGACGCCCCGTATTTATTTTTTTTATCGTAAATTATGTTTATCTTTGCCGTCGCAATAATAAGCAAAAACCAAAATAATTAATAACCCAATTAACAAAAAACGCATGAAAAAAAGACTCTTATGGCTCGCAATCGCCGCGTTTTGCTTTGCCTCGGTGGGCTGCAACGACGACTCTGACGAGCCGATTAATATCGAGATTAATAATCCGAACCCGACTAACCCGTCTAATCCTTCTACCCCATCCACAACAACAAAGCTTCCTAATTTTCTTAAGGAATGTATTGACCGCACCAAGCACCCGATTTTCAAATTCAGTGGTGCAATCGAGGCGTGGGATTTCAACAGCGACAAGTCGCTCCGTGACACTGTTTCAGCGCATTTTGACGAGATCGTTGCTGGCAATTCCATGAAATACTCTGGATGCGTGGACGGCAATGGCAATATGAATTTCAGCACAGTAAAGGATTTCTGTGCCAATGCAAAAGCCTGCGGACTGACTATTTACG
>Ga0255061_10000235_pt1 | contig 14880 bp, 1 predicted proteins | sample 174RNAGHGhighgp2_FD_183093 | JGI IMG/M metagenome (GOLD analysis project Ga0255061, IMG submission 183093) | Metatranscriptome of sheep rumen microbial communities from Palmerston North, Manawatu-Wanganui, New Zealand - 1742 RNA GHGhigh gp2... | ecosystem: Host-associated > Mammals > Digestive... | reverse complement strand
GGTAACCGACAGAGACAATTATTGTGTAGGTCAAGGTGATACTACGATCACGGTTAATGCGAAACCAGTTGTAGCCATCACGGCTCCAACAGCAGATCAAACCATCTGCGAGGGTGGTCAAGTAACTTTGGAAGCGACGATAGTTGCCGGTGCAACCTATACATGGTATGACAACAATATAGAGATAGCTGGTGCAAGCCAATCCATGCTGACATTGTCTCCAGATGCAGTAGCTAATAACACCACAGTTCATAACTACACTGTTGTGGCATCTTTGGATGATCCGGGTTGTGAGTCTGATATGTCTGCAGTAAGAAAAGTTACGGTTGAACCTAAACCAGTGGTTGTTCTTTCCGGTCAACAAGATATATGCACAGGCAATGCTTCAGAAATCCAAATTTATGCTAACGTTACAGGATCAGCTGTTCCAATGAATGATCCTTCTGTTGTAGCTACTTGGTATCGTAACAATCAAGAAACGGGTATTGCGAGTGTTGCTGCTTCTCCAAATACACTTATTTACACGGAAAGCCCCGTTCCTACTGTTCAAGATGAAGCTTATTATTATCACGTTACATTAACGAATGTAGGTACTGGATGTTCAGTATCAAGTGAGCCTTATCCAATTTATATCCGCCCTGTTCCTACTGTATTTGTCGAAGCTGATCAAATTCAGGTATGTAAAGGTGGAAATGTGACATTGACTGCTCATATTGATAATGCTAATCTTGACAATATCGTTTACCAATGGTATAAGGACCCTGTTGCTCCTGCTTTAGCTAACATTATTACAGGTGCTACAGAGGCTACTTATATTTCTGGTCCTATTACTGAAAACTCTACTTATTGGGTAATTGCAAAACAAACAACCACCGATTGTGCAGATACTACGAAGATTGACATTACGATGAGTGAACGTCCGGTAGTTGAAGTCGCTATTGATAATGATAGCATTTGCGAAGGCAATCAAGTTCAATTAACCGCATCTGTTACCTCAGGTGGTGTTGCTAATGTTCCATATACTTATACTTGGAAGAGAAATGGTGAATTAATAGAAAATGTTGATGTTAATTCATTCACCGAAGCTCCTACTTTGGCTGAGGCAATTAACAATGGTTTTGAATATGTTGTTATTGCTAATCAAGTTAATAGCGGTTGTGCTTCTGATCCTGATACGATTAAACTTACTGTTTTCCCACATCCAACGGTAGAAATCACGGGTGATCCTATCATTTGTAAAGGCACAGATGTTGAATTAACGGCTAATATTAACGATACAATCGAGAATGGTGGTCCTTATATGTATGAATGGAGATTAGCGAATAGTATAGTTGCTGCTGCTTCTACTAACAATACTTATACTACTACCCAAACTCCTTCTGATAACCCATATATTTATACAGTTGTTGCAACAAATAATTTAGGTTGTTCTTCTGTAAGTGATCCATTCTATGTATATGTAAATGATTCTATTCTTGTTGAAGTAACTCCTGAGTTGGATAGCGTTTGTGCTGGCGGACAAGTTATGTTGACTGCTCACATTGGCAATCCTAATGCAAATGATTTAACTTACAGATGGTACACGGTTGCTGGTTCTGATGAAGAAATTCATGGTGCTACTGAGGCTTCTGTTACCGTTGCCCCAACGGCTACAACAGATTATAAAGTGGTTATTCTTCAAACTTCTTCTGCTTGTACCGCTACAGGTACTGCCCAAGTTAAAGTTCTTGCTGCTCCAGTTATTGATTTAACGGTAAGTGATGATACGATTTGTGAAGGCACTGAATTGACACTTACAGCTACTGAAATTGAAAATGGTTCTTATACTTGGACTAGAAATCATCAAATTGTTGAAAATGCAAACAGCAACGTATTGGTAGATGCTCCAGAAACGAATAATGGTTCTTCTGCTTCTTACGTTTACGAAGTTGTATTCACTTCTAATATTGAAGGCTGTATTTCAAATGTAGCAAAAGATACCGTTTACTTATACAATAACAATACTGTAGAAATTAGTGGTAATTCACTGATTTGTAACGGTACAGATGTTGAGTTAACAGCTAACATTAATGATACGATTGCTGATGCTGTTTATTCTTTCCAATGGCGTTTGAATAATGTTGACATAGCAGGTGCTACAAATAGAGTTTACACGAATGCACTTGCTGCTCAAAATGAACCTTACATTTATACTGTAGTGGTTTCTAATAATAAGACTGATTGTCAAGTTGTTAGCGAACCTTACTATGTATATGTAAATGCAGATATTGAAGTAGTTGTTACCGCTGAAGATACTATTATTTGTGAAGGTGGTTACACTACTCTTACGGCTAATCTTGGTGATTACAATGCTTCTAATTTAACTTATCAATGGTATGCGGGTGCTACGCTTATTTCTGGTGCTACTTTAGCTTCCATTACTGTTAATCCTACTTCAACCGTAACTTACAGGGTAGTTGTTAACCAAACTACTTCCGGTTGTACTGCTGAGGGAACAAGAGAAATTGAAGTAAATGCCATCCCAACGGTTACTTTGAACTTCACCGACTCTTCAATTTGTGTTGGCGGTCAAGTTGAATTAATCGCTACAGCTACTCCTGCTGGCAATTATACATACACTTGGTCTGATAACAATGTAGTTATCGCTGGTGTTAGCGATTCTAATTATGTGGTTTCTCCATTTATCAATGATGGTGATGTTACTGCTCACGCTTATACTGTTGTTGCAACTTCTGATCTGCCAGGTTGTGCTTCATTATCATCTGCTGCTGCTAATGTAAACGCATATCCAAATCCAACAATCTTCTTGTATGGTGATGGTGTTGTATGTGATGGCGCAGATTTCGATATGACTGCTAATATTACGGGACTCTATTATGAACCTGTTACAGTTACTTGGTATGAAGGTGAAATGATTTCATTAGGTGCTGCTACAGCTTTGTCAGCTACTTCTTATTTATTGGAAGACAATCAATCTGCAAGATCTTATCCGTATGTATATACAGTGGAAGTTACTACGGGCAATGGTTGTGTTGTAAGAAGCAACGAACACCGCGTATTGGTAATGGCAGAACCTGAATTTAACATTTTTGCATCTGATGATACGGTATGTGTTGACGGTAATATTACATTCAATGTTAGTTTGAATGATCCTAATGAATCTAATCTCATTTATCAATGGAAGAAAGATGGTGTTACTCAACCTGGCGCTACAGCTTCGGTTTATGTAACCTCTTTCGATGCTGCTGGTACTCATAGTGTTGAAGCTACTGTTTTCAATACGGCATCTGAATGTGAAGTAACCAAATCAATGGATGTTGAGATTATGGATGTTCCTGAAATCAGTTCACTTACCATCAGTGCAGATACTGCTTGTAGTGGTTACGAAGTTTTAGTTCAAGCAGCTACTACAGGTGGTGCTATCAATGATACTGTTTTCTATACATGGTATAGAAATGGTGTTGAGTTGACAGGCATTACTGCAGATCACTTTACAGAAGTATTGACCGCAACAACGGATACGATTCATTATGTATATACTGTAGTTGCAACTCAACCAAGCGCTGGTTGCGTGTCTGTTGCTAAGAGTGATACAATTATAATCGTTCCTGCTATCTCTGTTGAAATCCAGGGTGATCCTATCATTTGCCATGGTACTCAAATTGAATTGACTGCAAATGTTAATGATTACAGTTTGGCTGGTGATTTGCATTATCAATGGAGATTGTTCAATAATAATATTGGTACAGATAATGCACAATTAACACTTGATACTACTGAAAGCACGGATCCATACATTTTCACAGTATTAGTTTCTAATTCTTTGAATTGTAATATAATGAGTGCTCCATTTGCAGTATATGTAAATGATACTATCACACTTGAAATCACACACGACAACGATTCTATCTGTCCAGGTGCAGAAGTTACTTTCGTTGCTAATATTGGTGATTATCACTCTCCGAATTTAGTCTTCAGATGGTCTAAAGTAAATCCTGGTGTGGATACCACTGAAATCTGGGGCGCTACGCAACCTATTTATACGGCAACTCCAACCACATCTGGTTACAATTATTATCAAGCAGAAGTTCTTCAAACAACTTCAGGTTGTGTTGCTAAAGGTATTGATTCTGTTAAAGTTGTTGAAGCTCCTGCTATTGAAATCATCGAGGTTACAGATACTGCTATTTGTGAAGGTGGTCAAATAACGATTACAGCTACTCCTATGGCTAACGGTTACTATACTTGGTATAAGAACGGTCAAAGAGTAGAAGGCGTTAACTTCAACTACATTACAGATTCTCCTGTAACTGTTGATGGCGATGCTACTGATTATGAATATGGCGTAGTCTTTACTCCTACTACTCCTGGTTGTCAATCAGTACTTGTTGATACAACGGTTCATGTATATCCAAATCCGACATTAGTTATTGAAGGCGATGCTATCGTTTGTACACAAGCAACTCCTAACAATATTAAATTGTGGGCTAATTTCGCTGATACAATCCCTGAAGCTATCGCTGGTTTCCAATATGAATGGCGTGAATCTAACAATGTTATTACTACTGCTACGACCGATACATTAGAGGAATATCGTCCATTTAGAGATGAACCTTATATCTACACGGTTGTTGCTACGAATTCTCGTGGTTGTAACATAATGAGTGCTCCTTATGCAGTATATGTAAATGATTCTATTATTGTTGAAGTTACTCATACCGCTGATTCAATCTGTCCTGGTGGTGAGGTTACTTTGACAGCTAATATTGGTGACTACAACTCTCCAAACTTAGTTTACAGATGGTACACTACCAATGGTGCAACAGAAACTCCAATCTGGGGTGCTACTCAAGCTGAGTTAGTTGTTACGCCTATGGTTACTACGAACTATATGGTTAGAGTTACCCAAACGACTTCCGCATGCCAAGCAGAAGGTTATGATACAATCAAAGTTATCAATAATCCTGTTCTTTCTATTGCGGTTGATCAACCTGATACGCTTTGTGCTGGTGGTGAATTCACCTTAACAGCTACTTCTAATTGGACTACGCCAAACGGTTATTACGCTTGGTATAGGAATAGCGTTTTGGTTCCTGGTGCTAATGCATCTACTTTAACGGAATCTCCACTTCCAGTTGACAACGATTATACTTATTATGAATATGAAGTTGTTTACTTCCCAGAAGTTGAAGGTTGTAAATCTGATACAGTTGATACGATAATGCATGTATTTAGCAATCCTACGGTTGTTATTTCTGGCGATCCATTGGTATGTAACTATCCTGCCAATGTAAGTTTGACGGCTAACGTTAATGACCATCACGGAGAATTATACGATACTGCAAATTTTGCACCATTGTACTATGAATGGAGAATCTCTAATAGCAATACAGATCAACATACTGCACATATTGATACTGTTCTTCCTGCAAGTGAAAATCCATACATTTATACAGTACTTGTCGGTGACCTCCACGGCTGTGTAACTCTCAGTGCGCCTTACTATGTATATGTAAATGATACCGCTTCTATCCAAGTTGAAATCACAGCGGATAATGATTCCGTATGTCACGGTGGTGAAATCACTATGACTGGTCATTTGGCTGATTACAATAGTCCTAACTTAACGTATCAATGGTATGTTTTGACTGCCGACGGCGACACAGTTGAAATCCCAGAAGCTACTGAATTGTCTTTGACGATAGTAATGGATACGACTACTACCTTCTTATTGAAGGTAACACAAACAACTTCGGGTTGTGTTGCTTGGGGTCAACATGAAATCTTTGTATGGCCAGAATTACCATGGGATGTTTCGGCTGTTAAGGCAGAAAATGTGGCTAATCACTTAGATTTAATCTGTGATGGTGGTGAGATTGACGTTGTTGTTTCTATTCAACGTTTCAACTTGTCAACGATGTCATACGAACCTGCGGATTCTACAGACTTCACTTATGTATGGTACAGAAATGGCTTCGAAGATCCTCTCTTGCATGGTCCTTGGTTCCGTGAATCTCCACTTGCTGTTGATGGCGACTCTACTCGCTACACTTATAGTGCTGCTATCGTTCTTGGTATCCCTGGTTGTGAATTCTCCAATGCTTTGGATGATACCATTACAGTAGTTCGTAATCCTGTTGTTGATATTTATGGTGATCCATACGTTTGTGAATATCAACCAATCATCTTGAATGCACGTGTTAATGGCGATTACCAAGTAGTAAGCGAACCTAATACCAATGGTACTTTCTACTGGTATAGAGATGGTGAAATGCGTACGGGCTATGTTCCTACTATCTATGGTGAATATTATGAAGAGCCTACTTTCACTCAATCTGGTTCTAATATTATAGGTGACCCGACCACTGGTTATGCTCACCGTTTCCAAGTTGAGTATGTTAACTCTAACGGTTGTTCCGGCTTCAGCCCTGAATTCCTCGTTGAAGTAGTTGAAGCTCCTGTTGTTACGATTACAGCTGATCATGCTGATAATACAATTAGCGAACATAGAGATTCTACAGGTTCTATTATTAATGCTTGCAGCATCTGTGAAGATGGTCAAGTTACTCTTACTGCTAACTTGAGCAATCAAAATATTCCTTACTTGGTATATATTTGGTACGAAAATGAACGTATCGCAAGAAATGTAATCCCAGGTGCTGTTAATCCTACTTATACAACTCCAAGATTGGATACGACTACTACTTATATTGTTGACGTTTATTCTCGTCTGGTTGTAGATACTATTGACTATGACATGTCTGCTCTTGGTCTCTGTGTAGCTACTCACGAATATACAGTATATGTTGAAACCGATCCTGTTGTAGATAGTATTAAAGTCAATGGCGAATTTGAAACTTATGTATGCGACGGTGGTCAAGTTAGAGTTGAAGCATTCGTTCATGGTGGTGTAGTTGACCAAAATGGTGAATACAACTATTACTATACTTGGTTCAGAAACAACAATTTGATTGAAGGTGCTCATGGCCCTGTCTTCATCGAAAGTCCGTTGACTGTTGACGGTGACGTACATGATTATGAATATAGTGTTGCTGTAACTCAAATTTATTCTGGCTGTCAATCTGCAGATACTACAGTTGCCACTGTTCATGTATATCCGAATCCAACAGTAAGAATTGATGGTGATCCTATTATGTGTACGGTTGATACCGTTGTATTAAGTGCTAATGTAACGGGTGAATATATTGGTGCAAACTTGACTTATACTTGGAAATTGGCTAACGATACGTTGAATGATGACGAAACTACAGCTACTTACCAAGTAATTGGCGCTGCAGATAACGATACTATTCGTCTCTTACTTGAACAAAGTGATAACCCATATATCTTCACAGTAGTTATTGCTAATGAACATGGTTGTACGGTAGAAAGCGATCCATTCTATCAATATGTTGATACAGCTGCTATTATCCAAGTTACTGCATTTGAAGATAGCATCTGTCGCGGTGGTTATACAATCTTAACAGCTAACATCGGTGATTACAACATGCCTAACTTAACCTATACTTGGGAACAAAGACATGTCGGTGCTACCGATTGGGAACCAATCCACGGCGCTTTGCAACGTGAAATCCAAGTTTATCCGGATTCTACTATGGAATATAGAGTCAACATCTTCCAAACAACTTCTGCTTGTCTTGGTCAAGGTACAATTGTTATCAAAGTTAATGATGTTCCTGTTGTTGATTCAGTTATCCTTTCTGATTATGTGATTTGTGAAGGTGGTGTGGTTAATGTAGCCGGCTACGCTTCTAGAGGTGTTGGCAGTGAATATACATTCCACTGGTACAACAATGCTGATCCAATGGTTGATATGATTGATCCTACTTTCAACACTTATCCTGTAACTGTTGATGGTGATACTACGAATTATATCTATTCGGCATTTGTAACTCAAACAGCAAATGGTTGTGTATCTCAAATCACGTATGCTGACAAATTGACGGTATATCCTAACCCAACTGTAGTTATCGATTATGATCCTACCGTTTGTGAAGATGATACTATCATGTTGATTGCTAACGTTACGAATGAATATCCTAATGCAGGCTTAACATTCACTTGGTTGTTGGCTAATGATACGATTACACCTGCTACTCCTGGTTATGTTGACGGTTATGACAATGATACTTTACGTGTTGTCTTCCCACCAAGAGATCATAACTACATCTTTAATGCAGTGGTTGCTAATAATCATGGTTGTACAACTTTGAGTGAGGCTGTTGAAGTAAATGTTGCTCCACGTCCGATTATAGATGTTACTGCTTATGAAGTTGACTTCTGTCAAGGTGGTTGGACTCGTCTGACGACTCATATTGACAATTACAACTTATCTAACTTGACTTATTCTTGGACAAGCAGCAATCCTGCTGAAGATATGTCTTGGGCATTAGAACGCATCATTGACGTTGATCCTAATGATACCACTACTTATTATGTAAGAGTTTATCAAGTTGGTTCTGAATGTGTAAGCACGGATTCAATCACATTGAATGTATGTCCTATTCCAGTTGTTGATTCAGTTACTCTTTCTGAATATTACATCTGCGACGGTGGTCAAGTAACTATTACAGCTCACGTAAGCAATACAACAGGTGTTCTTGCTGATACCAACTACTTCTATACTTGGTTCAGAAATGGCATTGAAATTCCTGATGTACATGGTAATTCTTTCATCGAAAGTCCGCTTACCGTTGACCAAGATGTAACTACTTACACTTATACCGCTATCGTTCATCAAATTGAATCAGGTTGTAATTCATTACCAGTTTCAGCTGATATATTGACCGTTTATCGTAACCCAATTCCTGTAATTGATGGTGATCAATATGTATGCGAAATGAATAATGTTTATTTGATTACTTACACGGATACGACCTCTATTAACGTTGGTGAATTACATTATCAATGGTATATAAACGGCGAATTGCGTGATAATTTGGGCTTTGGTATGGGCGACAGTAGATATTTCGCTGAACATTTGTATCATAGAACAGAACCTTACGTATTTACTGTAGAGGTAACAAGAGGCAATGGTTGCTCAAGATTCAGTGATCCATTTAATGTATATGTTGAAGCAAGACCATTAGTTGAAATTACTGCTACTGAAACTAACATTTGTACTGGCGGTTCAGTAACCTTAACGGCTAATCTTGAAAATTATCACCATAATGACCTTATCTTCCAATGGTATAAAGATAGCGTAACTCGTGATAATGAAATCTATGGTGCAACTCAATATACTTATACGACAGATACTTTGGATACAACCACTCGTTTCTTAGTAAGAGTATGGAGAGAACGTTCTGAATGTTTCGATGTGGATACAATTGATATCAATGTATATCCTGATCCGGTTATCGACAGTATTACTGTTAGCAATGCTATCATTTGCGATGGTGCTCCAGTAGTGGTTACTGCTCATGCTAACTTAAATGATACCTTGGGTAGATATACTTATACTTGGTTCAGAAATGGCATTGAAATTCCTGATGTACATGGTAATTCATTCACTGACTATCCAGTAATTGTTGATCATGATGTTACAACATTTGTTTATAGTGCTATCGTTACGCAAAATGCTGCTGGCTGTACTTCTGCAGAAGTTGCTTCTGAAGAGGTAGTGGTTAATCCTCATCCAACGGTAACCATTGTTCCTGAAGCTTCTACTACAGTTTGCGAAGGCGGTGAAGTGGTATTACATGCTAATGTTGATCCTGCTGACAATGATTATCAATATATTTGGTACAGAGATAACGAAATTATCGAACATGATACTAATGTACAATTTGTAAGAGGTTTGGCAGCAAGAGAAGAAGCTTACGAATATTTCGTAACTGTAATCAGCAATCCTGGCTGTACTACGACTTCTGCTCCTATAGATGTTAATATCGTGGCTAAACCAATTGTTACAATCACGGGTGATGATGATGCAATTTGCGAAGGTGGTGTTACTACCATGACTGCTTCTTTCACTGCCGCTGTTGAACAAGTTAACGGTTTAGGCACATATCAATACACTTGGTATGAAGATGGCGTTGAAGTTGGAACAGGTGAAACCTATACTACGGTTGATACGCTTGCAATCGGTAATCACACTTACAGTGTAGTTCTTACATTCGACAATCCTGCTTATGGATGTGATGTTAACTCTGCTGTTCAAGGTGGTGCTGGTCTCTATACTTTGAATGTTGTAGCAGATCCTCAACCTACTATTATTATCGAAACGGGTTATGATGCTGCTATTTGCGAAACTGGTTCAACGAAATTGGTTGTTGACAATATTGTTGGCGGTGTTGGTACAGTCGCTTATCAATGGTATCGTAACGGTGTAATAATACCAGGTGAAACCAATGCTACTTTGGTAACCGATCCTACACTTCCTGTAGCTGATTACACTTACTATGTAGTTGTAACCATGTCAGGTGTTGATTGCGAAGGTACTTCTAACATGATTGTAGTTCCTGTAATGGCGAAACCTACTGCAGAGATTACGGGTGTTGAAAACGTATGTGTAGGTGGTCAAATCACGTTGACGGCTACTGTGGATACTACTTATGGTCAAAATGTTCAATATCAATGGAACAAAGTTGAAAATGGTAGCGAATTCCCAATCAATGGTGCTACATCTTCAACCTTCACTACGGATACTTTGTTACTCGCAGGTTCATATAGCTACTCAATTACGATTACGAACCCGATTTCTGGTTGTACGTTCACTTCTTCTGCAAGAAATGCTAATGTTGTAGCAGATCCTGTTGTAAGAATCTTGGGTAACGAACCTGTATGCGAAGGTGGTTCAGTTGAATTAGTAACTGAAATTACTGGTGGTATCTCTGGTGCTGATTATAACTATACATGGTATCGCGACAATCAAGTAGTTGGTCCGAATGCTTCTACGCTGACTACAGATCCTAATTTGGCTGCTGGTAACCACTATTACAGAGTTGAAATCACTCCTGCTGACTATACAGGTTGTGATGCTATATCTGCTACTGTTAATGCACCTGTAATTGCTGTTCCTGAAGTTACCATCACTGGTTATAATACGGTATGCGAAGGTGGTTCAGTAGTATTGAATGCTAATGTTCAACCTACGGGCACTTACAATTACGTATGGTATAAAGACGGTGTTGTTGTTAATGCTCCTAATAGTGCAAGCTTCACTACGGATCCTTCATTAGTTCCAGGGACTTATACCTATGGTGTTGAAGTTTATAACAATGAATTAGGTACTTCTTGTACGGCTTCTGCTACATTTGATTACACTGTTGTAGTTGATCCTATTATCGATTCTATTGTTACTTCATTGCCAAATAACCAAATGTGTGCTGGTGGTAATATTACCTTAACCGCTTATATGAATAACGGTATGGCTAATGCTGATGTGGTTTACACTTGGACAAGAAACGGTTCTGTAATTGTTAACGCTACATTGGCAGAAATTACTGAATCATTAACAACGCCTGGTACATATACTTATACAGTAGTTGCTTCTCAATCTACGAATAACAGTTTCGGTTGCCAATCAGCTCCTGCTACTGTTACTATCGAAGTTGTTCCTCAACCATTCGTTGCTATCAGCTACAATGGCTTGTTACAAGTTTGTGAAGGTGGTTTCGTAGAACTTACTGCAGTTATTGAAGGCGGTGTTGATGAACCTTCTATCAGATGGAGAATGAACGGCGCTCAAATGACGCAATTCAACGATATGGTTACTATCCAAACTGTTACAGAATTAGGTATTGGTGATTACAATTATTCAGTAGATGTTACTTATCCTGCTGCTACGGGTTGTGCTGTTGCTACTACCGCAAATCCTGTTACGGTATCTGTGGTTAACAATCCTATCTGGCAAACTTCAGTTGCAAGATATCCTGACCTCTGTGTTGGTGACCAAGTAGAATTAGAAGCTTCTATCGAAGGTGGTGTAGTTGATGCCAATGGTCAAACGGGTGCTTATATCCAATGGGTTTATGCTCCTGTAACTGATCCTTCAGACATTACGAATGTTTCTGGCGGTTTGGGTGGCTATACTTATGATATTACTACGAACGCTGGTATCTACACTTATTATCCAACATATGTGGCTCCTGCTAATTCTAACTGTACACCAAGCAATACTCCTAACGCTTCTACGATTACTGTTCACGAACTCCCAACCGCTACGATGGAATTGGCTGACGGTTCAGATATCATTTGCTGGAACAATGATAATGATCAAGCAACTATTGAATTACATTTCACTGGTTCTGCTCCATTTAGCTTCATGATTCAAGATATGACTACAAATGTAATCACCACATTCGAAGGCATCTATACTACTTACTACACAATCACTGTTAATCCTTCTCAAACTACTACTTATCAAATCTTGAACTTGTCCGATAGATATTGCAATGGTATTCCACAAAATATCAATACGGTTACTGTAGTTGTTTCAAGATTTGAATTGATTAATAACACAGTAGAAGTTTGTCCTGATGATGTTCATCCATTGGTAGTATTCAACTTCAACAATTTGACTATCTCTGATACTCGTGATACAGTATGGTACACTATTGATGACTATAACAACCTCGGATTTGATTATACAAGTGGTCCAGTTGTTGTTGACGGTTTGACTGCTTCTGCTGAAGTTTACATGCCAAGTGCAGATCCAGGCACATACCAATTCGGTCTCATCATTGATGGTTGTGAATACGATGTAACTGTTACAATCCTTTGGAATGGCGATTTCGCTGGTCGTATCATGGATCAAAAATGGGATGATGTCGCTATCTGCAATAACAACCCTGCTACCAACGGTGGTTACAGATTTGTATCATTCCAATGGTATAAGAATGGTCAACCAATCGAAGGCGCTACGAACCAATATTATCAAGAAATCGGTGGCTTGAACGGCTTCTATAGCCTCAAAGTAATTGATGAATTTGGTAATGAATATACGACTTGTGAAGAACAATTCGTAGGTCAAATTGGTCCAAGAGTTTATCCTGTTCCTGCACGTGTTAATGATGTGATTACTATTGAACTTCCGCTTACTGACGAAGAATTGAATGGCGCTGTATTAGATATCTATGATGCTAAAGGTGCTCTTGTAAGACATATTGATCATATTTATCAAGTAACAAGACTCCAAGGCTTCAGCGCTCAAGGTACTTACTTCGGTCGCATCACAACAGGTACCAACGAAGTTAAGACGGTTAAATTCATTATTGTAAAATAATCTCCTCACCCCACAGTTTAGCGACCGTAACAGGTCGCTAAACTAAAGGGTATATTTAAACGAATTAATTTGAAAATTAAATAAATACATATTATGAAAAAACAATTAATTTTAATCAGTCTTATTTTGGCGGTCTTCACTGGTTTCGCACAGGAAACCAACACCAAAGCATCTTCTGATACGGTCGGTGTGGATTCTATCTGCAACCATAGAATTCTTATTCATATGGGTGCTGGTGGTACCAACAATATCTACAGACGTATCCCTGATGTTAAGCAAATCTATTCCATGGGTTCTAACATCGAAATCGGCTACTCTTATTTGTGGGACACTAAGTCTGGTCTATGGGGACTTGGTATCGGTGTGGGTATTCAACACACGGTTGCGAAAGCCAACCTTAATTTCAATGGTGTAGTTACCAATGCCGGCGATCCTGAAGATTACAACTTCGCTTCTCTGCACAATACAAATTATGATTTGTATTATGGTACCAGCGGATTAATTGAAAAACAAACTAATTGGGCAATTGAAGTTCCTCTTACTGCACAATATGAGAACAAATTCGGTGGGAAAAATGGTATTTATGCCAAATTGGGTGTGAAAGGTTATTTCCCTATCAAATCTAAATCTGTTGTGAAGGATGGTACCTTGACCACTTGGGGTTATGATGAATACTATGATGTTACTTATGTTCATGAATATTGTGTGGGACATGGATTTGACGAATATCAAATCGAAGGGAATAGAGCATTTAATAAATTAAGATGTTCTATTGATCTTCAAGCAGATTTCGGCGGCATTTTTACAATTAACAATAAAGTTGACTTCTATGTTGGTCTTTATTGCTCTTATGGTTTTCTTGATATTCTCCCAGCTGCTAAAAACAGACATCCCTTTATCGAAAATGCTGAAAATGTAACTAACCTTAAATACAATGGTCTCCTTGGTTCCAATTATTTGGTTGAACACGATCGTGCTGCTATCCAAAATGGTACTGAACGTATTGGCAACTTGAAATGGAATCACCTTCAAGCTGGCGTAAAAGTTGGTATTAACATCAAACCTTGTGGACAAGTTGATGAAAGTGTTAGAAAGAAATTCTACAAGAAAATGACGGAAGCGGCTCAGAAATATCTTGATGATACTTGTAGCAACTGTGACAAAAATGTTCAATATGTTTATATCGTTCCTGTATCTGAAGAAGAAGGAAATAAGAAAATGACCAAGAAAGAACAAAAACATGCTGAAGAATTAGCAGAAGCTTTGGAAAATATCAAGATACTTTTCGACTTAGACAAGGATGTTCCAAAAATTAACGAAGAAGGTGACTGGATTGATAAAGCTGTTAAGATTTTGAAAGAGAACGAATCTTTCGGTTTGAGAATAGAAGGTTATACCTGCCCACTCGGACCAGAAGAACACAACAGGGACTTAGCAATGAGAAGAGCAGAAAGCATTAAGAGAATGTTCGTTGATAAAGGTGTTAATCCTGAACAATTAGAAACAGTTACATACACTGCTAAAGATCCTGAAAACGCAGAAAATATTAAAGAGTCTTCTAACGAAGAACATCGTGCAGCAATCTTGCACATCATTAAAAGATAATATTTCTCGTTATCCATAATTTAAAG
>Ga0255061_10000230_pt1 | contig 14958 bp, 9 predicted proteins | sample 174RNAGHGhighgp2_FD_183093 | JGI IMG/M metagenome (GOLD analysis project Ga0255061, IMG submission 183093) | Metatranscriptome of sheep rumen microbial communities from Palmerston North, Manawatu-Wanganui, New Zealand - 1742 RNA GHGhigh gp2... | ecosystem: Host-associated > Mammals > Digestive... | reverse complement strand
TGATTCGCAATCACCATATCGTAATTTTAATTATTATTTTATAGACAAATGAACAAAGATAATTCTGCATCGGAAGTACAAGAAAAAAAAGAGAATCCTATTCTTAGTATCATCTTCAACATCGTTATACCTGTATTGATTTTGAACAAGTTAGCAAAGATTGTTGCTAATCATTTTCCTGATGTGAATCTCTCACCTGTCTCTATTTTGTTGATAGCACTTGCATTTCCGACCATCTATTTTATTTATGATTATATCACTCGTCATAAGGCGAACTTTATCTCTATCATTGGTTTTGTCAGTATCTTATTGACAGGCGTGATTGGTGTTTTTGAATTTCCAAGTAAATGGATTGCTTATAAGGAGGCTTCCGTTCCATTCATTATCGGATTGGCTATTCTTATCTCGCTCAAAACGTCTTATCCATTGGTTCGCAAATTGCTTTATAACAAAGATCTTATTGATGTTGATAAGGTGGATGCTATCTTGGATGAGAAAAACAGCAAGGAGCAGTTTGATAAGATTTTGGTCAACTCCACTTATATGTTAGCTGGTTCGTTTTTGGTTTCAACCATATTGAATTTTACATTGGCTAAACTATTGATTCATAGTCCTTCGGGTACAGAAGCGTTCAATCAAGAATTGGCTAAAATGACAGCACTGAGCTACCCTGTCATTGCACTGCCATCCACATTGGTGATGATGTTGGCATTGTGGTATCTGATTCATCAGGCAAAGAAAATCACAGGACTGACAATGGAAGAGATGCTGGCTTCTCAGTTGCGCAATAAGATGGAAGAGAAAGGTGCATTGGATGCTACAAAAGAACCGGAAGTAAAAGAAAATAATCAAGATACAAAGGTTGACTCGAACGAGGAGTCCACCAACGAATAAAAGAAAAGGATATGCTATATTCAAGTTCAGACATTGCCCAGATAGTTGGAGGACAATTATCAGGTTGTAAAGATTTAAAAATCAGCCATGTACTGACTGATAGCCGACTCATCTCATTTCCAGAAGAGTCTTTGTTCATAGCCTTGGTGACAGAGAAAAATGATGGTCATCGATATATTGAGGATCTATATAAAAACAATGTAAAGTGTTTTTTGGTTAGTCGTCCATTGGAAGAGTTTAAACATCTGAAGGATGCCACTTTCATTGTGGTGGAAAACACCTTGACGGCCTTGCAGAAGTGGGCGAAACATCATCGGGAGAGTTTCCAAATACCTATCATTGGTATCACGGGAAGTAATGGTAAGACCATTGTTAAGGAGTGGTTGTACCAATTATTAAACGAAGATTATAAGATTACACGTTCTCCGAGAAGTTACAATTCGCAGATTGGTGTCCCTTTGTCCGTACTTCAGTTGGATAAGACCAGTACCTTGGGCATCTTTGAAGCAGGTATTTCGAAGGTGAACGAGATGGATCATTTGCATGACATCATACAGCCAACCATCGGTATATTCACCAACTTGGGTGAGGCTCATCAAGAAAACTTCTCTTCTGCAAAGGTGAAAGGCACGGAGAAGGCTAAGTTGTTTCAGAATACAGATTTAATTATCTATAATAAAGACCATAAGTTGTTGGACATTTGTGTTCAACAGACATGCAAACAATCCAAATTTCTCTCTTTTGGTGAGACACAAGATGCTGATATTCATATCATAGAAGAGAAGTGTGAAAGCTTCCAAACCACAATCACATACGAATATGCTTCGAAGAAGTCTAGCTTCTCCATCCCATTTGTTGACACGGCGTCGATTGAGAATGCCCTCCACTGCTTGGCGGTGCTGCTCTATATGAAGGTGGATCGTGAGACCATTGCAGAGCGTATGATGAAACTGGAGTCGGTAGCAATGCGTCTGGAAGTGAAGGATGGTGAGAATGATTGTTTGGTGGTCAATGATAGTTATAATTCCGATTACAATTCCTTATCTATTGCTTTAGATTTCTTGTCGCAACAAGCTTCAAATAAGCAGATTAAGAAGACATTATTTTTGTCTGATATCTTGCAAACGGGTATGGAGTCGCATGCACTCTATGAAATGGTGGCAAAGTTAGTGAAAGAGAAAGGTGTGGATCGATTTATTGGTATTGGAACAGAGATTTCGGAGTATGCCGACCTGTTTCAAGTGCCCGAGAAACATTTCTTCTTATCGACAGAGCTCTTTCTACAGGCATTTGATACCATTTTGTTTAACAAAGAGGGAATCTTATTGAAAGGTGCTAGAAGTTTCCATTTTGAGGAGATTTCCGACAAATTAGCGAAGGTGGTGCATGAAACCACGTTGGAGGTGGATTTGGCTGCGTTGGTGAACAATTTCAACTATTTCCGCTCTTACTTGAAACCCACAACCAAACTGATGAGCATGGTGAAAGCCAATGCCTATGGAAGTGGTGATGTTGAGGTGGCTAAGACCTTACAAAATGCTGGATGCGACTATTTGGCGGTGGCTGTGGCGGATGAAGGTGCTATCCTACGTCGCGAAGGTATTCATTTGCCTATCGAGGTGATGAATCCAGAACCAAATAGTTTCCCTAAGATATTTGAATATCATCTGGAACCTGAGATATATAGCTTTTCATTGTTGGAGAAGATTATGAAGGAGGCAGAGAAGATGGGTGTCTCCGACTACCCTATTCATGTGAAGATTGACACGGGTATGCATCGTTTGGGATTTGAGTTGAAGGATTTGGATCGCTTGATAGATATTTTGAAGGGACAGAATTATGTGAAGGTTCGTTCTGTGTTCTCTCATTTGGTTGGATCGGATGATGCTAAGTTTGATGATTTCACACGTCAGCAGATTGCCATTTTCACAGAGGCAAAAAATAAGATTACTGCAGCTTTTTCGCATAAAATCATTGTTCATATACTCAATTCTGCAGGTATTGAACGCTTCAGTGAGTATCAATTTGATATGGTTCGCTTAGGAATCGGTCATTATGGCATGAGTGCAGTGCAACCTAATGTGTTAGAGGAAGTTTGCACTTTAAAAACAAAGATTTTGCAACTACGAAGAGTGGCAAAAGAAGATACGATTGGGTATAGTCGCAAAGGAACTCTTACTAGAGACTCGTTGATTGGTGCTATTCCTATTGGATATGCAGATGGTTTAAATCGCAAGTTAGGAAACCGTGCTTGGAAGGTATTGGTGAATGGTGTGTATGCTCCTATTGTAGGGAACGTCTGCATGGATGTTTGCATGATTGACTTAACAGATGTACCGAATGTCAAGGAAGGTGACACTGTAACAATTTTCGGGAAGGGCAATTCCATTCAAAACATGGCTGATTTATTAGGAACTATTTCGTATGAGATACTTTCCACTGTTTCACGTCGTGTTAAAAGAGTCTATTTTAGAGAATAAGATCAATAATTGAACTCAAACTTTTACGGCAGGTGGATATTGCTGCACGTTTGAGATTATTTTAATTGAAAATTTTATTTGCTGTAAACAAAAAAAGTCTGGCGTTTTGCCAGACTTTTTTTGTTTATATGAACTTCCCTTATCTAACAACACATTCACCACTCTTCGTACAACCATAAATCTTATTGTTGTACATAGCTTCAACTGCGATTGAAGGAACATAATAGCTACCTTCATACGTAGCGGATAGATTCAAAATGATGGTTGCTGTCGAACCATTTTGAAGCACATCAATATAAGACAACACACGATCATCACGAATATCTTGATAGCTGACCTTTGCATCGTTCTGTGTATTGAGTGTCTCAAATCCTGAAGGAAGGATGTGCGTTACAGCAAGGTTCTCTATTGTAGCACCTGAAATATTGGTAATGCTAACAACTGCTTTGATGGTAGCGCCTTGTTCAACGCTGTTCAAGTCGATACAACGGTTATCTTTTTGATAAGAAACCTTGATTGACACACCACTCTCTGATGCAGCCACAGGTTCTTGAACCGCTAAACCTTCCGATGCAACACTTAAGAACATGACACCTTTCGATTTATTATTCACTTCTGCAGTAACAGATGAACCTTCGATAGGAAGATTAGCACTCCAGTTCAATGCTTTAGTATTTACTTGTGCATAATCTTTTTTGTTCACCTTAGCGGTGAAGTTCAGTTCATCGCTCACACCATTCTTCTTATAGTAAATATTCATAGCATGCAAAGCCATTGAAGTTTCGATGGTTGACATCCAATCATTTGACACCAAGTCTTTACGAAGCTCATCAGCAAATTGAGCAGCATTTGCATTTCCGACCAGTGAGTTGGCAATTACATTTGTCACTTTTGAACTACACCAATAGAATGTAGAATTACTTGGTTGATGAAGTATTTGTTTTGCTGTATTAACCTGTCCGATTAGAGCATAAGATGCTGCAAGTAGGTTCATATCATTATCAGACAATTGGTTAGCCATCTCCTTCATTCTATTCATTGTACTCTTTTCTGGCGCATTTGAATTAGCTAATGCATATAATGAATATGCTGCAATGTGAGTATCGTAGTTTCCAGAACCTGCCTTCCAGTTTTTAGCTTGAGATGCAACATACTTAGACAAACTCTTTTTCATCTTATCATTGACAAAATAGCCTTTTTCAGCTGCCTTATCAAGGAATAAGAGAATATAAGCAGATACCCATTTGTCAGGATAACTACCTCCTGGCCAATAAGCCATACCACCATCGTTTGTTTGATATTTTGCTAATTTACTAATAACTGTTTTCACATGATCTTCCACTTCTTGTTTCTGTTCTGTAGTTAATTGAGAGAACTCATCCAAATACAATTGAGCAAAGCCTTTTGATGTGATCTGTTCTGCGCATCCATGAGGATAAGCAATTAGATTTGCTACTCTTCCTGCCATATTCAATGGTTGTACAGAAGAGGCCTCTATGCGAATCACTTGTTGTTCACTTCCAACAACATTGATCTTCTCGTTCCATTGTGAGCCAGATTTTATTGTATAGACATCAAACTTCTTCACTTTCTGACTGACAGTTCGGATTGTGATGTCAGTGACATAGGAAGATTGATCTGATGATGAAGTACAATTGATAGAAACCCTACCCGTTCCTCCTTTTGATCCTGCTTTCACTTTGAATTGAACTGTTTTATCGCCAGGCTCAGTAAAATCAGTAGAAGCCGTATTGTTACCTACGACCTGAAGGTCACCTGAGCAGGTCAATGTCGTCTTAACATTCTTCACACTCTTATCAGCTGCAAAAATTGTAGCAGAAACAGTCATTTCATCATTTACACCAATCTGGCGCGGCATTGTACCTGTCACCATCAACGGCTTGCGTACAAATGTTGATTTTTCTGCAGAACCGTATGCGGCACCATCTGTTGCTACAACCATCACACGAACACGACCATTATAGTTTGGTACACTCACCTCATGCGTATTGGTTTTACCCTTCTCTACCACAAAAGGTCCTTCAAAATAAACCATTGGAGTGAAGCGGTTTACGATAGCCTTAGGACCACCTTCTAATGCCTCATCACCTCCCACGCTGAACATTTGATCTATTCGTCCACCAAATGCTCCACACACATGACTGTAGAGATCCCATGCACGTAGGTTCAATGCCTCTTTTGCAAAGAAGACAGACCATGCATTCGGTGTCTTGAAATGAGTCAAATCAAGTAATCCTTCATCCACAACAGCCAATGTGTATGCCATCTTTCTACCCTCTTTCTCACTTACTTTGATTGTATATTTAGTGAGTGGCCTGACCTCATCTCCAGCATTGATGACTGGTGTCAGTTTGCTTTTTTCTGATGTAACAGAAATTGGTTGTACACCATACAAACGAATTGGGAGGTCATTTCCTTCGTGTTGATATGGTTGAATAAGTGTAGTATAAATATAGGCATTAGGCATCATCTCATCGGTAACAGGAATAGAAACAACCGTCTGACCATTCTGACAATCCACGAACTTCATGTCTAATATTCCAGCACTATTACATACGGTAACAATTGCACGGCTACCAGAAGTCGTTGACATTGTAAGTTTTGCCACATCACCTGGTTGATAAGAGTCCTTATCAGTCTTTGTAGAAAGCGTAACCGATGTTTCTCGTCCGTCAAGACTACGAGCTGACGTTAATGTCGGCCAATCAAAGTAAGCCAAGATACCTGTTGAATGTTTACCTGATTTATCCGTAACATGTATCAAATAAGTACCCCAATCCTTGTCTGGGAAGTTCAATGAGAACGATGTCTTACCGCTACCATTTGTTGTTAAATTGAACTTTTTAACTGGTTCGTTATAAGATGATGTTGTATAATCAGCCAAATCATACGAGTTACAATTCCACCACCAGTACCATTGTACTTTATAGACATTTACGGCAACATCTACACCATTAATAGGATCACCATTATAGGATACAGAGGCAATGTCAAATGTTTGATTAGAACCTGTTGGAATGAAGCCATACTCTCCAGCATTAGGTGCTTTTATACCCACGTAACGAGTATATGGAGAATAATTAATGATTTGATCATCTGTACTAAACTCACCGCTTTCTTCATATACTTTTGTTGTGATGCTACAACGTAATTTTCCTGGTGCACCATCTCTGACTGTCGTATTGAATGATACGGTAGCATTACCTGATTCATTGGTCAATCCACTAGCAATCTCTTCCTCTTTTGAATTGAAGCTTTTGGTTGGGTCATCAAACTGATATCCTTTCCAATTATCAAAAGATGTAGTACCTTGAACAAATTTAGATGTGATGACATATTTTTGTTCATGTGCTTTGCTACCATTCAACCATTCTGTATGAAGAGAATTGGTTTGATTGCCATACACCAGTTGATTAGGCAACTTCAAATCAATCTTCAAACGATTTGGTTTGATAGTTTCAATACGTAGGCGTTTGGAGAAAGTGGTTCCTCCTACTTGAATATTAACCAACCAACTTCCCGTAGGGTCAGATACCTCGGTTGGAATATTGAATGTATATAATCCTAATTGACCATTGTTTTTGGTCATTTTCTTGTATGTCTGACCTAACGGGTTGATCAATTCCATCACTACTGGGTGATTCTCTGGTAATTTCTTCTCACGGTCATTCAACATAAAGGATAGATGCAATGTGTCACCCGGACGCCAAACACCTCTTTCTCCATAGATATAACCTTTCAATCCTTTCTGTACTTCAGAACCAGACACATCAAATGTACTGGTAGATAACTCTTCGCCTCGTTTTACTCTCAAGCAAGATACGTCTGCATCTTTACGAGCCAAGATATAGAAGGCACTACCTTCACCACCATCCATGGAGAAGTCAACACGTCCATCAGAATCAGTTGTTCCTTTGGCAATCAAATGTGACTGCCGATTATATGCTTCCACTTCAATACCTGCGTATGCCTTTGCTGTCAATAGGTTAGTTGCAATAACTGTCAATTTATTTTGCAATGGAGACATAGCAACAAGACCAATATTTGTTGCCAACACATTCCTAGCGCAATAACGGTCTATGTAATATGAATCCGTACAAGGATCTAATCTGTCCTGATAATTGTATTTACTCCAATCAGCGAACTGTGAAGGATAGTAATAATAGATTTCAGAATCAAAACGTTGATTCATATCAGTCAACAATAGCTGATCTTCTTTTGCAATCTCATCTTTATTAATCACCTGTGCGGAATCACAAGGCCATGTGCTTAAACGTTTGTCTAAACGCAGCTCAACATGATAAATACAGCCAGGTTCTGCTTTCACTAGATTGGATAGATCCAATGCATAATTGTGCCATTTATTAAAGTCGCTGGACTCATCCATATAGAATGTTGTAACAGCTACTGGACGTCCAACCAATCCTAGCTTTTCGAAGCCATTGATGTCTTCGTTAGCCAACAATTGTCCAATATTATGACTATAAATTTTAAAGACAAAGACCTTTACGCCTTTTGTATAGATAGCACGGAAAGGAACTGTTATTTTATCCGTTTGAGGGATAATCGTTCCGTCTCCAATAAACTCCACATTAGGCTTATCCACATTTAAGGTTATCTCTTGAGAGATATCTTCACCTAACAGAAGACTATTTTTGCTACGAATATTCTTAGAAAGATGAACTGTCACATTTCCCTCCTTATTCATATCAGGGAATAATTTCAGCTTATTACCAGATACCTCAACAGCTTGTGATGTATTACCTTCTATATAAGCCAATCCCATCATGTTTTGTTTCTTATCCAATTGCTTATTAAAAGAAACTTCTATGTATTTCGTATCATTGGCAACGTAACGAATATCATATAAACACAATGTGTTAGGATTAGGTATTTGAACAGAAACTAATTCTTCTGCTTTCAGATCATACTTTGAGTTTTCAAGAGATGAGATACGCAAATCACCTTGAGACTGTGGTTTGAACGTTACCGTCATCTTCTGTACATTTTTATTTTCTGTATTCCACTCAACCTTTGCACTGTTTCCCATTGACTGCGTAATCAGTGACTGAACAATCTCTGGACTCTCTTCATCCAATGTACGGATTTCAAAGTTATAAATATAATTGTCGTTATCATCCACGTCAAACGACTCAAAGTTTGTGGACATCTGGAATGGATATGTTTGATATGAAAAAACAAAATCTTTTGAGTCATCATCAAACACTTTCTTCAATTTTGCAGTGATGGTATAAACGGTGTTATAAGCCATCTCTTCTTGTGGTTTGAATACAATTGTGTGCGAATCTGCAAAAGAAAAGTTTCCATTGACTGAAGGAGAAATCGACATGAAATCATTCGGATTTAACCCCTTTAACTTTTCCGCATCAATATCTGTTGACAACAACAAATACGCAGATGCTTTTCGTGAGATACGTCCAGATGTGAACCCTTCTACATGTTCATTGTAATCGGGCTTTACTCCAGCTTTCTCATCTGATGAACATTGGCAAAAGAACAATGTCATCCATGCTAATAAAGCATAAAGATAGTAACGTTTCATATAAATTTATTTTTAATTATATTGTTTTCATTTCGATTTTTCCGTTAACCACTCACAATTGTATCTACAAAAATATATAATTCATTTATGAAAAGTATAATTACTTCACATGAATTATTATCATTTTACGATTACCTTCGTCATCTACAATAGATAATGTGTGACTACCAAGCGACGGCAAAGCACTCATCTGATGTGTACCTTGTGTTTTTCCTAAATAATCATTATCTAAATGCCAATAAATGGTTGCATCTCTTTTTCGTGATACGGCTGTGAAGATGACTCGTTCTGTTGTTCCATCAAATCCTCTCGGCAACACAATGGTATTTTGATGTTCTGGATAGATGAAGTCCAAAGGTTCTGATTGAGAGCCTTGACACCCTTCCATAAAAGGAGGCAACGGAAGATAATCTGCGTGTTTCGTTTTGTAATAATACTCTTGTGCTACAGGCAAGATGAATCGTGACTCTGTATGTATCTCATCCACCCCCATGCAACTTGAATTGACTTGCCATTTCTTATCTGCTGACAAATGGATCCGTCGGCAGTAGTTACATGGCTGTGTCTTCGTCGCTTCTTTGCTCATGAGTGTCGTTTCCACATCTGCACATACACTTGAAGCCAATCGTCCACTATGCCTACATATTGTCATGGGTTCCAACTCATTTGATGGTGGCGTAAACCAATTGGTGTTATCTAACATGGCAAAGACATCAAACATTATAGGTGCGGAATAACCGATGCCAGTCAGTCCAGCTCGTCCCTCTCCTGTGGCATTCCCTGTCCACACACCTACTACATACTTGGGTGTGACTCCGATCGACCATGCATCACGGCTCCCCCAACTGGTACCCGTTTTCCATGCTAGGTTTTTCATGCTTCTGAACTGTGTCCATTCCGACTCTTCTTCTGGACGATTCAGCTTAGACATGGTATTAAACATAAACCAGGAGGCAGACAGTGAGATACGTGTATCCTGACTCTCTGCTGTTTTATGTAACAATCGATAGGCTAACCGTCGATACATGCGACACACATCCCATAGTTTCACTTCTGCCCCACCTAAAATCAAGGTGGCTCCATAATGATCTTCATCAAAATGCAATGTAGTCATTCCCAACCACTCTAAATCTTTCATGAAACGGCCTGTTCCATGAGTGGACAACATACGTACCAGAGGCACATTCAGAGATTGTATAATCGCATCATCGGCATGAACGGCTCCACTAAATGTATGATTGAAATTAGAAGGCGTAAATCCATTAATAGAAAGAGGTGTGTCTGAAATGAGTTGTCGAGGTGTCAGTTCCCCACAACTGATCATGGCAGCATATAAGAAGGGTTTAAGCGTACTGCCAGGACTTCGTTCACATTGGATGATATCCACATACGAAGCTTCGGCTCCTACTCGTGTTGTATTTCCTACATACGCAATTGGCTGACCCGTCTCCACATCCATCACTAGGATGGCAATATTATCCACATTGTTTGAATTACTGTATCGACTGCTATATTCGTTGGCTAGTTGTTGAACAAGGTGTTGCAACCGTGCATCGATATGAGTATGTAAATAGGTCTCACTCTTTGTTTTAGATAAATAATCCAACAAGTGAGGTGCTTCATTCGGAAGAGGATAAGGTTTATCTGGCAAAGGTTCATCAATGGCTAGTTCATACTCATCGGCTGTAATGATCTTCCTTGCCTGTAGGATAGTAAGGAGCTGATCTCTTTTTTTCTTAAGAATTGTCCTATTCCTACCAGGATGTATGAGACTGGGTGAATTAGGCAAAACAGCTAAAGTTGCCACCTCAGACCATGATAAACAAGAGATATCTCTGTTGTAGTATCTCCATGCAGCGGCATTCACGCCCACCACATTTCCTCCAAATGGAGCATGAGACACATACATACGAAGAATCTGTTCTTTTGAATACGATAATTCAATATCAAGAGCATATAAGACCTCAATTAGCTTATTCTTCAATGTTCTGGGTTGATTACCTCGTATCATACGGGCCAATTGCATCGTCAGTGTACTGCCACCTTCTTTCACACAGGAAGACTGCACATTACGTTTGAAGGCTCGCACTACAGCGATTGGGTCAACTCCTATATGATAATAAAACCGACGGTCTTCATAATTAACCAAACATGTGACAAATCGTTGATTCAGCGTGTCAGATTCAGGAAATCGCCATTGATCATCACCAGCAATACGAGCTCCTAATAAATTTCCACGATCATCCAGCAAGACGGTTGATGTAGTGTCATCAAATAGCTTACGAGGCATCACTCCCACATGAAAGAATAAAAATCCTATTATAATAAATAAAAGGAGTGTTTCTAATTCATATTTCAATCTGCTTATTTTCATTTGGTCACACAATCATTCGTAATCTTATTTATCCATATACCAAAACAAAATCGTTATATATCTCATAGTGCAAATGGTAACTTCTATTTTGCTTGGTATCATAAGCCTCCATCTTGCCATAGTTATTTTGAACTAAAAATTTTTTCACAATAATATCCTCTGAAAACTCAGGCAATGGAAGATCAGATAGCTTGAATATAGTTTCTTTAGCACACCAATGTAACAGAAGAGACTCTAATGCTCGTGTTTCATCAATCGTCTCCTTTGGAGAAAGAAATTTATCTTTTACACGGAAAATCTTTTCTTTTTTCATCTCAATATCAATACCTACAATATGCGTCGGACACATAATAACGGATACATATTGATTTGTGTGCGAGATACTGATATGAAGGGATGAATCTTTTAAAAATGGTTTTCCTTCATCCGTATGTTCTATTTCGGGTTCTCGATGTGTAAGATGCAAAAGCAAGGCTCTTACCGTCAGGTATTCAATTCGTCGATGAGCATTGGATATCGAACAGATCTCTTTGGCATACAACTCTCTTGATTCATGAAACAAGGATAGCAGTTCCTCCTCCGTCTCCTCAATTTTCCATACAGCCAAAGATGTATCGTTCTGTAATATATGCTCAAATAATAACATTATTTATTTTTTTCTATCCAAAACTTCTTTGGTAAAAAACAGGAATAGAATTGTCACAACTACAAAATAGACAATGTCACGACTATCTATCACTCCACGACTCATAGATTCATAATGCGCATTGATACCTAAAGAAGCTATCAAGCTTTGCGAAGAACCACTCGAAGCTAATCCAGAGATGATATCAAATCCTGCATAAATAAAAAAACATAATACAGCAGCAACAATAAACGAGATAATTTGATTGTCTGTCAACGATGAAGAGAACAAACCAATGGAAACATACACTGCAGCCAAGAAAAAGAGACCTATATACGAACCCCAAGTACCACCCGTGTCAATATTTCCCATTGGATCTCCAAGCAACCATACCGAAATAAAATAGATAAGTGTTGGAATCAACGAAAACAGTACCAATAAAACACCTGCTAAATATTTAGAGATAATAATATTGGTGGTCGTTATTGGGTGAGTAAGCAGTAATTCGATGGTTCCTGTTTTTCGTTCCTCAGCGAACAAACGCATGGTGACAGCCGGCACTAAAAAAAGGTAAAGCCAAGGTGCAAAGTAAAATAATCCGTCAAGATTAGCATATCCTGCATCCAACACATTGTATTCTCCTGGAAAGATCCATAAGAAAAGAGCTGTTAGCACTAGAAACACGCCAATCACAATATATCCCATTGGGGAAGCAAAAAAATTATTATACTCTTTTTTCAGTAACGTCAACATTGGGTTTATATAATTAATTTAACTTATAAATATCATAACAAATCGAACAAACAAGCTTCTTTTCTTTTCAAAGCCACTACTGGAATCTTATGTTGCAGCGCATCACTCATAGTTGTCACGGCCAACTCCGGAGTGTTGTTTTCTTCACTTAAATGGCAGAGGAACACTTGTTTGAGATTAGGACTAGCATGAGAACTAACTAATTCTGCAGCTTCATGGTTGCTCATGTGTCCCATATTACTTGAGACTCGAATCTTCAGTTTTTCCGAATAGGAACCATTCATCAGCATATCTATGTCATGATTAGATTCTATTATCAGATAATCGGCCTCCCGCACAGCCTGTGTTAGCCTTGGTGTCACGTGTCCGACATCTGTTGCCAGTACTAATTTCTTACCCTGATATTCAATAATATACCCTGAATTATCAACAGCATCATGGGGAATATAAAATGATGTGATATGAAAATCACCTAGTTGGACTCGTCCTTCATGTTCCAGATACTTACGATTGGTGACCGCCACTTTCTTATGAATATAATTAGCACGGTCCATCATCGAGAAGAATGTTTGGGTTGCATAAACTGGGATGTTCCATTTATTTCCAAACACACACATGGATTGAGTATGATCCTTATGAATATGGGTGATAAACAATGCACGTATTTTATGAATATCAATGTTGATGGATTTTAGATATTTCACAATAGAGCGAGCACTAATTCCTGCATCTATCAAGAATCCATATTGATTATTACCGATATAATAACAGTTTCCGCTGCTACCACTTGCTATACTATAGAAAATCCAATCGTTCATTTCTACTGATGAAAATATACTTTGCAAAGTTAAGAAATTAATCGATGATTACATCATTATATTCACGATAACGCAACATGATTTCAGAAACGAACTCATCGGTCTCTTCTCCTCTAAGATATCCATGACGAACTACAGGGTCATTAAAAAACTCAGGTTTAGCTTTCATTCTCACAAAAATTCGGACATCACTCCATTTATCAGGACTCTTTCCATGTTTTTCTGCCAATGCCATTGCATCACGTACATGTCCGACACCTGCATTATAACTAGCCAGAACGAACTTTGTCCTTTCTTCATCATCTTCAATGTAACGAAAGGCACCATCAACATTTGTCAAGTATTTCACAGCAGCTTTTATGTTCAGTTCAGGATTGGAGATACCTGCACTATCCACACCAAAACGCAGGGCTGTTGCCGGCATCAATTGCATAAGTCCCAGAGCCCCCGCCCATGATTTTGCATCAGGATTAAAACGAGACTCTTGATAGGCAATCGAAGCTAGCAGTTTCCAATCCCAATCAATCTGTGCGGCATATTTTTTAAATAATGGGTCGAAATTGGAAATTTTCTTCGAATTGATATATTTAGGTGTATCTTTCGCATACTTTTTCTTCTGCTCGAAATATTTACGATGGAGATATTGGTATGTGAAATTTCCTTGAATATCATTGAACCAATGGGAAATCGTGTCCCGTAACTCAGTCGAACCTCTTCTTACGACCCAGGCAGAGCGTTGAGAATGGCTAAGCACGGTACTGATATCTATATTATTGTAATAGGTCTTATTGATAGAGGCAATGTTGTCATCAGCCACAGTATAAGAAATCTCACCTTTTGACACCTTCTCTATCAATGATTCTTCATTTTCTTCATTTGAGACAGTTTGGATGAGTATTCCCCCTCCTATCTCATCATCTACATTAATAAGATGTTTATGATATTTTGAGTTTTCAACAACATAGACTTCCAATCCTATTAGATCCATAGCTTCTTTCACATCAACCCGTCGTTGTTTGTTCCTTCGCTGTATTAATACCTGTTTTGTCCTATATTCATGATCGACAAAATCAACATGATTCTTCATCTCATTCGATATTGTAACAGGATAAGCAACCAAATCTACCTCCTTATTATTCAGCATCTGAATCATTTGTGCCACATCCGGCGCAGTTGAAACTTTCAATTGAACTCCTAATGATTTGGCTAATTGTTGTGCTAATTCATATTCATATCCCATTTCAACTCCTTTGTAATCAAAATAGGAAGTCGATCTGGATAGTGTAACAACATGGAGGGTGTCCGACATCAAGATTTTTTCCAAATCTGAATATCGTACTCCCTGATCACTTTTCGAAACGCATGCGAACAATAATGGGAGACAAAACCATATCCATTTTAATTTTTTCATCTTATTGCGTTTTTCCTAG
>Ga0255061_10000228_pt1 | contig 14997 bp, 21 predicted proteins | sample 174RNAGHGhighgp2_FD_183093 | JGI IMG/M metagenome (GOLD analysis project Ga0255061, IMG submission 183093) | Metatranscriptome of sheep rumen microbial communities from Palmerston North, Manawatu-Wanganui, New Zealand - 1742 RNA GHGhigh gp2... | ecosystem: Host-associated > Mammals > Digestive... | reverse complement strand
CCATTTTTGTTAAAATCCAATTTTCTTTTTCTCTTTTACCCCAGTTTCATCAGCATAATTAAATACTTCACACAACGGCATTTCTTTTGCTTCAGCTTTTATTCCTAATTTATCAAATAGAATTTGTACTCTATCTTTAGATAAATCTCCAAATTCATATTTTACTTTTAATCTTCCCTTTCTTAATAATGCTTCATCAATATTAGTAAGTTCATCATTAAAAGTACATATAAATTTAAGATTTAAAGAATCTCCTAAAATTCCATCTGATATATTTAATATAGGTGTAATTAAGTTATTATAGCTAGATCCTCTGTCTTTTAATATAATTTCACAATCTTCTAATATAAATACAGAATTCTTACAACTAAATAAGAAATCCATAAATGCAGTAGTATTTATTTGTGAAAACATAGAACTATCTAGCCAATAAAATTTAATATCTGGATTATCTTTTATTAATTTTCTAATAAAGTAAGATTTTCCAGTACCAGGTTTTCCATGAAGTAAGATTAATGAACTATCTTTTCCTTGAATTTCTTCTTCTATCTTTTCATAAGGAAAATCATCATTATAATTTGTTTCAATATCTACTTCAGTTTCATTAATAGGCATAAGTTTAACATTAAAGTTACCTCTATTGTCGACTGAAACAAATTTTAAATTAGCTTGATCTGGAAATTCTTCTACGATACAACTAATTAAATCTTTACTTTTCTTTATATTTTTGTTAAAAATAGTTCCTCTAAAAACTATAAAATCTTCAGTAACAACTAATTTATATGTTTTCCAAGTATGGACATAACAATTAAAATTATTAATGATATTATTTACAGTTTTATCGACATCTATTTTACCTTTTGGATGATATTCCCCATCTTCGTCCCAATTCTCATCTAGTTCTCTTTCTTCTTTAGTAATTTCATCAAAGAAATACATTACATTAGGAACTCCCCCATATAACTCGTGAAATAACATATAACAAAATTCATCATCATTATTAGATTCAAGAGTTATAGGGTATTGTCTAGATGCCAGTCTATCCATAGCACTTAAAGTTCTACATTCTAGATCTCTTTCTAATACTTCATTTTTCTTCATTTGTCTAGTTCAAATTGTAAAGGTTCATATGCCTCATTATAGGTTTCATCTACAATAGAAACTGTAGCAAAGGTAGTTTCACATTCTGGATATTTTTGCAAATAATGCATAGATGAGTGAATATGACCAGAAATAGCCATTTTAGGTTTATGTTCTAATATAGCATTATATAATATAGCATTACCTGCCCTTTCACCACTATAATATCCTTGTTGTATTACGCCCATTTCTCCTATATCTGGAGCATCATGTGTCAATATTAAATCACAATTATTAGGCATACTATCATATTTTATTCTTAAAAATCCTTCTGGAGCCATAAAAGCCCACTTACCAAATATAGTACACCAAGGAGATCCCCAGAATAAATACTTATTACCATCACTACCTAAATATTCTACAGATTCGTCATCTAGAAATTTTATTTTATTGTCAGTTGTTTTATAAAGTATATTAGAGTATCTACTTTTATCATAATAACATGATTCACCTATATAATCATGATTTCCCCAAACAGCAAATACTTTTTTACAATTTAAAGAGTTTATCCAGTTAGAAAATTGTTTTTTCAACCATCTTTCACTTTTAGGAATATTACTTTGAATAATAAGGGGTAATATATCTCCACAAATAAAGAGAATTTCGAATTCTTCAGTTATTTGAGGTAAAATACCGTGCATATCACTTATGGCAATACATTTAATCATCTCTTAAATTTTGTAATTCCTCTTCAAGACCTTCTTGAATTGTATGTTTAGCAAAAGTTTGGGAATACATAAGTCCAACAAAATATTTAACTAAATCAATCCCAGAAACACCATCTTCTTCATGAAAATCAACTCTAGTTTTTAATCCATCTATACAAATTTCAATGTATCCATTCATAATTTTTAAAATTAAAAATAAAGCCTTCTAACGAACTTTTATATTGAGGATAATAAGTTTATCATCTACAAAATTTAAGCTCATTAGAAGGCTTCTAAAGTACCTTAAAATTAATTTTTATTCCCAAACTCCGAGGTTTAATTTACCACCTTTTGATTGGATAATTTGAGAAATTCCAAAAATTAATTTTTGCTTAATATATCTTTTAATTTCAAAAGGAGAGTTATTCAGGAAACTCTGTATTTCCTTCTATTTCTGTTGTTGTTTGATCTTCTCCCGATTCTTCAGGATTTTTTTCTACCATTTCATCAGCTATTTCCTCTGCAATTTTAAGATTATCATGATCATAAGCGATCATGTGAATTACATCACAATAATCTATATCGTCATCAGTCTCCATAGTTTTAATAAGAAGTTCAAAATCTTCATCAAAACCAGTTAAAACTACATTGACTGCTACAGTATCTGGAAGTATCTTATAAGCATTATCTTTAGATGATCCACTATTTATTAAAGATTTATATATTTTATAAGAATCTTTACATAGATCTATCCAAGAATTTTTAGCCTCTACATTTTCATGAAATGAATTACTAGTTATAGTAATATTATTATCATCAACAATAGGATTACTTACACTAACATCTAAATACTTTATTTTAGATAATTTGTTTGCAGTGTATCTATTAGTAACAATAGAATAAGTACTTCTTTTAGAATGATATTCAGATACATTAAATAGGAAAATTAAATCACTATGCCTATTATTTTCAAATATTACTCTATAATTAGTAGTTATAAAATAAACATATAGTATACCTTCCTGGTCAGATTTAAATCCTTTAACAATAGAATTTGGATTATTTTGGTAGAAATTAACTAATTGCATTCTATTCATATAATCCTCCTTATTACCAGGATCAGGTTTTCCTACTGGAACAGTTAAATATATAGTACCATGCTCTAGTATATCTAGATTTTTACCATTTTTAACAGATTCTTGTAGATTATCTTTCATAAGAATATTATTACAATTTTCAATATGATTTATAATATTCTCAAAAAGTTTTCCTTGGGCATTAGATATATCTTCAATAGTAGAATTATCTGCTAAAATAGCATCAGAATCTAATTGTTTTAAAATACCGACTTTAGGATTAATTACTTGCATAAAATATTATTTTTTATATAATCTACCATATTATTGAACTTATTATTAAATTCCTCTGAAGAAATTTCATTATTTTCAATAACAATTAGTAGATTTTCTTGTAAATCTGTAGTTATTGTCCTATTACCTATTTTTAATGCAGTATAACATACATCAATTCTATCTTGTCCATGATAACGAACATCATTAACATTCAGTATTTTATACCTGATATTTCCAAGCTTAAAACATTTTCCTACAAGATATTTATATTTTTCTGACTCTTGATTTTTAATTTCCTTATTTATTTCATGGAGTTTTTGTTCTAACTCCATTTTCTCTTCCATTAGTACTCCTAAACTTTTCATAACTCTTTTTCAATTCTTACAAATGATATGTTGTATACTCCAGGAAATTGCTTCTTAATTTTACTAAGAGCATTCTCCTTACTATAACCATCCATAAAATATAAATCTACATCTTTATCATAAGAATTATATTGAATACTAAAAATATAACGCTTCATTATAAATTGAAATTAAAAATTAATAAAAAGGGAGTTATTTATTAATAACTCCCCAACTATTTAAAAATTAAAATATTGAAATTATGACGTTAGTCAACAATAATATTAACTATTTGACGACCAGTTTCTCCTAGTCCTGTAACAGTCTTAACTGTGTGTCCAAGTTCCTCTAATCTCTTAGCAGTTACTTGAGCACGTTTTAAACTAATAGCCTTATTATACTTCTCTGAACCAGGACTGCTAGCTTCTCCTTCAATTTCTACAATAGATCCTGCTGGAATTGACTTAAGAATATCATCATTTAAAGCATCAATTTTTGTACTATTGTAATCGAAATTTAAAGTATATAATTTCCTAGGACTTTCTTTATAAATAACTTTTTCTACTATACGATCCTGTATAATAACTTCAGGCTCTTTATTTCTTAAAGAATTTACTTCTTCCATTAAAGTATTATACTCTTCTTGTGTATATTTATAAGGACACAACTTAAAATTATGAGTTCCATTAGAATTCTTAAACTTATAAGTTAAACCAGCTTGTACACCATACCAAGAATTTTTATGATCGAAACATGGTTGATTTACATGTTTGAATCCTTTACTAGGAGTTAAATTAAAATTATATTCTGGAACAATATTTAATTGCCAACTATCATTAAGATTAAAATTAAATTCTAGTGCATAATGAGTCATAATGTCATTGGTATGCTGTGTTCCTTCTTTTAATATTACATCATTATATGTAAATCCATGATTCCACCCAATACCTGCTACAGCAACTAATTCTACTGGACGAGGAGTTCCTTTATAACCTGCAAATAAATTATTTAAATTAAATTTAGAATTAGCAATTACATTGACATAATTAACCCAATTACGTCCTTGAAAATTGCCAAAATTACTACCATTTTCGAAGCCGACTTGTCCTTCAATTCCTGCTCCAAATACTGGAGTAATCATTTTAGTAATGTCTAGACTTGCAACTCCTTCAATAGAATGTCCCCAATCTTCATAACCATTCTGATTAGGATTTGTTAAAGCAGTAGCTCCACCTTTTACTCCTACAGAAATATTATCAAATAACTTAGAACTTTCTACAGTTTGTCCAAACATACTAAAAGTTGCAAATAATGCAACAATTGTAAAAATTAAATTTCTCATATTATTTTTAATTAGTTTATTATTCAGTATCTACATTTTCTAATTTATCTATAGCCTCACTAATTTCTTTTGGATGAGTAACTCCATGCCAAATCTTTATAATATCTCCAAACTCATCTGTAAGAACTAGTGTAGGAAGTGATTTTATACCGTATTTAATGCACAAATCTTCGTCAGTTTCTTCATCTACAGTATTTTCTTCAATATTTACTGGTATAATAGGAACCTTGTCGAAATCCTTTAATAAATTTGTTTGTGACTTACACGGCTGACACCAATCTGCATAAAATTTGTATAGTTTCATATTTCTTGATTATTTAATTCATCTGCTTTATTTAAATACCAAAGAGCTTTACCCAAATCTTCTACATATTTATTTTTATATTTGCAGCGCCAAAGATACTTAAAAGCATTCAATCTACAAAATATTTCAACATCTTTTTTTCCATATGCAGCTATCATAGCATCAATACACTCAATAGAACCAGTACAATAATGTTCTGGATGATTTATATTATCATGTTCCTCCATAATTAATTGATATTTTTTAAAGTACCAAATTTATATCTATTAAATAAAGCTGACGGTATCTTACTACTTTTTCTAAAATTCCTATCTGGTTTTCCATGTTCTTTATAAACTCTATCTTTAAATACATATATTGAAAAAGTTAAACTTCCTCTATTTAAAAATCTAGTTTTATAATAACAAGAAGTTCCATTATGAATATCATAAGAGTAGTATTTAGATTCTTTATTAATAGTACCAGAGTTCATTAGTGAATCCAGAATTTACCAGTTTCAGGAACTGCTGGTATAGGTAACTTTTCACAAAATACACTAGCAGAATTTTCCATAAACTCTTTTAATTTATTAGGTACAATATCTACAAGTTCTTCTGGAAATTCTACTAAAGCTTCATCATGAACTAAATCACACAATAATACTTTTCCAAAATAACCATTTTTAACAATCCATTTAAAGAATCGAATCATAGCATACTTCATAATAATAATACCTGTACCTTGAGTACAACTATTTAAACTTTTACGTTCAGCCCATTTAGAAATAGCACCACTATGTTCACTTAATTCTTTTTTAGAATATGTTAATTTTCTTATTTCTTCTGGCTCTTCTTCTATAGATTTCCATTTAGGAAAATCTTCCCAATATGTTTTATGACCAGTCTTTTTACAAATAACTACATAACCATATTTTCTAACAAATTTAGAACCTCTTTCTTTAAATTTAGCAATACCTTTAAAACCTTCATTATAATTATCAGCTATATGTTGAGCTTCTTTCATAGTACACCCAAGCTGATCTTTAATAGCCTTAGCTGTACCTCCAAACTGTTGAGAAAACTCTACAGGTTTAGCTCTATCTCTTAAATCAGGTCTTAATCTTTTTATATCTTTAACTTCTATACCTTCTAATTCTTTAGGGAAACAAGCCTTAGCAGTTAATGAATGAATGTCGCCACTGCCTTCTAGAAATTCTTTTATCATAGCTTGTTCATTATATATATTAGCTCCAAGTCTAGATTCCATAGCAGAATAATCACAGCTAGTCATTAAATTACCATCTTCTGGTATAAAACAATGTCTAACTTCTTCTTCTTTAGGAAGAGTTTGTAATGCTACATATCGACATCTAGAAGGATCAATTCCCTTTAATTTAGCTAAGTCATGATTTCTGGCAGTATCATCTCCACAAGACATACGACCAGTATCTGCTCCAAGTTGTTTAAAAGTAGTATATATTCTTCCAGTATTAGGGTTTATAGAATCTATATAAGTATATCCATAAGTAGAATATTGTTTATAGGCTTCCTTATATTTTAAGAAAGTATTCAATAATTCATCATGAATTCCTTTTTGAGATTCTAGTACACTTTCAGCTAAACTCTTTTTTATTTCATGAGTATCTTTATCTACTACGTCTAATTTAAAACCTAATTTTTCAAATAAAGGTATGCATTGTTTTTGACTATTCCAATTTATAGCACATTCTTTACCAAATAAAGTACGATCTATAAATTGATAATTATCAAACTTATCAGGATATTTTTCTGATAAATCAAGAACTATCTTATTTAATTTATCAAAAGTTTTAGATACTATAGAATAATTCTTATCTATAATATTTTTCCATTTTGGTACATCTAATCTTATACCACACCATTCTAGATAAGCAATTACTGGGACAAAATTATTTTCTATTTTTTGAGCTAAAATACAATTCTTTATTTGACATTCTTTTTCTTGCTGTTCCTTAATATCTTCAAGATCTCGAACATCATATGCAGCATATATTATAACTTGTTCATCAAGACCTCTACGTTCAATTTGAGCTCTTATACTTTTATCAAGTGTAATATTAAGTCTTCTTTTTACTACTGCTGCCAGATTATATCTTAGACTATAATAACCAAGAAATAATAATTGTTCTACAATCATAGTATCATATACTTTTAAAGGTACAATACCATAATTGTAAAGAAATTGTAAATCAAATTTTAAATTATGACCTACAAGTAATTTACTTTCAAGAATATATTTATATTTTAAAATGTCTATAGTTTGACAATCTACTACTATTTGAGTATCTAGTTTTTTTGAACCAAACTGAATACACAATAGCTTACCAACATGAGGATCTAATCCTATAGTTTCACTATCATATTGAATAGTGTCCAAGGACTCTAGTATTTTTATAGAGTCCTCGACACTAATTTTTTTATAATATTCAGATTCAAATAATTTAGGTTGTTCAGAAACTAAATAGATCACTTTAAGTAATCTTTAACAATATCCCAAAGTTCATCTATATTGTTACAAATTTCATTACCATCTTCATCAGTAGCGTGTATTTGTTCAGGACATGGACGTTTTTCAAACATATACCAAGTTACCCAATTAACTCCTTCTTCAGTAAAATAAGATTCTATTAGTTTATCAAATAGATAACCACTAGTATTATAAAGAGGAGTCTCTATAATATTCAAACCTAATTCATTTAAGCTATCTGTAAAATCTTCTAACTTAATAAATTCATTAAGTATTCTTTTAAAAAGTTCTTTATTCATAATTTTATCCAACTTGTATAGTATAAAAATTATAATTTCCTTTACCTATTATACATCTCATAGGTTCAGAGTCATTTCCAGAATAGATATCTACAAATGTAACATCTCCATCGAAATTTTCAAGTAAAGTTGCACACCAAGGATATTTATCAATTAAATCTTCTGCCTTTTTTCTATTATAATCCCATGTTTCATTATACTCTGATATAGATACAAGTCCAGCATCAGATCCAAATTTTCCTGCTAATACTCCTACAGGAGGTTTATTATATTTTATAATATCTTCCAATACAGACTGATCTACAGATTCATCAGTTTTATAAACTTCACATGTCCAATCCCCAAAGATTGTATCAGCCATCATTCCTTGCATATTATCTATTGGATTTAATAGAGTTATTTCACTAGGTCCAATATTATAACAATATTTTTCAAACTCTTTATCTTTCATCCAATAACAAGGATCTGTAATTAATAAATCTCCCTTTATTTTCATATTACACTATTATCATCAATGTTATCAATATCAGTATATACTCCACTTGAAAGAATACTTAATAAATCTCTCAATTCTTCCTTACATTGAGGTATGAAATCATTAATAACTTCAAGTCTTTTTTCTAAAATATCCTTTTCATTTTCAAGGTCGTGAAGTCTGGTTTCACAATCTACAACTTTTCGACAAATTTCTAATACACTCATTTTAGTTTCCAGTATGCCCAAATCCTCCAGTACCTCTTTCAGTTTTTGATAATTCTTCAGATTCTATGAGTTCTACTACAGGATATGGTATTATCATTATTTGAGCTACCCTATCTCCTATTTTATATGGCATATCTATTTGATTAAAGTCTCTTGATTTATAAGTAACTTCTATCTCTCCTCTATATCCAGAGTCTATTACTCCAACAGAGTTAGGTAGATATGCAAAAGTTTTTCTATTAGAACTTCTTGGGAATACTAGTCCAACGTATCCTTTAGGAATTTCAAAAGCTAAACCTGTACCGTATATAAAATTATCTTTATCATCTTTGCGAAAATTTATCGCTGTTAAATCTAAACAAGCATCTCCTTCTTTTGCATAAGTAGGAATTATTGCATTTTCATCAAGTTTCTTTATTCGAACTTTCAGAGTTTGTTGATTCATTAAATTCAAAAGAATATTTAGAGTTTAAAGTATAGAATATCTTATTTTCCCAATCTATCTTTTTTATAACAGATGTATAATAGTAGCTATCATCACAATTCATATAGCAAGAAATTCCTTCTCCAAATGCAGGAGTATATCCTTCTTTAGTATTTCCTTCACTTAAATATCCTGGATTATCACTAATTTTAGTTATTTTTATATGTCCTTCTTTACTATTTTGGAGGTCATTATAAATATTTTCATCAGGATATTTACTAAGAAATTCTTCTTTAGATAATTTTTTTATTTCTAAAATATTAGCTAATCTATCATCAAATGTAGAAAGAACTAATGGAATTTCTATATTATGTATTTTATTCATATTATTAATACAGTATTTAAAAATATTATTTATGGTATAAGAATTATCTTCAGAATAAAATCCTTTAATAATTCTCTTATCATCATAAACTCCTGCAAAAGGAGCTAATCTAGCCCCAAATGCATTTTTTACTTGTAAAGCTCTTTTACGTTCTTTACTATAATTATTTTCATCGTACATTTCTATACGAATCCCTGGAATAAAATACTCTAAAGTATATTTCAACTTTAGAGTATTAATTTTATCTTCCAGAAGACTGTTATAAACTATTTTTAAAGTATACATTTATAAACATTTACTATAATCACAGTCTAAACACCTTATACAACCAGCTTCTCTAATAAGTCTACCACCACAATTTGGACACTTTTCACCATCAACTTCTTCATCTTTTAAATATTTACGAAGAATTCTAGTTATTGCAGCTGAAAAACTAGATATACTAGCTTTTACTTTTTGAGAAGTTTTTATAATACATTTTAAAGGAGCTCCATGTCTCATTAACATAGACGAAGTCAAAGATACAAAAGATTCTAATTCTGTTAGTTCTCCTTCTTCAACTATATTATTTATTCTAATTTTATCAGAATCAAAGGTATAATTATCTTTTTTATTTTTAATAATTACACCTTTATGACTAGCCAATTTTAATCCATCTTTACCTTTACAAACAAATATTTCATAAGGTTTATTATTATATAATCCTACCATTATATAAAATAATTCTCCTTTTACTACTACTGAATAAAAATCAGCCTCTAACTTTTTAGGTCGTTTTGGGGCATCTATATCAGATATAAATTTATCATTCTTTTTCTTATCCTCTATAGAATTAAGTATACCTTCTCTACACCCATCCCTATATACAGTAATTCCTTTTAAAGAATTAAACCACGATTCTTTATATATATTTGAAACTTCCTCTTCTGTAGTTTCTTTAGGTAAATTTATAGTAGAAGATATACTATGAGTAATATATTTTTGACAAATAGATTGGGTCATTACTCTATTTTGCCAATCAATTTCATGAGCTGTAGCTCCATAATAAGGACTTTCTTTAAAAATATTTTCCCATTCTTCAATAGTAAGATTTTCTATCATACTATCTACTTTTTCTTTATCTATTCCAAGATCTCTTACAGCCCATATTTTAGCAAATTGTTTTAAACCAGGATGTACTACAATAAATTCTGAATAATTTATACCCATTTTATCAGTATAATCTACTCTATCATTTTCTGAAACACATTTTTTACGTCTTTTATAAAAAGGCATAAATACTGGTTCAATTCCTGAAGATGTTTGAGCTAACATAGCAACACTTCCAGTTGGAGCTATAGTGCTAAAAGATATATTACGTCTTTTATATTTAACAAGTCTGGTATATGATCCTAAATCGATACTGCTTACTAATCCATAAAAAGCTATATTTTCAAAGTTATCATCGTATCCTTCAAATACTCCCCTTGTCTGAGCCATATCTGTAGTAGCTTTTATCTCAGCTATCATAATAGCTCTCATAACTTCTTCTATAATATTTAAGGATTCTTGTGTACCATATCTTACATTTAATTTAGCTAACATATCAGCTAATCCTAATATACCTACTCCAACCCTTCTACCTTTAACAGCTGTAGTATAGATATTTCTCCACATATCCTTTTCAGTTTCATTATCACAAACATCAATTATCCTTTGAACAGCTTCACATTCTAGATCTACAAGATCATCACCGAGTTTCATTGCCATATATGCAGCATCCTGTAATGCAGAATAATTTATATAAGATTTTTCACTGAAAGGATTTTCTATAAATTTACTAAGATTCAAATGTATAAGTCTGCATGAATCATTAGCACCCATACCAATTTCTCCACAAGGATTAGTAGATACCATTCTAAATTCTGGATACATTGCATCGGGAGAATTTCCATGCATAGTATCTTCGAATATAATACCAGGTTCTGCAGTGTTCCAAGCACAGTGAATTAACTTATTCCATAAATCCCTAGCTTTTATTCTTTTTACATATTTATGATAACCTACTTCTACTAATTCTCCTAATTTACTATTAGTAGGAAGATTAATAGAATCCAAATCAAGATCTGTTGGAAATCTTTGATAGTATATTTCATCTGCTATTACTGCTTTCATAAAATCATCAGAAACTTTCACAGATATATTTGCTCCAGTAACTTTAGTAAGATCCTGTTTTTTCTCTATAAATTCTTCAGCATCTGGATGATCAATTGAAATAGTTAACATTAAGGCTCCTCTACGACCTCCTTGAGCTACTTCGTTAGTTAATGCAGAATCTACTTCCATAAAAGAAGCAGCTCCTGTAGATGTATTTGCAGCATTATTTACTTTAGCTCCTCTAGGACGCAATTTAGATAAATCTTTTCCAACTCCTCCTCTACGTTTCATTAATTCTACTTGAAAATCCCTACACTTCATTATAGAAGAATAACTATCTTTAGGAGATTCAATTACAAAACAATTAGATAAACTGACTGGCTTTCCTGTACCACAATTAGCTAATATAGATCCTCCAGGAATTATGTACATATTCTTAAAGGCGTTTTCAATAGAATTTTCATCATATATAAAATCATCTTTATAATAATTAGATTCAATTCTACTAAATTCTTTAGCTAATCTTTTATACATATCTAAAGGAGTTTTTTCATCTTCGAATTTATATTTATTTTCCCAAGTAGATGCCGCTAATTCATCCCCTTTAAAATAGTCTAAAAGTTCCTTATTCATGGTATTAAGAATTTATTTCAAGTATTTTACTTACTAACAATGTTTTTTCTGGAATACTAAATACATCTTTATTTTTAGTTACCATATTAGTAATTTGTTTAGTAAATGCATTATATATATCAAACATATTTACAGTATTACCAACTTGATAGTATTCAGAATTTTCATCTATAAATAGACTTTTATATGCAGAAATTACATTATCAGTACTAATCTTAACTGGTTGAAATCCATTATTCCAATCCATTAAAATAGCATTATTAATCCATTGACCAAGAAGAGCTTCTCTTTGAGGTATATTATTTTCAAATGTAGTATTATGTATTTTTTCTAGGATTTGTTTAGTATCATCCTCTGCTTCTATAATACCTTTTAAAGGTCTAAAATCAATTGGAGTTTCTGGATCCAATGCTTGTACATGTAAATGAGTAGGATTAAAAATACATAAATTAGTACAAGCACTATTAAGAGCTCCACTATAAAATTTAACCACTGGTTTTCTAACATCTATACCCATAACCATACCTATTACTCTATCATGATTATAATAATATCTAGAATCTGGCATAACAGCTTCTATATATATACGATTATAAGTAGTGTCAGTAGTTACAAGTTCTCCTTGTTGAGATAAAGTTATTTGTTCTGGAGTTTGAACATGAATTCTAAAATCATCTGTGCATGTTTTTAATCTATCAAAAAAAGGCTGCACATAATTAGCAGTCTTAAAATAAGCTTTTTTACCTATAATTGTTGGTTTACCTTCCAGCAATTCTTCTAATTTAATATCCACTAAACAGTAAATTTTATAACAGAGTTTACTATTATATCTGCAAAATCTGTGTCTAGTGTTTTAGTAAACATCATTTTATCCTGAATATGGTATTTTATAAATATTTCTTGTATTTGTGGCATAAATTCTGATCTTTTAATCTTAGAGGCACTTAATTCTCTAGACCAATATGCTTTAAGATATATAGGTTTTAATTCTTCTAACATATCTTGAATATCACAAGTATTTATACTACACACATATTTATCAGACACTAGTATTAAACAAGCTTTCTTAGGCCTTTTAGGAACATAATTATTTATATTACATGATGCATAATAATAATATAATATTTGAGAAAGAGTATCAAATAACACTAAAGCGTCATCAAAATTACCATCCTTTCCTTGTTTATATTCTATAATTATATTATACAACTTCTCATCGTTGATAGTTTTTATAACATTCATACCATCAGAATACAATGGAGAATCACTTAAATCTATTTTTCCATTAGTTTTATTATATATTAAGTCATTAATTCTGACTTGTAAATACATTTCTTTTGGTATTTTTAACATATCAGGAGTAGGAGTTATGCCTTCATTAGGACACCATCCTATTTTACTAGTACACAGATCTTTTTCTTCTTTTGTCATATATTACTTAAATTATAGTGAGGTGTACCTTGACTATAGGATTATCTCACTTTTAATAAAATTAATATCTGGTTTTATAAGAATATGATCTAATAAAAAAGACATCCCCAGATATCACATCTAGGGATGCCTATAACAAATTTGTTTATTAAGCTTCTCTAAGTTCTCCTACGGTACCGAACATCAAATAATTTCCAAGTTGAGTGCCTCTAGATGGATTATACTCAAACTCACTAACTACATCCTTATTAGTAGTTTTTATCATTCTAATTTTCAAAGCACCTTTATATCCTTCAGAGTACTCTTCTTTTGCAGCTCTAACAGCATCTGCCCTTCTATTACTGCAAATCTCCCTAATGATTTTATTATCATCTCCGACAAGAAGGTATCTCTTTTCCCATTTCTGATAAGAAGGTACTTTTACATTAGTATATTTATAGGGACGGGTACTCTTATTCCTATAGCCATTCTTTAAGGCTATAAATAGACCTACCCCTGGTTTAAATTTAGTTTTCTTCTCCAACTGTTCCTCCATAAACTTATTTAAAGCTTCTGGATCTGTTGGACAACCAGCTTTCTTCCAAGCTTGTGTACAGTTTGCGCCTATAGCATAGGCAGCGAATGGGCCTTGAACCATTGCTTGTTTAGCAGAATAGGCCTCAATTTCAATTGTTCTAAAATTTGCCATAACTTATTAATTCATTTATTTTTTATAGATTTTATGTAAAATTACAAAGAATATTTTAAATAACCAAATTAAAATGGAACCCAATTATTTAAAATTTCTTTAATTTTATTTAAAATTTCTTTATCAGTATTAAATCCGAATGTAGAAAACTTTTTTACTCCATACATAAAATCTTCACACATTATAGACAACCCCCTTAGGCTTTGAACATATTCATCTGTATAAGTACCTTCTTTAAAAGCTATCTTTGCTATAACTTCCCAACATGTAATATCAGGATTCTTTATTCTAAGTTTATTTGTTAAATAACAAATTAAACCTATTAAAGCAAGCTTATCTTCTAAAGAACATGCATATTTTAAAGAAAAATATCTTTCATATATTTCTTTTAATTCTGCATAATTAGGTTTCCATTCATCCATAATTATATTTTTTCTAGTTCAACTTCGGCAGCTAGTTTTAATAATTCTATAAATTCTTTAAAACCTTCTTCTATTTCTTCTTTGCTTACTTTATATACTCCAGTAAAATAACCATTAATAGTACTAATAATTAACATATTAGCAGTTACACTATTAGGATTTTCTATAGAATGATATACTCTAGCAAATTCTTTTAACATTAAAGTATATATTGCCATTTGTCTAGAATAATGGAACTTTTTAAAACTACCTGCAAAATCTTTT
>Ga0255061_10000223_pt1 | contig 15081 bp, 25 predicted proteins | sample 174RNAGHGhighgp2_FD_183093 | JGI IMG/M metagenome (GOLD analysis project Ga0255061, IMG submission 183093) | Metatranscriptome of sheep rumen microbial communities from Palmerston North, Manawatu-Wanganui, New Zealand - 1742 RNA GHGhigh gp2... | ecosystem: Host-associated > Mammals > Digestive... | reverse complement strand
CGCGGTCTTTGGCATCAATACAAGTATCCCAAAAATTCTCCGATTCTACAGCATGCTTATTGCGGGCCATTACAAGATTCTGGTCAAGTCCCATAATCAATTAGAAAAGTTACCCATCTTTCGACGGGCCTTTTCTTTATAGATTACAGGTTACAAAATCAATTAGTTGCTGCTTAGAAGTAAATACTTTGCCATTAGCATAATCATCAGCAAAGAAAGCCGCGGCTACTGTTTCTACATCGGGTTCTTCACCAAACTCATTAGGCGCGAAAATGTACTGTTCCCCATCATCTAGGTCAGGGTGAACTTCTTCCCATCCCATATCTTCATTATAGGTCATAGGGAAAAAATCATCAAATTCGCCTAATGTCATATATCCACCAACGCGGTCATATGAGAAGCACCAAATTTCAAATCCATAATGACCAATATAGCGCACAAAATTAAAAAGTCCTTCTTGCGGGTCTGTAAAAGGAGGGTTAAACCAATTATCCATATCTCGCAAATCGTCTATACTTTGACACCTAAAGGTATCAAGAAGATTATACCAACCTACGATTGTTGTTTTAACTGGATAATATTCCTGTATAGTTTTTAGCGTCATCTTAATAATCTCCTTCATAAAATACTGCGAAGCCATTCTCGCGGATAGTATCATAGTTATACAACACTTTGCAAAGTGCGGGAACAGAACTAAAGCCATTCCAATAGTCGGGGGTATGAGATAAAAAGTCAAGCATATCTTCCAGACCTTCTCTGTCTAACTCAACCCATTCGCCATTTTCAAGATCGTACTTACTTGACATATGGTAATGTAAAGACCAATTCTTACGATTATACCATAATTCCGCAGGCTGATTATATTCAAACTCTTCACCGCGGTCTTTGGCATCAATACAAGTATCCCAAAAATTCTCCGATTCTACAGCATGCTTATTGCGGGCCATTACAAGATTCTGGTCAAGTCCCATAATCAATTCCTCTTTTCTTTTTTCTTTATTATAACATAAATTTGAATAGAAGTCAAATATAATTAATCATTGGAATGATAAAAACCTTTGTCTTTATCATAATTTAGTTTACTGTGACACACTGGGCACTCATTTGGCGGTATGGTTTCAGATACACAACTGCCGCATTCAGGGCATTGCCAACGTCCGAAGCCATAGTGCCACCATTCATTATAATGATAAGTGCCAAAGCTATCTTTATCATTTACATATTCTACTAAATCGCTTCTAATAAAATAACGACTTTCTTTTTCCCAACAATTCCAATTTTCAAAAATACCAATTATTTCATCGTCATAATTGCAATGAGCAAATCGCTGGTAAACACCTAAATTAACCTGACACGAATGTTGAAGTACAGGATAGGTTGGTTTAGGATAGCTCTTGAAAAATAATTGAAATTCTTTGTTAGGTACTTCTGTAAAATCAGGCAAGTATTTGGCAATATCGTCTCTATACATTTCTATTTCTCCAAGCAAGATATTATTTTCTTTGCTGTACTTTTTTTAATTATAATCTCTCGTTCATTTTCTGAAATTTTTTCTCCTTCATATTTTGTAAGAATGAAAGAGGCTGTATTTATTTCTCGTAGAGCAAACCATTCTTTTAACTTGCTAACAGATCGACAACAATATAAAGTATCATCGTCAAATCGTATATTAGAATGGGCGCGTACTTGACCCTCTCTTGTGCAGAAAGGGCCGCCGCCATCGGGCATTTCGTATCTATAAACTACCATAGCATAATAAGAAGCGGCTTAGGCCGCTTCTTTATCCTTTAGAATAAGATTTAAAATAATACCAACAATCATAGCAAGGGCAGTTGTGCCAATACTTACTACTCCAAAATCACAAACAGCGCCAGATACGCCTAGTGTAAGAACAGAAGCGATTATTGTAATGTTTTTATTATTATTTAAATCAATATTATTGTCTTTTATAGTACGAATACCACTAAGAGTAATATATCCATATAGAACTGCTGCGCATCCTCCAAAAATACTGGAAGGAATAGATACGAGAAAAGCTTGAAGCGGGCCAAAGAAAGCCGCTAAGCCCATAATAACGGCGGCAAGGGTGATTACATATTTAGAACAAATACGGCTGAACCCCGTTGTACCAACGCTTTCTCCATAGGAAGTATTGGGTAGGGCACCAATTAGGCAACCAACTGCGGTTGCAACGCCATCACCAATAAGAGTATGACCGAGACCAGGTTTCTGTGTAAGATCGGTATTAATAACAGCACTTAATGCCTTATGGTCAGAAGTATGCTCACAAAAAGTTACAAGAGATAGCGGGAGGAATAGAAGCAGAATTTGTGGGATTAGTGTCCAATTAATATTAGACAAGTGTAGAAAAGCAAAATCGGGCACCTGAATTAACTTCATATTTTTAAAGGCGGAAAAGTCAATAATATCCAAACCGCAGGCCGTTAAAATGGCAGAAAATCCATATACAATTAAAATAGCAAATAAGAATGGCAGATTACGAATAAATCCTTTTCCATAGTGAGAAATAAGTGCGGTAATGATTAGCGTTAACATGCCAAGTCCTACGCCTAGTAAACTATATTCACCGCCAATTTGAAAATAAGTAGGAATAAAGGTCGCAAGATTAAGGCCAATAACTGCTACAATTGGGCCAATAACTACTGGCGGCAGAACCTTATTTATCCAGGCAGTACCAAACTTATTAATTACAATACCAATCGCGCAATAAACTACACAGACAATAATACCGCCAATAAGTACGGCAGTATAGTTCGGCGCCAATCCAAGCGCCAAAGCCCCAATGACAGCTGCCACAAATGCACCAGAAGAACTAATAAACATAGGGCTTTGGCCGCGAGTAAAGAGTTGATAAATTAAAGTACCAATGCCTGCACCGAGCATAGCTGGCGCGATTGGCAGACCGCAAATTTGCGGAATAAGAACTGTTGCTACGAAACAGGCGATAACCTGTTGCAATGCCGCTACCCATAGTCGTTTAATTGGTAGACGATCATTGATATTATAAATCATATTATTCATCTCGAATCTCCTTAAATTTAGGAATCACCATGCCTGTCGTATCCTGTAATTCTGGGACACAATAAACCTCAATTCCGTGATAAACGCCAATATATCCTGTAATTATATCTGTGTGTACAGTCTTTTTATTGTACACAGGTATAGGTGAAAAACTGTCAACCATTGTATTACAAAAATTAGTAGAGCCATAAATCATAGAATTTGTATTATAGGTATGTTTAATATAATTGTCTATAGCTGTAATTTTTTCTTTATTAAATTCTGATAAAATAAAATTCATCTTTTCTTTACTCCATACACGTTTTACCTATAACTAAAGCCTACCCAGCCACATTCACACTCATATTTATATTGTGGAGGGAAACTAGTGCATACTATATCTAATCTTTTATAGATAAGGCGGCCGCACTTAGGACATAAGATATTAGTTAGTTTTCGATTGGGTGTCCACATATTAGTTGGCTCAGGATGCGTAAATTGTTCCCAGGTGATTATTTCACTCATTTTATTTCTTCTCCCATATAAGTTATTCCAGGAATATAATTTTCATTATCATAAATTGGGGCTAGGCCCTTTCCTTCCTTTATTCTTTTTAGTGCAGAATCAAGCGGTTCATCATAATTTTTAACTAAAGTATAAATTTGTTCTAATAGCTCGGTAAGTCGCCTTATTTCTTCTTTATAGGAGTGCCAAGTGTCAGAAGCATATTTATCATACCAATTTTGGAATAAATTTAAAATTTGTTCTTTTAAATTATTCATTTTTATACTCCTTTTTGAGGATTGGTATAATTTCATCAAATGAATTATGAAGCGTATTGTCGGCGGTCGCGTATAAAATCATACCGTAAAGCATTTGGTTTATACTGAAACTACGACGCCAATCTTTTTCATTTAGGTGATTGGTGCGAATATCGAAATAATGAGCATAATTTTGTTTATTAAATTGCGGCCAAATAATTTCATCCATTATTTTATTAAATGCTGCTGCACGTTCTTCTGTAGTTTTAATAGTCTGTAATTCACTTAAACAATCAAGAATCTTATTACAAAAATATTTCCATCCATATAAAACGCCCATTTCACACATAGTGCCAATAGCAGACTGTTCTGGACATAATACAGTATAATCACTATTCCAAAGTCGTTCAATATCTGCGGCAACAATTTTCTCCGCAAGATGGTTGTTTTCTTCTTCTGTCATATTAGATTTATCATTAATTGATTTGTTCTGAACGGGGCTATATACTGTGCCAGGTATACCCGCTGCTTTAAACTTATCATATTCTTCCTGTCGCGCAAGATTAGAACCATGTGTCATAATGTCGCCGCCGAGATAACCAAGTGGTTTATTTGTTTCCATATCTATTCTCCTTTAATCCATAGTATGAAAATACCATGTTCGTTCTTCTTCTGAGCCATGTTTTTCCAGCCAATCCCATGCTTTATCGTTGTATTCATAGTAAAGGCTAGAATAAATTTGTGACATATCATCATCATGTTGGTCATGCCAAAACCAGCATTTGTGATTTAGCACGGTAACAAGCGCAGCAACAGTCACAATATCATCTTTGTGCAAATCATACTGCTCGGCCGCGAGCTTATTTAATGCTTCATCTGCGTTGCCCTTTAATGTTCCATCTATGTCAGCTAAATTAGTCAATAGCCAATAGCGTTTTTTAAGTGCCTCAAATTCTTCGCCCATCATAATTCCTCTTTTCTTTTTTCTTTATTATAACATAAATCTTAGTAAAAGTCAAATAAAAAAAGAGGGCGACCGAAGTCGCCCTTTATAAAATTTTAGGTTGTAGGTTCAGCATCCTTATCGGCTGCCTCTTCTTCCTCTTCAACGAACTGAGCCTTGTATGCTTCCCAAGCTTCATCATCTTTGGTTTCTCCTTCAGCATCTTCCACAAGAGCCGCAAGAGCCTTAAAAGCTTCCTGGCTTACGATAGAAGCATTAAGCATAGCCTGCATCATTTCAATACGCACGTCTGCGAAAGAACTTAGTTTCTCTAACATAATAGGTACCTCCATTTGGGCTTTGCCCAGATTTGCCATATGGCTTAAAATATATGTAAGTTAATAACCTATTGTTATCTATGGTTTAATCCATCAAATCAGCCATCGCGGCTACATCACTACGTTCAGTTTTAAGTAGTTTTACCATACCAAATAAAGGATGGCCCGCAAAGGCTTTAATCATTTTAGGGATACCACTCTTAGATTCATCTTGATAATCGCATTGTTTTACATCGGCGCAGAAAATAATTTCACTATTTGCCGCCATACGCCCAACAAGTAGTTGGATATTTGTGGCAAGTAGGTTTTCTGCTTCATCTACAAGAACAATACAATTTTTAAGATCGCGCCCGCGCAAAGTAGATAAATGCGCAGGTTCGATTGTCTTATTTTCAAGATACTCTTCAAAAAGTTGTGGGCCAATGTGGTCTTCGATTTGTCGTAGCCAGGGATATTGTTTCGCAATCTCATCACCTGGTAGTGTACCTAACGTGCCGGCGCCCTTTACTTCCAAATTGTTTTTTACAAAAACAATTTTATCAAATCGTCCTTGCTGAATTTCATGTAAAGCATAATTTAAAGCAAGGAATGATTTACCAGTGCCAAATTTAGCTACGCACAATTTAATTGGTATATCTCTATTTTGTAATAAATCGAGATACATCTTTTGTTCTAAATTGCGCGGGCGGATTTGTTCTCCCAATACAGAAGTAAAATTCTGGTATTTAAGGTTCCGGTAATTTTTACCGTTCCAGAATAATACATCTTTTAATTGCCCATCTTCAAATATTTCCGCAAACTCATTTATGCGGCAGCCTAATACATTTTGGCTCAAATCGGTATAAAGTTGCGCCATAATATTTTCAGTAGGTGTATATAATCCCCAGCCATTATATTCAAAACCGTCCTCGTTCAATACTCTATATAACTCAGTTTTAATTTTCGGAAACTGTTGAGCAAATAGGTATTGTGAACTGTCGCAAGTAATAAAATTGACTTCTTCTTTTGTTTCTCGTGCAAGAAGCAAGGCTTCACATAATATACGATGATCGTGAATGTCGCTTAGTATTGCGCTCTTATTTATTAATTTGTCAATTTTCTCTTGACTGAATGGCTTTTTTGTAATACTTTTAAAAGCAATAATATCTCGCGTAGCTTGTCGCGCGAGATATTTAATATGCTCAGATTTATTACTAGACTTTATATTTTCTAGCTCCATAAGTACTGTTGCGCTAATAAAAGTATTTGAATACTTTAAGTATGCGCCTTCAAGTACAGCTGAAGTATCTAAAAAGTTAATCATTACTCTTCACATCCGTGCCAATAATTTCATCTATTAGGTTTAATTCTAACATTTCTTGTGCAGAAAGAAACCACTGATGTCGTGCTTTGGAATCATACAATTCTTCCGTGATATTAGTGTTAGCTATAATAAAATCACGGATATCTCGATCTACCTTATCATTAAAAGCCATTACATCAGAAGCAGATTTGGCTTCTGTGCCTGCGGCCATAGTGATATTACCATCATGAATCAGCCCATAACTACATGGATAACATTTACGTGTAATTTTATCATTCTTTCCACCAGCGGCTAAAATTACTGTAGACATAGAAGCAGCATAACCGCAAACCAAGATAGTTAAAGGCTTTTGATAATTGGTGAGATATTGCGCCAAAAAGAAGCCATCAGCAACACTACCACCAATAGAATTGATGATAAGCGTTATAGGTGAAGTATCGGAATCATTTTCAAATTCTTTTAGCGGTAAGTAGACTTTTTCAACAATACTCTCACTAACCTCTTCATTGAAAATGATGGTACGATGGTTAATTAGCTGGTTAAGATATTGATACTCTTCAAGAGTAAAACCGCCTCTTAACAAATCAAGTAATTCTTCTAGACTAAAATCCATAAGTTCCTCCTTATTGTTCAGAAGAACAATTAATTTTCTTGTGCAAGAATCTTTTTCAAGGTGCAATCAGATGGATTGAGGTCATCACGTCGTATTCTTTTTAGGTAAGGATGACGAATTGAAATGCCAATTCCATCATCATTTGCTCCTGCTGTTGATACCATCATGCCGCCAATCGTAACAGGGCAGAGATACCAACTGTCAAAATCATCTCGCAAATTTATCTTAAACTCATCTGTGAGGCCAGCGACCGCGCAGAGAGGAATAAGGTTATTATTTTTATCATAAACACTAACTTGTATCGCGCCACAAAATCCATTAAAATAATTGCGGCTAACGGGAATATAAGGTTCGCCATTTTGATAGGCACCGAAATATTCACCGAATACAAGCTGGCCTGTGCGGGAGTTTTCCCAAAGCTCCCAATGCCCAATATCTTTACCATTGTAAGATTTCTCACAAGGGATAAGACCAGTAATTACAGCATCAACATCGTTAGAAATTTCTTGCTTTACTTTACAACTATCCCAAGCATGAGGACCGCGTTTACCAGGCTCATATTTGGCGCTCTTTTTATATACAACAGCGCCTTCTCCGCCCGCGGCAAAAATATCGTTCATTTTATCAAAGAAGGTTTCATCCATTGGTTCGTACTTTACGCCTTCAACAAGCGGAGAATTGATTTGCGCGACGACTTTAGGAATATAAGAAACACGTTCTTCTACGCCACAATCAATAAGCTCTTTACCTTCATAGCAAAGAACATCAAAAATACGCCAATGGAGAGGGTTATTTTTCTGGCGGCTAAGTGCCTTATCAGTTAGGCAGCGAAGAATACTACCAATATCACGGTCAATATCACCCTCACGGAATATTTCTCCAAGAATAACGGTTGGTTTAGAGAAAGCATTAACAACACTATCCCAAAACATTACCTTATCCTGTATTTCACCATAGGTATGCGTCTTAACGCTAATGCCGCGAGTTTGAAGTACACTACGCTCAGGAGTTATGATACCTCGCGCCCAATTGCCGTCAGTTTTAAGACTCATAATATAATTACCCGAATTTGCCATTTGCTCCAATTTCTTATGGAACGCTTCTCTATCCATCGAAGCGGCAGGGGCGTAATATTTCATGGGCTCCATCGTAAAAAAATCAGTCATATTTTTCTCCTAACTCTTTAAGATATACTATATTATATCATAAATTATAACTAAAGTCAAGTGATAGAGGTACTGAGCGCCTTGCCAATTTGAGCCGCGGTTTGCGCGAAATCTAAAAGGTTATAGTTTTTAATTACGCTGGTAAATTCAGCATAATTATCAAGCGCAACTTCGCCTTCGTTTTCCTTTTGCTTCTCATTCAATTTTGGATTATCCCAAGGAGTTCCATCTTCATTATAACGAGAAACGCGGTAAGTAATTACATCATCGTTATACTGTTTTACTACTTCAATTTCATTTGGATAACGATTATCTGGTATAAGAACAAAATCAAAACCAAAATAATCTATCATTACTCGCGCGCATTCAGCAGTAATTCTAGCCCAATAGTCTGGGTCAAATTGTCTAAATGAGTTATTGCCTATGTCTTGAAGTAACTGGCGCCCTTCGATGTCCTTTTCACCATTCCATCCAAGATACATAGTAGCATAAGTTTTTACTAAATCGGCAAAATGAAGAACCAAAACCTTTTTATTGTTTTTCTCCATTCCATACTTCAAGCATTCAGCAAATGTGTCTTTGCCGTGTCCAGCTTTACCACTAATTAGAATTACCTTCGCCATTTACGCCGAGCTCCTCCATCTTTAGTTGAAAATAAAAATCCATAAATTCTTGCTCTTCCTCAGAGCAAGTATCTCTTGCCTGCTTTAAAATTTGTTTTGCCATCGCATATGTTGGCGCATTAATAGCCATATCGACTAATTCTTGTATGACTTGTTTGTTTTCTTCGCCAAGTTCTGTAAATAACTCAACCATTCTTCTTCTCCACTTTTATATGTTGAACAAGTTCTTTGTAAAACTCTTTCGCGACATCATCATCAGTAATTGTAATTGTTCTAACTGGTTTAGCCGCGATTCTATCTTCGGCTGGTGGGAACTCAAATACATAATAATTTGTCATACCAACCGGTTCTCGCTCTATATAGGTTTCTATTGTGGCTAAAAGTTTACCAGAGGTTTTGCTGTAAGTCTTTAACCACCTGACCCCTTCATTAGATTCTGTTTTATTTACAATAGTGTCAGGATTAATTTGTGCAATAAATCCTTTATACTCACCACTGTCAACTTCATAAATACTAGTTTCCATTATTCTTTTCTCCACGCCAGGTGTTTTTTAGTCGGTCTGTTGCTTGTTGTACCAAAGTATCGCACTTTTCATTCCAGTACAGACCGGAGTGCGCGGGCACCTTACCAAAGGTATACCAAAAATTATCAAAATAAGGAATAATTTTCTGCCACTGATCTCGGTTAGCAACATTCTCTTTTTTGGAATTGACCCAGCCGTTCTCCTGCCATTTGACATACCATTCTTGTAAATAGCAATTAATAGCATAGGCTGAATCACTATAAATAGCGACGCGCTCGTTGGGGCGCCGGATAGTGATTATATATTGTAATGCCTGAACGATAGCTTCAAGTTCCATCCTTTGATTTGTGGTTCCATATTCACTACCCGACGCTTCATAAATTTTCTTTCCGTCTTGGACTACTATAAAGCCCCACGCGCCAAAAGTCATTTCTTTTCCGACTCTTCGTAACGAACCGTCAGTATAGATTTCTAAATCAACAATTCTTTCTTTACTGCGGCGCTGTTCCGTCATCATTTACACTATCCTCCACTTTTTCTTTTTTATAGTATAGCATAAAATGAATTAAAAGTCAAATAATTATTCGTCGCGCTTCTCAAGTTCTTCAGCTTCATCAACTTCTGGTAAGCCTGCTACACTAGTAAGAATACTGGCTAGACCGGCAACAAGCGCAGAAGATATAACTACTGTCCAGTTAATTTCAGTGACAAGTGCTGTTGTGCCAATTACGGCAAGAGCAGTCTGTGCTACAGTTTTAAGCGCGCGAATAGCGGCCGCGCGTAACCACTTTTTAAAATGTGCCATATTATTTACCTCCATTCTTACGTCTCATTTCTTCTTCGTCCTCGGGCAAATCCATAATTTGTTTATAATAAACTTCACCTTGGCCATTACCCTTTAGACCTTTATTGTAGATATTAAAAATATTTTCTACCTCTTTCTTTTCAGCTTTGGAAGCCCAGCCACGTTTTACAACTAATTCATTACGCCAATTATGAAGAGTATCAAAAAGCTCCATCTTTGTGCCCTCTCCAATAATTTCTAATCGGCCATTAATATGCGAGACTTGCTCTCCTAGCTCATTAACTTGGCCCTTTAGGGTCTGAATATCATCATTAATTATGCCGACAGAATTTCCTATACTATCAAGTTTGTCGCCACTTGTTTTTGCATTTCTAAGAAACTCAGATAGTTCCTCATTGCGTTTTCTCCAATTATAATAGAGCGAGCCTATTTTTTTGAAGAAACCTACTATTTTATTCCACATGGGGTATCCCCTCCGTTTTATTTTACAGGATTTTGCATATCAGTTTGAAAGCTTTGAAAAAGATCTAACAATCCTGCTGCAAATAATATATGTAATTTGGTATTAGAAACTGCGGTTTGAGAAACAGCTGTCCAACGACTTTCCCAATTCTCCTGGTCTATAGGAATATCTTCATTAGATATTGGGTTGTTAATAACAACAGAACTAGATACAGAGTAATTTGCTAATTCAGTCTCTGTCTGTGTCTTTAACTTTTGAAGTTGGACTACTACTGATTTTAGCAATAAAGACGCTGGATAAAATTTACCATTTAAATTATATAAATGTACAAAATTTGGAACAGGAACTTCACCAAAAATTCCTTTTAATTCTCCTAAAAATTTTTCTGTATTAACAAAGCCATCATCAAATAGTGTCATCAAAGCACCAGCGAGAAGATAATTTTCTACATTTTTTAAAATATCGGATTTTTTATCCATTAATATGGTGCCGCCGCGAGGTGGAGCATTAAGCACAGCTTCAATTAATTTTTCTTTATCCAAAGTAGCAATGCCCCCAACCTCATACATATCATTAATTGTATTTATGGCTTCAATTGCACTATAATCTTTGCCTAAAGAACCAGCTTTAAAACCCAATTCTGTTGTATAAAATTCATATGACTTTACTGAAATACTATTATAAAATTGATTCTGTAAATATCTTTCTAGTGCCTGTAATTGTTCTGTAGCATTTTTACAGGATTCTAAGGCTCGCTTGGCTAATTCAGCGTTTTCTTGCGCCAATTCTTTAAAAATTCTTGCGGCCTCGCGCACATTTGGTTGATCTTTATTCGTATTTTTATGATAGGCTTTCATAAAATCTTCTAAAAAATTAGGATAACTATCTGTTAATGCTTTTATGCTTGTGGCTTGTTCTTCAGATAGTTGAATATCAGAAGAGTCAATAGGCTGAAAATTAATTGCCCAAGTTACGTCATTTTTTAATTTAATTGTTGTTCCATATACCGTACTTTTTGCTTGAACAGCCTTTTGTATCACCTCATTAAGGGCGTTGGAGGCATCAGCCATAAACTCTGCCACGTCATAGTCATGTATCATGCTAATTTCTATACTACTGCCTATTTTTGTATTGACTATTGGCATTATTTTTGCTTCATTCATCATTGCCAAAAAAAGTTCATTTTGCTTTTTTTTGTTTTTAACGCTTCGTAATTGTTCTCGCACTTCTTCATAGGAGCGCCCCAAATTATCTTGCAATCTTTTTGCCATAATGTCTTTAAACATTTTATAAAGTTGCTTACGTGCATCCCGTAATTTATCACGAGAAAGTTTTCCTGAATTAATGGCTTGCATCACTTTATCTAATTCTTCAGTCGATAATTCAGATTTGTATGCGTCTAATAGTTGCTGTCTGCCATCTTCTTGGTTATACAGTTCTATTACATAATTTACCGCCATATAGGCCTGATCAATTAAAACTTTACTTTCTAAAGATTGCATAACAGTTGTTACAAATTGACTAACAGGTGGCATTTCTTGCGTCATCCATGCGGTATCTTTTAAATCTGCTTTCACGGCTTTTAGTAACTCAGTATATTTGCCGAAGCCGCCTTTGGCTGCTTTATTATAAACAAAATCTTGTAACTGCGTTTTAAAATCTCCTTTTCCAGTCATGCTAGCGGCCCATAAGTCTGAAACTTCTTTCATAACATCCTTATCCTCAAAAAGTGCTTTTAAAACTTTAGTAGCTTGATAATTAACTTTTTCGGCAATTAAGGTTTTAAAACCATAAATGCGCCTATCAGTACTTGCTAAAATAGCTTTATATTCTTTATAGTTTGTTGCGAACCATTCTTTTAAACTTTTGGTAACTGCTACTTTTTCTCCTGTCTCTTTATCTGTAATGGCCCTTGTAATTAATTCTTCTGGGTCTAATTGTTGACGTTTTTGTCGCTCAGACAGATGGAGTCCAAAGCTTTTATATTCATCATCAATTTTGCTTTTGTTACGTTGTATATCTGTAAAAGCTTGAATTAATTTTTTATAATCCCATGCCTCGTCCTGTTTAGGGAGCAGCTTGAGCAGTTCTTCTATTTGTGTTTTGGTGGCGCCATTTATTTTATCTGATTCATGGAGCTCAGTCAATCTTGTTCTCATTTGAGATATAAAGCCTATTTCGCTTTGATATTCTGCATTTGCTAGACTCTCAATTGAACGGATAAAGGTATCTATAATTTTTTCAAATTCAGTATATTGCTCCATCTCAGAGGGCCGCACTTGACGAATTTGAAATGCATGGTTGAAATGAGCATCAACGGCGCGCGTTATTGCTGGTTGTGGCCCATATCTATAGCTATTTTGGCTTTCATTAAAATTGTCATTAAATATAGAAGAGAAGAAAACAAAACGCCTACCAAACAATTGTCCTTGTAAAAGGTCTTCTGCTTCAGCCATCATCTCACCTCCCCAAATAAAAAAAATAAGCTTGCCGGGGCAAGCTTTTTAATCAATTACATCGCGTTTTATTCTATGATAATGACTGAAATCAATTTGCTCATATTCATCCCATTTTACTAGTCCTTCACTTTGTGGAGCATGAATATTGATACCATGCCAATCATAATAATTTTCGCCGATTTTAGTAACAAAATGGCCTTCAATTTGATCATAGTAAATCGTGCTATTAGGGAAGCGTTCATGCAAAATAAGAGCAAAATAATAACAATTGCCATTTAACCAATAGCAATTTATTGGGAAACGGCGCAGAATAAATTCAATTACTTCATCTTTCATAATCTGATACAATATACATCCTATTAAATCCGATAGGTACGAGTGAGAAATCAATTGGGAACCAACCATCTTCATACTCTAAAAAGAGCATTACAAATTCGCTTTCGTCGTTATCAAAAACTGCTATTACGGTATCTTCATCTGTAAAAGGATACATAAACTGAAACTCTATAATTCCCCAGTTCTCTTCAACCTCAATGTCAAGCGCCTCGTAAATCGCAAATTTATTGGCCAATCGCGTTCCAAATAGATCATAGATAATACTGAGTGCGGCGCTATCTTCAATGTCGGTTACGAACTCAAAAGGAATTTCTGGCCTCGTAAGTGTTAATCCCTTTAAAGTGGGAGAAGAAGTAGCGAAGCAAGTAAATGTAAACATTAGCACTAAAATAGTGAGCAGAATTTTCTTCATATTATTTCATTCTCCTAATATAGAGTAGTAAAGTAAGGGAAAAGTTATTATATTATTTTACATTCATCAACTATTTTTATAATGTTGCCGTCTTTGTGCTCTTCATCAAAGAAGCAATAGGCTACACCGGTTAAACAGTTAAGGACATATGCGCGATGTGACCATACGGCGCCAGTATCCATATCAACCTTCAGTCCTTGGCGCTTATCACTCTTTGACCACTCACCCATTTTATCATGCCACACACATGGATGTGCGTTTTTAAGGCTTTGATCGTTCCCATAGATTCCTTTGGGTAGCGATACTGTAGGGGTGTGTCCGAAAATACCAATGCGACCAGTTTCCCAACCGAGTGCCAGCAAGTTTCTATCCCAAAGCAAACGATTAGTAGATTCTGAATCTGGCATTGCCCCATTGTATTCGGCTTCCGCTACTTTAGAAAAATGTTCATAGGTAGACCCAGCGTGGCAAAAGTCAAGATTTCCAAAAGAGAAAGTAAGCGGCAAATTTTCAATGGTATCTACAAAGTCTTCGTCCGCGCCATCAACAATCCAATCCTGTATAGTGCGCGCGCCACCATTATATAAGCAAAGAGAAAGGGCTGGCATTTTAAGAGGAGTAGCATCAATGCAGAACTTTCGCGCGAACTCTCTATCTTTTGACTTGAGCTTGTTATATATTTCATCAGACTGCGCGCAAAAACCTATAATCTCATGGGCTGCATTAACAAACAACTCTTCATGATTTCCCTTTAAATAGCCTACTTGCGGATTATCAAGCAGTTCGCGCATAATGCGATACCCATAGTCGCCTCTATCACAAGCATCACCGCCAAAGATAACATGAGCTTCACTATCTTTTTCAAAACACCAATTTATAATGGCGTCATAAAGGAAATAGTCGCCATGTATATCTGTAAAGTAAAATACATCGTGCATAGTTATCATCCTTTCTTACCACAAATCTTCACTATAAAGTTCTTTAAGCATAGCATCACAGTCTGCTGGAACCTGCCTACTATAAATTGCTTCTAACCAAGCGGCGTGACGATTTAGAAAAGTGCCATCTTCATCTAAAAAGCCTTCTTTTGTAATAGTATAGTCCACATTTTTTTTATAACCAAAACTATACAAAATTTCGTAAGCATCGCTATGTCTATGACAAGGAATAATTATTTCTTTATTTTGCCTAATATCAAAAATTTTAACTGCCGCCTTTACTATCATAACTTTCCCTCACTTTCTTAGTAAAGTAAGGGAAAAGTTATTATATTATTTTACATTCATCAACTATTTTTATAATGTTGCCGTCTTT
>Ga0255061_10000216_pt1 | contig 15406 bp, 31 predicted proteins | sample 174RNAGHGhighgp2_FD_183093 | JGI IMG/M metagenome (GOLD analysis project Ga0255061, IMG submission 183093) | Metatranscriptome of sheep rumen microbial communities from Palmerston North, Manawatu-Wanganui, New Zealand - 1742 RNA GHGhigh gp2... | ecosystem: Host-associated > Mammals > Digestive... | reverse complement strand
CCCCTTTAATTTATATCATATCATTATACAAGTTCGATAATAACTTCTTCCGCACCGTCGCCTCTTCTTGCGCCGAGTTTGATCATACGGGTATATCCGCCGTTACGGTCTGCATACTTAGGAGCAACATCTTCAAACATGACCTTAGCCATATCAACTTTCTGAGTGTTAGCTCTCATTTTTCTTCCGTCAGCCGGAGTAGAAGTTACAGGATAAAGATAGCTAAGCATCTTTCTTCTTGCATTAAGTCTTGTAGGCTTATCTTTCTTTATAGTCTTTTCTACTTCATCGAAAACAGTAACTTTCTTACCGTTTACCACTTCTTTAACTCTCTTGCCCTCTGCATCTTTCTTAGGCACTTTAGCCTTAACTGTTACCTCTTCAAAGTTGTCTTTTTCTTTAACAGCAAGAGTGATCATTTTTTCAGCAATTTTTCTGATTTCCTTAGCCTTAGCTTCGGTAGTTCTGATCTTGCCGTGATATAATAAATTAGTCACCTGGTTGCGTAATAAAGCCTTTCTCTGACTTGATGTACGACCAAGTTTTCTATATCCTGCCATTCTTAAACCTCCTTATCTATCATTCATCCCCCGGACTGAGTGAAAGTCCGAGTTCAGCCAGCTTGTTAAGCACTTCTTCAAGGGACTTGCGACCAAGGTTACGCACCTTCATCATATCGTCCTCTGTCTTGTTTGCAAGGTCCTCAACAGTGTTGATACCTGCTCTCTTCAAACAGTTGTAAGAACGAACAGACAAATCAAGTTCTTCAATGCTAAGTTCAAGCACTTTTTCTTTCTGACCCTCTTCCTTTTCGACCATTATCTCGGCATTCTTTGCACTGTCCGAAAGATCTACAAAGAGATTGAGGTGTTCCGTAAGTATCTTTGCTCCCAGGCTCACAGCATCATCGGGAGTTATAGTACCGTCTGTCCATACTTCAAATGTAAGTTTATCATAATCTGTAATCTGACCAACTCTTGTATCTTCAACCGCGAAATTTACTCTTCTTACCGGAGTATAAAGAGAATCAACAGGGATCAATCTGTAAGGCTGATCGGCTTTCTTGTTTTTTGATGCTTCCACATAGCCTCTGCCCTTAGTAATAGTGATCTCTGCATATAATTTGCTTTCACTTCCGCCGCTTAATGTTGCTATATGAAGATCGGGATTGATTATCTCTATATCGGGATCGACCTTAATATCACCCGCAGTGACTTCACAATCGCCCGTAGCCTCTATATAAGCCTTGAATTCGTGATTTTCATTGTTGTTACTCTTTATCGCAAGATTTTTAAGATTTAAAATGATCTCGGTAACGTCTTCTTTAACGCCCGGAAGCATACTGAATTCATGAGGAGCACCATCGATCTTCACATTACTTACAGCAACGCCCGGAAGAGACGAGAGTAAAATCCTTCTTAATGAATTGCCAAGAGTCGTTCCGTATCCTCTTTCCAATGGTTCGAGGACAAATCTTCCGTATTTCTTATCCGGTGAAATCTCGGCAATCTCAATGCGAGGTTTATCAAATTCCAACATTCATTGAACCTCCTTAAAATATATCGTCTTATATATCTTCTTACAGATGAATATTTAATCTCATTATTTTCAGATACAAATAAATCAGATCACTTCGAGTAAAGCTCGACAATAAGCGTTTCATTTACAGGTAAATCAAGCTGCTCTCTCTTAGGGAGAGTAAGTATATTACCCTTTAAGTTATCCTTGTCGGCACTGAGCCATTCGGGAACAAGTCTTGAATTTGTAACTTCAAGTGTCTGCTTGAATCTTTCAAGGTCTTTCTTGCTTTCCTTTACTTCAATCACATCTCCGACCTTTACCTGATATGAAGGAATATTTACCTTGTTTCCGTTTACAGTCACAAGATTATGACGAACGACCTGTCTTGCTTCTTTTCTTGTTCTTCCGAGACCAAGTCTGTAAACAACATTGTCAAGTCTTAATTCAAGCATCATAAGTAAGTTTTCACCGGTGATACCCTGCATCTTATCAGCTTTTTCGTAATAATTTCTGAACTGTTTTTCAAGTACGCCGTATATAAATTTAACTTTCTGTTTTTCTTTTAACTGTACACCATATTCGCTTAATTTTCTCATCACTCTGTTACGCTTGCTTTTTTTCTTCGTTACACCAAGCACAACAGGATCGATGCCCAAATATCTGCATCTTTTAAGCACAGGAACTCTATCTCTTGCCATTTATGCTACCTCCGTAAATATAATAAATGATCATACTCTTCTACGTTTTGGTGGTCTGCAGCCGTTGTGAGGCACAGGAGTAACGTCTTTGATCATAGTCACATCAAGACCTGCTACCTGTAATGCTCTTATAGCAGCTTCACGTCCCGATCCCGGTCCTTTTACGAAAACCTCAACAGTTCTCAGACCGTAATCCTTAGCAGCGGTAGCAGCCTTTTCAGCAGCCATCTGAGCAGCATAAGGAGTAGATTTTCTTGAACCTCTGAAACCCAATTCACCTGCACTTGCCCATGAAAGAGCGTTTCCGGCAGCATCTGTAATTGTTACAATAGTATTATTGAAAGTAGACTGTATATGAGCCTGACCGCGTTCAACGACTTTTCTGTCACGACGTCTGCGACCGACAGTCTTTTTAACTGTTTTCTTAGCCATTTTAATGGGAACCTCCTAAAAAGATTATTTTTTCTTATTCGCAACAGTTCTTCTCGGACCTTTTCTTGTTCTTGCGTTAGTCTTTGTTTTCTGACCTCTTACAGGAAGACCTTTTCTGTGACGAATTCCTCTGTAGCATCCTATTTCGGTAAGACGCTTGATGTTAAGAGCTATTTCTCTTCTGAGATCACCCTCAACAGTCTGAGATTCGGAGATGACATCTCTTATTTTAGCTACTTCATCATCTGTAAGATCTCTGACTCTTGTATCAGGATTAACTCCTGCTTCTTTTAAAATTCTGTTTGAGCTTGCTCTACCTATACCATATACATAAGTAAGACCTATCTCAACACGTTTCTCTCTTGGTAAATCTACACCCGCAATACGAGCCATGTGCAAATAGCACCTCCTATTAACTTATAACATAACTTTTGTCATTTTGATATTTTGTAACGGATATGGTGCAGCCGCGCCCATATCAAACAGTACCTTTTCTTTTCGGTTCTCAAGGGTCATACCCCTCTCGCACCCATAATTACAAATCCTCTCGGCAAATCAGCCTTGTTTCTGCTTATGCTTAGGATTTTCACAGATAATTCTGATAGCACCTTTTCTCTTGATAACTCTGCACTTTTCGCACATAGGTTTAACTGATGGTCTGACCTTCATAGTAAGTAACTCCTTTCGTTATTTATCTCTCCATGTTATCCTGCCCTTTGACAGATCGTATGGAGACATTTCAACTTTCACTTTGTCGCCGGGAATTATTCGGATAAAGTTCATACGCAGTTTACCTGATATATGAGCCAATATCTGATGTCCGTTTTCAAGTTCTACCTTAAATTCGGCATTTGGGAGCTTATCAACGACAGTTCCCTCGACTTCGATCACATCATTTTTTGACAAGCTTTACAACCTCCTTAAATAAATCGACAATATCAAGAATCCGCATTTTCGGCATCTTCTTTTATATAATCCTTTAAAGCAGTCCTTATATCAGAGTCTTTTAAGTAAAGACCGTTCTGAATCTTCTTTTGTATTTCAGGGTCGATTTTATTGACAGCTTGTATATGCTTAAACTTCTTTTTCTTCGGTTTTGAAAGTTTTCTCAGCTTTCCGTCGGCTATATAAAGGAAATTTTCATCCATGTCAACGACCATAAATGCCATGCCCTTATCTCTGCCGCATTTAGAAAAAACGATCTGACCTATATTATACAAGAAAATCACCCCTATTTCCATAGTAATAATATCCAAATTATATATACTTAATACTATACTTATTTGTTGAATGATTCAAGAACACCGATGATTTCGGCACTGATTTTGTCAATATCGCCAACTCCGTTCACCTTGTAGAGAATATGTTTTTTATCATAATATTCAATTATCGGCGAAGTCTCATTATGATATACCTCAAGTCTGCGCTTAACAGTCTCCTCCACGTCATCTTTCCTCTGGACGAGCTGCGTACCGCATTCATTACATATACCGGCTTTCTTAGGCGGATTGTATTTTACATGATACATCTGACCGCACTTAGGACAGCCTCTTCTTCCCGACATTCTCTCTATTATGATGCCGTCTTCGACCTGAATATATATCACCTTGTCCATATTGCCAAGTGTCTTTTCGAGGTTATCAGCCTGAGCGACATTTCTTGGATATCCGTCAAGGATATATCCGTTTTTGCAATCGTCTTCCTTAACTCTCTTCATCAATAATTCAGAAACTATCTCATCGCTAACGAGCTTGCCCGATTCCATTATATGAGTTATCTTCAGACCGAGTTCAGTTTTCTGAGCTATCTCATTTCTGAGCAGATCGCCCGTAGATATATGAGCAAGTCCGAAATGTTTCGATATTACTTTTGCCTGTGTACCTTTCCCTGCACCGGGACAGCCAATAAGTACAAGCCTCATAATGTACTTCCTTTCTCCTGTTTAAAAAACATTGCATAGATCAAATTTTACTGTTTAATAATATGTTACCCGGAGAAAATAACATCTCCGGGAATAAGACATATATCAATTCAAGAATCCCTTGTAATGACGCATAAGGAGTCTTGATTCAAGCTGTTTAACTATTTCGAGAGCAACACCCGTTACGATAAGAAGTGTTGTACCACCGAAACCGACATTAATGTTAAATAACCACTGCATAACAACAGGAGCCATAGCGATCAGTGCATAAGCAATAGCACCGAAAAGTGAAACTCTGTTTACAATATCCTGGATATAATCCGATGTAGGCTTGCCGGGTCTTACACCTGGTATAGCACCACCGCTTTTCTTCATATTTTCCGCAACCTCTACAGGATTGAACGCAAATGAAGTATAGAAGAATGTAAAACAGAATATAAGCACAATATAGAGAATAGCACCTACAGGCTTGGTTATTGAAAGCGTATCCACAACATCTTTAAGCATTTCCACCCCGAATAACTGATATATAGTCTGTGGGAACTGCAATAAAGATATAGCAAAGATTATAGACATAACACCGGCGATATTTACCTTTATAGGAATAAAGGTACTCTGACCGCCAAAGACTCTTTTTCCGACCATTTTCCTTGAATATTGAACAGGGATACGTCTTTCGCCGTCCTGAACAAATACAACGAATGCAACGAGCAGCGCAAATACGGCAAGTATTACCGCAACTTTTACCCAACCCTCGGCACCGGAATCCTGAGCCTCAACATATAATGAATATACGGCATTAGGTATACCCGAAAGAATGTTGGCAAAGATGATGAAAGAAGAACCGTTTCCTATTCCGTTTTCGGTAAGTCTTTCACCGAGCCACATAATAAAGATAGTACCTGTTACCATAGCACAAAGCGCAACGGTATAAACGAAGAAATTCTGATGTGTAAATACACTTCTTACCGAGTATACCTGACCTGCACCCTGAAGGAATGCAAGAGCCACAGCGGCGATCCTTGTATACTGGTTTATCTTCTTTCTTCCCTCTTCGCCTTCTTTGCTTATCTGTTCAAGCTTTGGGATAGCTACTGTAAGAAGCTGCATGATGATAGAAGCATTGATGTAAGGACCGATACCCATAGCAAATATCGTACCGTAGCTTCCGCCTGTCATCAGACTGAGCAGCGTACCCATATCATCGGAGTTGCCTGCATTGAGGAGTGCCTCAAGGTTTACGCCCGGAACAGGTATATGTGTACCCAATCTGACTATTGCCAAAACTAAAATCATATATAAAAGCCTCATACGAAGCTCTTTTATCTTCCATGCGTTTGCAAAAGTGGAAAACATTAGATCACCTCTGCTTTTCCGCCTGCAGCTTCAATTTTTTCCTTAGCGGAATGGCTGTACTGATTAACCTTTACAGTTAATTTCTTGTTTAATTCGCCAACACCGAGTATTTTAACACCATCTCTTGGGTTGCTTAATAAACCCTTTGACTGAAGAGCTGCGATGTCAACTACAGCACCGTCATCAAATACGTTAAGGTGAGCAAGATTTATAGCAACGATCTCCTTGCTGTTTCTGCAATGGAAACCTCTCTTTGGTATTCTTCTGTAAAGAGGCATCTGACCACCCTCGAAGCCCGGTCTTACACCGCCGCCGGAGCGAGCGTTCTGACCCTTGTGACCTCTTCCTGCTGTCTTGCCGTTACCCGATGCGTGACCTCTTCCTCTTCTCCAGGCCTTTGCATTAGAGCCTTCAGCCGGTTTTAAATCATGTAAATTCATTTAAGATGCACCTCCCTTTTTCAGATCTCTTCAACTTTTACCAAATGTCTTATCTGATTGATCATACCTCTTACAGCATCGTTGTCTTCTTTTACAACGCTTCTGTTGGTTTTCTTCAGACCAAGAGCTTCGGCAGTTTTTCTGTGTTTAGGTATAGCACCTATAGTTGATTTTACTAAAGTAATTTTCAAACTCATCGTAGTATCCTCCTTAACCCAAGATCTCTTCTACGCTCTTACCGCGTAATCTTGCAACACGTTCAGGAGTTGTAATGCTCGCAAGACCTGCAAGTGTAGCACTTACAACGTTCTGCTTGTTATTTGAGCCTAAAGATTTAGTTCTTATATTTCTGATACCGGCAAGTTCCACTACCGCACGGGCAGGACCGCCTGCGATAACACCTGTACCTTCGGGAGCCGGTTTAAGTAAAACACTTGCGCTTCCGAATTTGCCGATAGTTTCATGATAAATACTGTCATCCTGATTACGCTCAACATACACAAGATGCTTGATAGCATCTTCTTTGCCTTTGCGGATAGCATCAGGTATTTCTGTAGCCTTGCCTAAGCCAACGCCTACATGACCTGCTTCGTCACCGACAACTACCAATGCAGCAAATCTGAATGTACGGCCGCCCTTAACAACTTTAGTTACACGTTTGATAGTAACGACCTTATCTTTTAAATCGAGCGTACTTGCATCAATTTTCTCTCTCAAGATTCTTCCTCCTTACTTAGAATTGTAAACCGGCTTCTCTTGCTGCATCAGCCAAGGCTTTAACCTTGCCGTGATACACATAACCGCCTCTGTCAAACACAACAGTGTTTATGCCCTTATCGAGAGCCTTACGGGCAACAGCCTCACCGACAGCCTTAGCAGCATCAATGTTTGAAGTCTTTTCAACTTTGGACTTAACATCGGCTTCCATAGTAGAAGCAGCAGCTAAAGTATTGCCGATAGTATCATCTATGATCTGAGCATATATATGCTGATTTGATCTGAATACAGCCAATCTTGGTCTTTCTGCCGTACCCTTGACGTTATTTCTGATTCTGAAATGACGCTTTTCTCTTGCAACGGCACGAGATTGCTTTCTAATCATAAGAGTATCACTCCTTTACTTATTATTTCTTACCTGTCTTACCAACTTTACGTCTTATAGTTTCGGTCTCATACTTGATACCCTTGCCCTTGTAAGGTTCAGGCGGACGTTTCTTTCTTATTTCGGCAGCGAACTGACCTACTTTTTCTTTATCTATACCGGATACCGTGATCTTGTTACCATCAAGCGTAGTAGTGATACCTTCAGGGTCTTCCATCTCCACAGGATGAGAGTATCCGAGTGTAAGAGTAAGTTTCTTGCCGCTCTTTGCAGCTCTGTAACCTACACCATTTATCTCAAGAACTTTGCTGTATCCTTCAGTAACACCGATAACCATATTGTTTATAAGTGTTCTTGTAAGACCGTGCAAAGACTTATATCTCTTTAAATCATTTGGTCTTTCGACCGATATCTCACCGTTGTCCACAGTGATCTTTAAATCCTCAACTAATTTACGAGTCAAAGTACCTTTAGGGCCTTTTACCGTTATCACGTTGCCCTCTTCGAGTTTTATTTCAACACCTGCCGGAATTGCAACAGGGAGTTTACCGATTCGTGACATTTCTTTTGCACCTCCTTGATTAATACGATTTTACCATACAAATGCTATTACTTCTCCGCCAACGCCTAATTTTCTTGCTTCTTTATCAGTAACGATACCCTTGTTCGTTGATACGATAGCAGTTCCGAGACCGCCAAGAACTTTAGGAAGCTCACTGCAATTGGCATATACTCTGAGTCCCGGTTTAGATATTCTCTTTATACCGGAAATAACCTTTTCGTTCTTATCCTTACCGTATTTCAAGGTAATGCGCATAGTTTTCTTTACGCCGTCCTCGATCATTTCATATCCTTTTACATAGCCCTCTTTAGTTAAGATATCAGCAATAGCAACTTTCATCTTAGACGAAGGCACATCAACTGTATTGTGTTTTGCAGTATTGGCATTTCTTATTCTTGTAAGCATATCTGCGATAGGATCATTCATTGACATTTTATATAGACCTCCTTCCTAAGATTACCAGCTTGCTTTCTTAACACCCGGGATCTGACCCTTGTATGCTAATTCACGGAAGCAAATACGACATATACCGAACTTTCTCAAATAACCGTGTGGTCTGCCGCATATACGGCAGCGAGTGTAAGCCTGAGTTGAGAACTTAGCTTTTCTTTGCTGTTTAACCACCATTGATTTCTTAGCCATTGTTTGTCCTCCTATAATTATTTCTTAAATGGCATACCGAATAATCTCAATAATTCTCTTGCCTCTTCATCAGTATTGGCAGTAGTAACAAATACTATATCCATACCTCTGATCTTATCTATCTTATCATACTGTATCTCAGGGAACATAAGCTGTTCTTTAACACCGAGAGTGTAGTTTCCTCTTCCGTCGAAAGAATCCGCACTTACACCTCTGAAGTCACGGACACGAGGAAGTGCAAGATTTATAAGTCTGTTTACGAAGCTGTACATCTTCTCGCCTCTGAGTGTTACCTTGCATCCGATAGGCATACCCTGACGAAGCTTGAAAGCAGCGATAGATTTTTTAGCTTTTGTAACGATCGGCTTCTGACCGGAGATAGTAGCCATATCGTTCACCGCATTTTCAATAGCCTTAGGATTTTCTTTAGCTTCACCAAGGCCCATGTTTATAACTACCTTTTCGATCTTAGGCACCTGCATTACGTTACTGTATGAAAACTTTTCAGTCATTGCCTTAACTACTTCTTTTTCATAATATTCTCTTAAAGCGTTCACCTAAATTTACCTCCTTTCAGCTATCAGTCTATTTCTTCGCCCGATGGTCTGGCGATTCTTGTCTTAACAGTCTTTCCGTCAGTCTTTTCAACCTTGTAACCTATTCTTACAGGCTTGCCCTTGAGTGAATACATAACATTTGAAACATCTATAGCAGCCTCTTTAGAGATTATACCGCCCTGCTGATTCTGAGCATTTGCCTTCATGTGTCTTTTTATCATGTTCACGCCTTCAACTATTACCTTAGCGTTCTTTCTGTCAACGAAAAGCACTTTTCCTTCTTTGCCCTTGTCTTTACCTGCAACAACGATAACTTTGTCGCCTTTCTTGATCTTCATTCTCTTACACCTCCCAATTATAAAACTTCAGGTGCAAGAGATAATATCTTCATATACTGCTTTTCTCTAAGCTCTCTTGCAACAGGTCCAAATATACGAGTACCTCTTGGGTTCTTGTCATCCTTGATTATAACAGCGGCATTCTCATCGAATTTGATGTATGAACCGTCGGGTCTTGATGCACCCTTTCTTGTTCTTACAACAACGGCCTTAACAACTTCACCTTTTTTTACAACGCCGCCTGGTGTTGCATCTTTGACCGTAGCAACTATTACGTCACCAATATTGGCATATCTTCTTGTCGAACCGCCCAACACTCTGATGCACAATAATTCTTTAGCACCCGAGTTATCGGCAACGACTAATCTTGATTCTTGCTGTATCAATTTAATAGCCTCCTTTCGGCTTGTGCATAAAAAAATTATTTAGCTTTTTCAACGATATTTACAAGTCTCCATCTCTTATCCTTAGATAATGGTCTTGTTTCCATAACTTTAACTCTGTCACCGATACGGCATTCGTTATTTTCGTCATGAGCTTTTAATTTATAAGTTTTCTTAACGATCTTCTTATATAATGGGTGTCTGACATTATTCTCAACAGCAACAACGATAGTCTTATCCATTTTGTCACTGATAACTTTACCTATTCTTGTTTTACGAAGATTTCTCTCCACGGAAATGTCCTCCTTTCATTAAAGCCATTAAAGCCCTTTCTGTTTCTGAGTGATCACAGTCTGAATACGGGCGATGTTCTTGCGAACTTTCTTTATCTCGCTTGTATTTGATAACTGATTTGTAGCATTCTGGAATCTTAAATTGAATAATTCCTTCTTTGCATCAACGAGATCCTGATTTAATTCTTCGGCACTTTTAGCTCTGAGTTCTTCCAAAAAATTCTTAGTTTTCACTGTCATCACCATCCATTTCCTGTTCTGCACGAGAAACTATCTTGCACTTGATAGGCAGTTTGTGAATAGCAAGTCTTAATGCCTCTCTTGCTATATCTTCGCTTACGCCGGCGATCTCAAACATTACTCTGCCCGGCTTAACAACAGCAACCCAGTACTCAGGAGAACCTTTACCCGAACCCATTCGGGTCTCGGCAGGCTTTTCCGTGATAGGCTTATCAGGGAATATCTTTATCCATACTTTACCGCCACGCTTGATGTATCTTGTCATAGCGATACGGGCTGCCTCTATTTGATTAGCCTTTATCCAGCTTGGCTCCATAGCAACGATACCATAATCACCGTAAGTGATCTTGTTGCCTCTTAATGCCTTGCCTTTCATACGGCCTCTGAACTGTTTACGTCTTTTTACTCTCTTAGGCATTAACATTATTCAACACTCCCTTCATTTTTTGCTTTCTGAGGAAGCACTTCACCTTTGTATATCCAAACTTTTACGCCGATCTTGCCGTAAGTTGTATTAGCTTCTGCAAAACCGTAATCTATATCAGCTCTTAAAGTCTGAAGAGGGATAGTACCGTCATGATAACTCTCTGTACGAGCCATTTCAGCACCGCCTAAACGACCCGAGCAGCTTGTTTTGATACCCTGTGCCGCACCGAATTTCATCGTTCTTGTCATAGCCTGCTTCATAGCACGTCTGAAAGTCACACGATTTTCAAGCTGACGGGCGATATCCTCTGCCACGAGCTGAGAATCAAGTTCAGGCTTCTTTATTTCTTCAATGTTCACAAGAACCTTCTGAGAAGAGAGTTTCTGAAGCTCATTGCTGAGTTTCTGAATATCTTCACCCTTTTTACCGATAACGATACCGGGCTTTGAAGTAGAGATAGTGATCTTTACTTTACCCTTGAATTTACCGTTGTCTTCTTTGGAAGAAATTCTCTCTATAGCTATTTTAGAAACATTTGAATTATATAATTTCTTTTTGATATAAGTTCTGAGAGCGTTATCCTCTACAAGGAAATCAGCATATTTATCTTTTCCTGCATACCATACTGAATCCCAGTCTTTGATAATACCGACTCTTAATCCGTGTGGATTTACTTTCTGACCCATCATTAACCTCCTTATCTCTCATTCAGGTATATTGAAATATGAGAAGTACGCTTATTGATTCTGTAAGCTCTGCCCTGTGCTCTCGGACGAATTCTCTTGAGAGTAGGTCCCTGATTAGCAACAACTTCTTCAACATACAAATTATTTACGTCAAGCTCAAGGTTGTTCTCGGCATTAGCTGCTGCCGATTTAAGTACCTTAGCAATGATTTCCGAAGCGTATCTTGGAGAATACATAAGAATACCCATAGCCTCTCCAACGCTCTTACCTTTTATCTGGTCTAAAACGATTCTTGCCTTTGTGTTGGAAACACGAACGAATCTTGCGTGAGCCTGTGCTCTTTTGTCTTTCTTCTGTTCGTTTCTTTCCTTCTTTATCTGGCTTCTGTGTCCTTTAGCCATCGAAGATTACCTCCTTCCGAATACTGCTGTATCTATATTAGCGAACTTTAGATTTTTTATCAGCATCTTTGCCGTGACCTCTGTAAGTTCTTGTTAAAGCAAACTCACCGAGTTTGTGTCCTACCATATCCTCTGTAACATATACCGGAACGTGTTTTCTTCCGTCATGAACAGCGATAGTGTGACCTACCATCTCAGGGAATATAGTTGAACGGCGAGACCATGTCTTAATAACATTCTTTGTACCGGCTTCATTCTGTGCCACTACCTTTTTCATAAGGTGATCATCGCAGAATGGGCCTTTTTTAAGTGATCTGCTCATAAATTATCCTCCTAATTATTTGTTTCTTGCACGAACGATATACTTGTTGCTCTGTTTATGTTTCTTTCTTGTCTTATATCCGAGAGCAGGCTTACCCCAAGGAGTACATGGAGCAGGACGACCGATAGGAGCTCTACCTTCACCACCGCCGTGAGGGTGATCGTTAGGGTTCATAACAGAACCTCTTACAGTAGGTCTGATACCCATGTGTCTTTTCTTACCTGCATTACCGATATTGATAAGTTCGTGATCGATATTTCCTATCTGACCTATCGTAGCTCTGCATTCTATAGGAAGTAATCTCATTTCGCCGGAAGGAAGTCTTACAGTAGCATACTTGCCCTCTTTAGCCATAAGCTGAGCAACATTTCCTGCTGCACGGACAAGCTGTCCGCCTGCGCCCGGTTTCATTTCGATATTGTGTATTTCCGAACCAACAGGGATATTCTTCATAGGAAGAGAATTTCCGAGTTTAACTTCCGCATCGCTGCCGCTTGTTAATACATCTCCTACTTTAAGACCGTTAGGAGCAAGGATATATCTCTTCTCACCGTCAGCATAGCATAACAAAGCGATGTTAGCCGTTCTGTTTGGATCGTACTCTATAGCGGTTACCTTTGCAGGTATATTGTCTTTATTTCTTTTGAAATCAATTATTCTGTATTTTTTCTTAGCACCGCCGCCGTGATGACGAACAGTTATTTTACCCTGATTATTTCTGCCTGCCGTAGTTTTAAGATGAACTACAAGGCTTTTTTCGGGTGTAGATTTTGTTATTTCAGAGAAATCCGACACTGTCATGTGTCTTCTCGAAGGTGTATAAGGTTTAAATCTCTTAATACCCATCAGTTACACTCCTTTCACTATTTACACGCTGCCGTGTGTTTCATCATTTAATTACATACCCTGGAAAATTTCAATTTCCTTGCTTGTTGCCGTAAGCTGAACTATAGCTTTCTTTCTGTTGTTAGTTCTTCCCGAAGTATAACCTCTTCTTTTCATCTTGCCTTTGAGATTCATAGTATTTACATACTCAACTTCCGTACCATCGAACATTTTTTCAACAGCTTCTTTTATCTGAACTTTTGTAGCCTCGGGATGAACATAGAAAGTATATTTCTTGTCTGCCATAGTAGACATACTTTTCTCTGTTACAACAGGCTTGAGGATCACATCATAATATTTAAGATCTGCCATTATGCGTACACCTCCTGGATCTTTTCAACCGCACTCTTTGTTACAACAAATGAATCATATTTAAGAATATCATATACATTTATCGTATTTACGGCAGCCGTCTTTACATCAGGGATATTTCTTGCAGAGAGAACAGCGTTTCTGTTATCATCTTCAAGAACTATCAATGCCTTTTCAGCTTTGATATTGTTAAGGATATTCTTCATGTTCTTAGTCTTGATCTCATCAAGCTTTAATTCCTCTACCACAACGAACTTGTTTTCGTTTACTTTAGTAGTAAGAGCCGATTTAAGAGCAAGTCTTTTTACTTTTTTATTTAATTTGAAAGAGAAATCTCTTGGCTTTGGAGCAAATACAACACCACCGCCTGTCCACTGAGGAGCTCTTATAGAACCTTGTCTTGCACGACCTGTACCCTTCTGTCTCCAAGGCTTTCTTCCGCCGCCTCTGACTTCCGAACGGGTCTTTGCGCTTTTTGTTCCCTGTCTTTTGTTTGCGAGATATTGAACAACTGCCTGATGCATAACGTGTTCGTTTACTTCCACAGCAAATATTTCATCTTTAAGATCAATAGTACCAACTTCACTACCGCTCATATTTAAAACTTTTACACTGGCCACTTTGTTATCCTCCTTTCGCTTATTTTTATCAAGCCTTCACGCTGTCTTTGATAACAAGAACAGTACCCTTGTTTCCCGGAACAGCGCCTTTAATAAGCATCAAATTCTTTTCTGCGTCACATCTGACAACTTCGAGATTCTGAACCGTTACATTAACAGAACCCATGTGACCCGGCATCTTCTTGCCTTTTTTTACTTTACCCGGTGTAGTTGCAGAACTCAATGAACCAAGACCTCTGTGGTACTTAGAACCGTGAGCCATAGGTCCTCTGTGCTGATTGTGTCTTTTTATAGCACCCTGATAACCTTTACCCTTTGAAACACCGCTTACGTCAACTCTGTCGCCTGCTGCGAATATATCGACTTTGATCTCTCCTCCCACTTCGTAAGAAGAAATATCGTCAAGTCTGAATTCTTTAAGCATACTTGTAGGCTGAACACCTGCTTTTTCAAAATGACCCTTTTCAGGGGAATTTACTTTCTTTGCCTTAGCTTCGCCAAAACCGACCTGGATAGCTTCGTATCCGTCGTTTTCTGTTGTTTTCTTCTGTGTTACGATACATGGACCTGCTTCCAATACAGTTACAGGTATCAACGTACCGCTTTCCGTAAAGATCTGTGTCATACCGATCTTTTTAGCGATTATCGCTTTCTTCATTTTCTGCACCTCCTGTACTCTACAGCGGATCGCCCGATTTTCGGGAGATCATAATAGTTTGATATAAGGTGTTACTTATATAAACCATAACTTTGGATTTCTTTTTGGGATTCTTTATTACATAATCTTTAAAGTAATGTCAACACCTGCCGGTAAATCAAGACGGCTGAGTGTATCTATAGTCTTTGATGTAGGCATTAATATATCGATCAATCTCTTGTGAGTTCTCATTTCAAACTGCTCTCTGGAATCTTTGTATTTGTGAACAGCTCTGAGTATTGTCACAACTTCCTTCTTAGTAGGAAGTGGAATAGGTCCGCTGACCTTAGCACCTGATTTTTTAGCAGTTTCGATTATCTGAACTGCCGACTGGTCGATTAATTTATGGTCATAAGCCTTAAGACTGATTCTTAACTTCTGATTAGCCATAAAAAAAGTCCCCTCCTTTTCGCACTTTTTCTTAACATAGTACGACAAGCGGTGACTGCACACTTCGGAACGGATGGCATAATATCTCTGTTGATTTTCTCTCTCCGTTTTCCCATATGTTACAGTGACTTGTCGCCCGGTTTCATGAACTGGACATTGCTCCTCGAAAAACCCGAAACAT
>Ga0255061_10000209_pt1 | contig 15595 bp, 19 predicted proteins | sample 174RNAGHGhighgp2_FD_183093 | JGI IMG/M metagenome (GOLD analysis project Ga0255061, IMG submission 183093) | Metatranscriptome of sheep rumen microbial communities from Palmerston North, Manawatu-Wanganui, New Zealand - 1742 RNA GHGhigh gp2... | ecosystem: Host-associated > Mammals > Digestive... | reverse complement strand
TGAGACTGTATTTCCTGATATATCTTGTTAGCTAAGGGACTTCTATACAAAGCTCCAGTTTTTCTATTTACTTGATATATCGAATTAACTGAAGGGATCCTATCATCAACCTTTAATAAAATTCTGATTGAATCCCTACTGCAGTTAAGTATTGTTTTCATCTTGTAATCCTTCTATATATTTGTCAGGTAGGTCAATAGTTCCAAGCTCATTGAGTTGAAGAGCCATTTTCTTCTCTGCCTCAAGTAACTCATTGTACATATCATTATCAATCTGTACAATCTGACCTGAATCTGCAGCTGCCCATGGAACTCTAAATACCAAGTCCCTATTTCGACCTTTAACTATCTGAGAATATCCACATCTATTAGGAACTCCCTGACGAATACCAAAGGTAACAATTGTATCTGTAATTTGCTGCTTACGTGAAGACTCAGCGAGGCATTCCTTACCAAGTGCCTCATTTGCCCAATAACCAATCTTAGGTTGAGATGCTATAAATCCGAGCTTATTGAATACTCGACATACATTTATAGCATAATCGTAAGCAGTACCTCCCTCACGATACATACTGTCAGATTCAACTGCGAAGTTACCATCATAGTCTACCATCCAGATATCATACCTCTCTTGAATTGTAGCTAAGAAGTTGAATACATCAGCGGATGAAAATTTACCTGACTCAAGACATACGAACTTAAAGTTATCTCTAATTGATTCGACCTCACGGAATTCATTGAGATGATTCTTCAAGTCCATATATGCATCAGTCGGAGATATTAATTGATGCATACACATTAAACGAATAGTGATAAAATAATTCACCATATCGCCCAATGCTATGTAAAGTACCCTCTTCCCTTGCTTGATAAAGTTCAATGCCTCTGTAAATAGGAACTGAGTTTTACCAGTACCTGGAGCTGCAGAGATAGTCACCAACTCATTCGGAAAATATCCCTTATTCGGAGATGACTCATTAATGAAATTCAATGAACTCTTCACTGAGTTCTCAGGTGATAATAAAGATGCCACCTCATCTATGTCAAAATTAGCTGTGATATCCTCAATTATAAATCGAGGATCAATCAAGTCAGCTACCCAATCGATTTTCTTACAGTACTCAAATATCTCCTCATTCGACAGTGACTTTACTGCCTCGTAATGCCCTGAGTAAAATAAATTCTTGAGTATTAATACCGTCTTGGGTTCAATAGGTTTCGTAGCATTCTCTCTTCTCAGATAATCTATGCTACTTAACAATTCAGATAAGGTACCCTCAGCAACACCTCTCGACCTTAAATCAGCATTCAAATTTATCGAATTGAATTCATCAAATCCGTGGGAACGAATATAGTCAACTACTCCCCTATATACGGTCAAATCTTGATGCGCATTTGCAAACTTTATGAATCCCTCGTAGTTATTCTTAACTAACTTGTATAAGGACTCATTTGTAAGGCATTCGATAATTACCTTATTGATTGTTGTATTTGATAACTCCATATTGCTAAAATTAAATAGGCAACCAACTCGGTCAATTATTTACGTAACTGACTAGGTTGGTTGCCACTTTACGTTCACCTTAAAGGTTTTCAAGTCCGCTGAACGCTTTACTCTTCATCCTTAGGCTCTGAATCCGGATCTTGAGGTTCAGGATCATCCTTAGGCTCCTCTACCTTCTCTTCCTCCTTAGGTTGCTCAGGTTCAGGATCTGGATCAGATGCAGGCTCAGCCGAATTTTCAGGTTCCTCTACCTTAACCTCTTCCTGAGGTTGCTCAGGTGACTCAGGAGTTTCGGGTTCCTTAGCTTGAGATTCCAATTCCTTCTTCATCTCAAAAAGTTTATCCCTCAATGCTGTTAGAGCATCTACCTTGCTTACTCCAGAGTCATGTTGACCTTTAAGGAATTCAGCTGCCTCAGAGTCACTGAATTTCTCAGCCAACTCATCCATCAGATTCTTCACTTCGTCAACTAACTCGGGATCCGGATCTGGATCTTCTACCTTTGCTTCCTCAGGAGGATTCTGTTGCTCACTTGCAGGATCACTAGCCTCTGCAGGTTTCTCAGGTTCCTTAGTCTCAGATGCATCCACTTTGACTTCTACCTTAGATTCAGGTTGCTGAGTTTGCTGCACTTCCGGAGTAATTTCCTTAGTAGTTAACTCTACTTCAGGGAGTGTCTCCCTAACGATGCTACTGAATACTCCGATCTCTTCAGCAGTACCTTCGATCTTAATTCCCTTAATACGAGTTTTAAATCTCTTAAGGAAATCACGGAAGATACTCTTTCCTTGAATACGAGCTGGGAATTCAATCCAGTTTTGATTCTCAGCATTTACGTCAAATTTGTAGCCACCGAACCAATACGGACCAACTACATTTAATTGAATACCTAACTTCATATTAAATCACTTTACGAGTGTTAATGAAATTCTCTTTGAATTCCTCACCTCCGAAGATTTCATCAAGCTCAGGGAGATCATTAAACTCAACGATGAGATCGAACTTCTCCTTACTCTCACGAATTTCATCAAGAGTGAGGTCAGACAACTCAGGTAACTTATCATAGAAATAGATGTGGATTGCAGGCCACTTATCTTTCCAGATGTTAGCTACCTTGCATGCTACAGATTCACGGGTATCGTTAGTACCATTCTTAAATGCCTTACCACCGATTAACACTACTGACCCATCTGCAATTTCAAATGAGTTAGCAAATGCCTCAATGTTACTTTCATTCATAACATGAGCTGTGTAGCAACTCGGGATATAGTTACCGATAGCTGCAGTATCCTTAGGGAAGCAGCTGCCACCAAATCCAACTCCAGGTTTATCGAAACCTTCACCCATTACAGGATCTTTGATAGATTCGATTACTTGCTTGAATGAGATACCACTGGCTACGCAGAAATTCCTGAAATCATTGATAAAGTTCAATTTCTGAGCCTTATATGAGTTCAAGAAATACTTAATAACTACAGCTTCGAGTAAACCTACACAGAACATCTCCTCATAGGTTCCTGCAAATATCTGACTCATGATGAGTTTAGCATACTCTTCATCAGACTTGTTGCAACCTACAATAAGTTGATGCTGATGCCTCATGTCATCAACAGCCTTTCCTTCAGCAAGGAATTCAGGGTTGGTAATTACCTTGCCGAATAACGGATCTACGTACTTAGCCACCATGAGAATATTCTCAGGCAGAGTAGTAGATTTAATAATTATGGTAGCTTTCTTATTAACTGCCACGATAGCCTTAACTGCTGATTCGAGGTATTGAGTATCCTGAACGCATAAACCTCCATTGACTCCACCCTTACGTTTAGTGTAATCATTCGGAGTTCCTACACATACGAAGAATACATCACCTTCAGCATCACTGAACTCAGTAGTAAATGCCAATTTCTCCGACTTGAGTTCCAAGTCTTTTTCATTTACTGGAAGTTTACCTTCCTTGATGGCATCAATTTTCTCCTTACTTACGTCGATAACAGTCACTTTCTCAACTGACTCTTGACTTGAGAGAACTTCAGCCAAAGTGAGGCCTACGAAGCCTGCACCTACGATATTAATCTTCATGACTTTCTTCACCAAAATAAATATAATTTACGTAACTCATGTATGGATATAACTCCTTATCATCATCTAAGAGTTTAAGGTATCCACGCACATTTTCTACTTGTTCATTCAATGTAGAATTTCCAAGTGAGATTTCAGTTTGGAGTTTACACCAAACTTGGAGCAGATCAAGTAAGTTAACAATCTTACCTTCTATTCCTGATTTCTTAGCATTCAAAGCTTCATTCAAGAACATCTTATCAATGCCGAGAGATGTAAGATAACTTACAGTATTCTCACTCAATGCCTTCCTGAATTCCTCAGAATGGTACTTAAATGGCCTAGGGACATCCACTGTCACTGTTTCGTCGATATCGTGGATTAGAATTAGGTATAATACCTGCTTCAAATTAAATCCACCAACCTCATAATACAGATCGAATGCCAGTCCTGCCATTTCGAGAATATGTGACTCTAATCTCTCAGGTTGAATTAAATTCATTCCACTAAACCTAGTGACGAACTTCAGCTTTGAAAATAATTCATGATAAGTCATATGTGAGGACCTATTATTTCTTTAATCCAAGATCTACGGATATCTGGAGTCCACTGAGATTTGACATCATGAATCCTGAGTTGAATTGTATCGAAAGGAATCCCCAAATCTTTGAGTTTACCATAAAAGTAGGTTTTGTAACCTTCCTGCATAGCTAAATACCCATCGATTGAATCTACCAATTCTCTACGAAACTTATTCTCAAGTGATCTAGATATCCAATCTCTATCAAGATTCCAGATATCCACAATGATTAAGTCCCTAGTGAAGTTCCCAGTAATCAATGAAAAGTAATCTTTTATCTTACTATTCATGTCATCTACATCTTGTTGATGCTGGACATACTTACTTTTAACTACACTAAAGTAATAATGATCAATTATTGAACGTTCTACTAACCAAGGCTTATCATCCTCTACCTCCCGCATGAAGTCCTGGATATGTACTGCCTGCATGAAGCAATCAGTAAGGAGAAAGTTATATAACTTAACTCCATCACCCATTCGAGCATCAAGAAGTAGCTTAGAATTTGACCTCAGTACCCTACATCCAATAGATCTCGAATCCTCAAGCATGCAGGACTTTCCAGTACCTGACATGCCTGAGATAACGAATACCGGCTTACTTGAACTGATCATAGATGTTCATTGATTCATTGATGGAGATGTTCTTCGCTGCATCCTTTGCTGCACATTCATTCTTCATGAACTCGAACAGTCCATCTGAAATCTCCACCTCTTTCTCAATGTGATACCAGCTATTGAGAGCTTTATCACGTTCATCCTTGTCACGGATGTCATTGAAGCTTTTCTCAACTGACTTTTCTTCGGCAGTCATCTCAAGTTCCTTAATCCATGACTGTACATTCTTAACGGTTTGTACGTCACCTGTTTTAGGTAGAAAGTCCATAATTTGGGCTCGATCTACCATCGATAATTTTACTTGTTTCATAACTAGTTATTTATTTATTAATTCGATCGAAGTCACCAACTAAGCTAAAATATACCAAAGCTAGTGCATCAATATCTGATTTCATTTCAATATTGATTTCAAGCGATTCCGCTAACTGAAAGATACTCATCGCCTCAGTTTCTTCAGTGAAAATCCCGAAGTCATATAACCATGCTACGTCATCTAACTGAAGTTTGTACGGAGGAATCCAATGAAATTTAAGTTGATTAGGTAAATCCGTTCCTGATTTAACTAGATCATGTAACATCGGAGTTAATATCTTAGTCCTGAGATTCTTACCTACGAAGATACATTCGGCTTCTATTGAATTCAAGATTCCTCTCAATTCAGTAGCTGATATCCGAGATACCTTCTTCATCTCGGAGAGATTTTCATCATCTCTCATTAATCCTACATCGTACTTTCCATTGTACTTTGTAAGGAATACAAATACTTTCATAAATCTTGAAATTTCTTTACTTTCAACTTAAAGGTTTCACAGTCCGTAAAACGCTCAAATTAATCCATAATAATCTGACATTCATCATCTTCCTTGATATATCGAGCCTGAAGATTACGATTAGCAAAATAGAGATTAGGATTGAAACTAGAAAGTATGAACAGATTAGTATTCATGCTCTTTATCTCATCCAATGCCCGTTCAGTCATATCAGTATCCATGTGACGTAGAAACTCATCCAAAATGAGGAATCCTGCATTCGATGTCACTGCCTTGATGAATAAGATATCCATATAGGACTTCTCGCCTGAACTTGATACTGAGTAATCTTGCCACTCTGTACCTTTCAAATAAGATATTTTAATATCAAGGTAGTCATTTCCACGATATACTCCATCGAAGATACTGAACTGTACGAAATCGTTACTCCAACTTTCACATAACGTCTCTAAAATGCTACGATAAATCGGACCTGACTTGCAGACGTACCAATTGTAGGTACCGAGCTCGTCTACCTTAGCCTGATACTCATCCCTCTCTGACTTCTGTTTATCCATACTCGACCTAGCCTGATCCAAATCTTCTTTAAGTCTAAGGTATTCAGCATACTTAGATGCCTTATCTTTGACCTCAAGTAATTTATTCAAGTCAATCTCAGTAAATTCAATTTTCTCAGGGAGTTCAAGTTGAGCTAACTCTTTATTCAATCTATCCAACTCAGCATCATACTGATCCAAGGATGAGCTACAAGACTTCAAGCTTATGGTATATGAGTCAATCTGGGACTTCAAGGTAGGGATAAGATCAAATTGACCTTGCTGAGCCTGAAGAACTTCAAGTCGAGTTTTGTACTCTTCGAACTTAATATTCTTCAATCTTAAATCCTCATCCAACCTATTTATCTCAGCCTGAGCTTGCTCAGTAACCCAACTTTGATGGCACCTCGGACATACTCCAGACCTTAATTTCTCCAACTCTGATTTGATTCGATTAATCTCAATACTTAGGGAAGCTATCTCCTTATTAAGATTATCGAACTCAGTTTTAGCTTTAACTAAATTCTCGTACTTAGTACATCTATTCTCATGTTCAACTTTATTCAAACTATTGAGAGTAGTAATACTATTAGATTTGAGATTGTTAACTGCTGAGATACTGGACTGAAGTTCCAATGCCTTCTTAGATAAGTTCTGATACTTCTGTGCATCTTGCTGACGCTGAATAAGAGCATCATACTCAGACTTCAATGCATAGCCATCGAGATTAGCATACTCAGTCATTTGGGACTCTTGAGTAGATAAGTTATTAACTCTCTGCTCTAAGTTCTTGAGGTTGTATCCAGCCTCATTCAACTTCTGAACATACTCTTTCTTGATTTTCTCACCGGTAGCGTATAATTGATCAAGGTACTCGAGATGATAGATCTTAGATACTAAACTTAACTTAGCATCGGAACTGATACCTTCAAATAAGGTTCCTACCTCAGGTCTCTGGAATAAAATTCCCAATTCAGGTAAAAATGGTAACTTCTCAACTACCACACCTCCGAAATCGTTCCTATTCTTATATGGAACGTCCAACTCATCGCACCTTAGCCATTGTAAGCCAGAACCTCTTCGTAATGTATAGAGGTGCCCATTGTATTCAAGTTTGATTTCGGTATATACCTCTTCATCGAACTTTCCTACATAATGTGACCAAGTTACATTGCCAGTTAGCGCTGCAAATAATGAATTAAGGAATGTTGACTTACCAGATCCATTCAATCCAGTAAGTAAAACCTTATCTCCGACTTCAAAATTAGCCTCGAAGTCACGAATTTTCAGGAAGTTATGTACCTTGAAGTAACGGATAGTGAAATCAGTAGAGAAGTTATGAGCATCCTCTATACGACTTGCCACCTCATTGTTCATCAGTTCAAGGTTCTTTTCAATCATGAAATCCCTGACTTTCTCAATAATCTTGAGGTAGTTATCGTCAGCGAACTTATCAACTGTAGGTTGATTTTCAACTACTGCAGGAGTTCTCTTCAATTCATACCATACACCATCTACAAGACCTGAATGAACCTCAGAATTACGAAGTATCAATCCACCTCCGATATTCTCATGTGAAAATTCATGAGTATCACAATCATACACACAAACATTATTCCACTCACTATCCTTAGAGATTGACTGCTGTTGGAATGAACCAATGGAGTGCATATTTCCAATGTTCACTTTATGATGAATATCGCCAGCAATCATATCTCCAAACTTTGATTGGTCGATAGTCTGACCGAACCTATTGGAGATAGTAAAGTGAGTAATGTACAAATCTACATACTCAGGCAATTTGTATGCCGAGTTACGTGAGAAATTTGACATACCAATCTTAGTATTGCCTAAGGTTAGTATCTTGTTATGTGCATAGTGGATATTAGGATAGTCGAGTACAGTCACTATCGTATCTACCTCACGGACTTCACCTACGGGATTAATTGACATGTCATGCTGACCTAAGATATACCATACATCCGTAAAGTATGCACTAAACTTTCCGAATATGTAGTTTAGTGCATGCACGATTTCAGGTCTATCTATAGCTTTATCAACTATATCCCCTGCAATAAATAAATAGTGAATATCATGGGACCTACAATACTCAACTAAGCGATCAGCTAATCTCTTGGATTGGTCAATAATCGAAAGATCGCCAATCCACTTAGTCGAGATGTGATAGTCACCTATTATCGCTATCTTCATTCTTTTGCTCAGTTTCTTCAGTTTCAGGCTTCGGTTCCGTAACTAATCCATCTACCCAATTCACATATTTAATAAGTTCAGATGAGTACGGGAACCTATGCATATTTATGCGATGAGCAGCTACCAACTTCTTGAATGCTGCCTTATTCGAAATGATAGTTTTCTCCCAGTCATGTGCTATATTTCCGGTAGAATAGTCTCTATGGCAGATAACCAAATCAGGATTGATATAGCATTTATCGAACGGACTCAAGTGAAACATCAAGTCCTCTGGGAAATACTTGTCATCGGACCCATCTTCATACCAGAGGAATCCATACTTACGGAGTTTGGATAAAGCATATCCTACTCTCCATACATAGATTGACTCTTGGAGTGGAACATAGGTAGCGAACTTACCGAGTTCAACCTCTCCATTCAACTCTCGATTGATAGGAATAGTTGAGACGTCGACCGGTAGGAAGATAAAGTCATTCGGACAGTTCCTCAAGCTTGAGATAATCTTGACTGCGTCTCTATCCCAAATATCGTCGGAATCGAAATACATAATCAAGTCATCCTTACTCTGTACCAAACCTCGCATGAAGATAGCACGAGCTGCATAGTTTCTACTACGAGTAGCACCTAAGTTCTCTAAATTGTCATGAATTGACACATTGAGACCCTTAAATCTCGTCAATGGCTTGGTAATCTGCCGAATCAACTTGCTAGTTCCAGGTTGGTCATTCACAAATATGAAACGGAAGTTCAAGTTATTGAGGTATTCAGGTTCAGTCTCTTGCGTCAATACATATGATCGAATGAATGACTCAACATACTTATCCAACTTCCCTTCATAGTTGTAGCAAGCTGTAATTACAAATACGTTCATAAAGTTGTTTATAATAGTTTATCCAAATTCCAGTACATAGTTCATATATGAACTTGGAATTGAATTGTGATTTATCTTCTAACTTATAATTTATATGTTTGATACTTTCAACTACCTTATCGTAGTCAGGAAACTTTGATATCTCAAAAGTACTTACTTGACGCATAAAAGTCTCAGCATCAAATCCATATAGATCCCTGAGCTTAGTCAAATCCTCCCACTCAGCTACCACCTCTCCAATAGTGACGGGTCTCTCAGGAATCCAACATTTCCTCATGTCGTTATGTCCGACTCCCATAGCCTCGAGTATCTGGAGGTACCAAGCTAATCCCATTTCTTCCAATCCATCATCTCTCATGGATATGTAGTCGGGGTAGCCTTTGATGGTCTCAATATTGTAGAAATCTTTCTTGTTATTATGACGACATCTCAGATAATCTACATTATCATTGACCAATCCGACCCAGTCAGAGTCAATAGAAACTAGCAAGATAGAATATTTATCAGAATATATAGAAGTTATTATCCTTGCTATATCATCTGCCTCATATCCTGCGTAGCTCAGGGTAGTCAGTCCGAACTTATCAAGATTCTTCAATATCTCAATGGCATCAAGTCTAATCTTGAGTTGCTTCCTAGTCTCTTTCATATGCTCCAATAGAGCCTTAGCTTTGACTAGTTCATCTCCATATGACTTCTTGACTATGTCCTCTTGAACTGCTACATCAATTTCACTGAAATCTTCACGTGAGTCTTTGTATTTACCTTTTAGTATCTCAGTTCTGTGATATGGTTTCTTATCAAAAGCTAGGAAGCCGACATCAAATGTGATGCCGGACTCCCTAACCAATTTGACTACAGATTGGATGAAGGAACCTGCCAACTTATGTGGAGGTAGGTTCCCTCGACCCATACTCTGATTCCGATAAAGAAAGTAGCTGCCATCAAACAATATAATGTTATAATGGTCACGCATCTTACTTCAGATATGTAGCAACGTCATCCGTGGATACTTTGAGCTCAGCTGCGATCTCATCTACACTCTTGCCCTCACTCTTCATTCTCTTAGCATCAGCCTTATTGATGAAGAATTGAACTGCGGACTCGAGTCGAGAAAGAGTATCCTCGTTGTAGTACACTCCGTCACCTTCGCCTACCTGATAGCTATCCAGGATATGACGAATCGGATCAGTTGTATTGAGCAATTTTACTCGCTCATCTTCTGCATTGAAATCCTTAGGTAGGATTCCATCCGGCATCACAATCGGATTGACGATGTCAGTTGTTGCTGTTACGTCATATCCAAATCCACCTCCGGATGCATCAGCGAACCTTATGGTCAGCCATCCTTTACGCTCAGGTAGCGGAGTATCTGCATACACTCGCATAGCGAACGGAATTGGATCCGGCTTCATATCCAAATCATTCTGGATGGCAGTCTTCACTTTGTTATTCGGGAAGACAATCAATGCCGGTACGTTACGGTGCTCTACGATAGTATCACCACCGAATAAGGTACTCGATACCTGATCTCCCTTGGTATTTCGGTGATTGATTACCAATCCGAGCATCAGAGAGATGTTCTGACGTTTGCATTCCTTCCATGTCAGCTTCGGAGTTTTACCCTTGGTAGCCTCAGCAAGCTTACTGCGGAGTGCGTGGATACGATTGCGGATAGGACCTTCCGGATAGAATTCCTCAGGCAGGATACGATACATGAAGCCACGGCTCCAATCGTCATTCACTGGGCACCAACATCTGTAGATGTTATTCAGCTCAATAACACGCTCACCCTTGAATGGGACAGGCAGGAATGAAATCGAACCTTGGAATTCCGGATATGTCTTACCGTCATTCTGATAGAACTTGCGACTCATGTCGATACGTGGCAGTCGAATAACTTCTTCTTTCTCTTGATTGCCACTTCCACCTTCGTTACGCTTAGCTGCACGTTCCTGCTTAGCCTGAACGTCTTTCTTCAATGAAGCTAACCACGCGGCTAACTTCGGATCTTGACTGAGATCTGTGAAATTTTGATCCATTGTATTAATTTATTTAAATTTGTTATTTGCGTCTACTCGAGAATAGACTATCTTTATGGCATTCCTCGAGCTTAAACCAAACGTTCACCTTAAAGGTTTTCAAGTCCAATAAACGCTCGCTAATCCTTAGATTCAATTAACGTTACTGGGACTCCCTGAATCTTAGGAATAGATACTAATTTAAAATCTATTGCAGATGGGGGATTAACAAAATCGATAGATTGAACTTCAAGCCTATGAGTCTGTAATCCTCTTACTCCCATAACCATTAGACTTTTATCCATTAACTTAGATATAGTCTCTCCCATAAAATCCCTAGTTATCTTCGGAGGCTCTATTATCATCATTTTAAGTTCCATAACTATGAATCTCTATCGGTTGCTAATATCAAGAAATTTACTGCGAAGTCAAAGTTACCTATCTTGCATCCAAGACGGGATTGAACCTTCTCCATTTCTTCCCTCATTATCCTCACTATTCTGCCACTTGGATTGGATGCCTCATGGTGAGTAGTGAGAACTGAAATCTCGAGACTAGCTGACCTGAGTTTTGGTACAAACTTATCAAACGTTACTAGATACCTACTGAACGAGAGGAATTCGACTCTCACAACATTCACTGAGGAAGCCTCAGGTAAGCAACTAGCTCTGAGAAGCATTTTAATCGCAGCTTCCTTATTTAGGATTGATACTCCTGCAAATAATTCAGCACGATTCAATGCTAACTCAGCACCTTCAATTTCTTTCTCTGTAGGTGCATCTGCATTGACACAGTGACCTGCCCAAATGAAATCGATTTTATCAATTCCATTAGCCTTGCCACTTAACTCTGCAGAATACGTACCTTCAGCTGAGAGACTTTCGATTTTTAATATGTTGACTCCTATCATACTAGTCTACATTAGTTCCCTTCAATCCTCTATCCTTAGCTAACCAAGACATAGCCTCATCAAATGAGACTACTCTCTCAGCTACCTTCTTAGGATCTAAGGCATTAAATGGGAAGAAGTGAATAACTACTGGATACTTAGTCTCAGCATTAAAGCTAGGATCAGCAACTAATTGACCACCTCCATGACTAGTCAAGAATTCTGAACGAGCCATGTGAACTCCATATGTGGACTTAGCGACATAGAAGTCATTTCCGAGTTTTATAAAGCTTTCCATTCTTAGGTCTATTCTTTAGTGCAGTTAACATTTTGACTGACGCTTCCTCCATGTTATCAATCTTGATATGCTTGATAGATACTAACTTCTCAAGTATTCCCTTAGCGGTACTCAAACTTTCATCATCGCTGACATAAGTTGCACTATCGGAGATATCAATAAACTTAGCCTGACATCTCGGAGGAACTTTATCGAAGAATACTCTATAAGTACATACGAAGCCTAAATCACTATGCACTGCAACGGATTTAACGTTAAGCATAACAGTTAGACGTAAAATGCTGAGTAAAGTCCAGAATAGAACCTTACTCAGCAGGATAAACATTAATCAGCCAGATCGCTGATTTTGTCAGGTTGCCATTCGAATGACACTTCGTCACCTTCGATGACTACCTTCATATATTTCGTTACATCAGCGTACTGAGCAAGTATCTCTTCATTGACATGCTTCAGCCATTCCTCACGCTGAGCTGGGTCAGCCTTCTTGAGATCGATTTTCTCGAAAATGCTATTGAGAGTCTCATCAGATTTCAACTTCTCAATCGCCTCAGCCTTAGTCTTAGACTTCATGAGGATGCCACGAAGACCATATACAATAGTCTTACCGGTAGCCTCACGCTTACGCTTGATATAGGTCGGACACATTTTATCACGGAGAGGTACGATGACGGATGCGTAGAAATAATTCCACTGCTTATCGTCCAATCCGTATGGGATTTTATTAGAGATGCCATCCCACTTAGAACGAACAACTTTAACTGCTTGATGGAACTTACTGATGTCATCATTAACCTTGAACGATTCAATGACTTCAGTTGCCTCGCGCTTCATCTCATCCATGAGCGCACTTACTTTAGCCTTGTTAAGCTTACCATTTGCTAGGTCCAGCTTGGCTACCAAATCTTTTGGTTTCATTTCGATTTGTTAATTATTTAATTATTAATTCAATATAGGTGTGGTCACTACAACGAACTTCATGTTGTATTGTAGATTCCACTACAGTTTCAATTTTGTTGGTTAATGCATAGTCTAACCGCCAGCCTTTTGATAAAGGAACCTTAGGAGCACTCCAGGAATATCGACGGAGCTCAGGATGAAAGTGACGGAAGGTATCCTTTAGGTTACAATCAGCTAGCAACTTGGTGAATCCGTCGATTTCATACTGCATCAATCCAGGATAACAGTTCAGCTGATTATTCCAATCCCACATATCCAGTGAGGTATGGCAAACATTCAAGTCACCGAGGATATAGACATTCTTATTACTGCTTACCAACTTCTGAATAAACTGCAGGAATAGCTTATCCCATAACTTACGGAGCTCATCCTTACCGCCTGAGTTCAATGTATATACACCTACGATGACATTATCCTCGATATCTTCATACATGATGATACGACCAGTTCCATAATACTTGAATGCATTACGGGTAGCCTCATCGACTGAGTCAGGGAGATAGTCATACAACTCAACTGCAGTAACTCTGAAGTCACCGCCATCGAACCAAGGGGTAGGCTTAACTACACATGTGGATTGATGGGATTCGAGGAATGACTTCTTGATACATAAGGCTACTCCAGCGTATCCAGCCTTGCCCTTACTTTCGGACACAAAAGGCTTGTATCCGTAGGCGTCAAGCATAGGTCCAATAGCTGATTTTACCTTAGCTAAATTGCCTTTAGTCTCCTGAAGTAGCAGAATATCAGGTGCATACCACTCGAAGAATTCCCAAGCTCCAGGCTTACGAGTATTTCCGAATGCGTTTACTCCGTTTATATTTATACTTCCGATTTTCATACTTTCTTACTTTGAATGTGCATTGTGTGAGGTGCCCTTGAATTCCCACCGAAGTAGAATCCCAATGTGAGTAACAACTTAGGGAGATTACTGCCAAAACATTCTCTACCTATAAACTCATCATTGATATACATTGCGATATTCCATGAGCTATCAATCAACCTCTCGAATTCAAATGATACTGTGAACTCCTCATCGAACTCAACAAAGTGCAATAATGACTTTCGTAGAATGCCATCTCGATATACGTACCTATAGATGTCAATCTCAAAGTTGACAGTATCGTACTTCCATCCGAACCTCACGGAATTCTTATGAACTCCAAATAAGCCGAATGAAAATCCGAATAGTTTATTTATGCAGGAATCCTCTTCGATTCGATACATGCAGGATTCATTGAAGGTGAACTTCCTAGTCAACTTCAACTTATTCCTAGCTATCTTGATACTCGGGATGAAATTCGAGTAATGAAATCCCTTTAATATCCAGAGTTTCATTTCACTTGAATTTTCTCCCTGAGCCACAAGATTAATCGGAGAACTGCATAGGCAGTGCCGAATAACAGTGTCATTACTGCCCAACTCCAGAAACTGAAATCTTTATACCACTTAGTCTTGTGGGATTCATGGCAATATTGATAAAGCCACAGTGCAAATCCTACTAAATTTCCGATACCAAATCCGGAGAGGATTAAAATTTGAACTAAATCCATAATATATAAAATTTTAGATGTTACAAAATTTCCCACTCAACTTACTAATCAGCTTACCGCAACTAACTTTCACTTAAGTGGTACTAAGATACAAAAAGAAATGATGAAAATTTTATTCATGCAACCTCACGGCTGGGATTTTCTTATTCGTTGAACTCGAACCTTGGATTCAGGTGCCTTGATTTCAATGCCACCTCCATATTCGAGCTTAGCGTACTCACCAAGAGATTCCATCCAGGATCTCAAGTATTGTTTCACTTTATTCCACATTTTATATCTTGATTTTATCTGGGATTTCAAATGCATTCAGTATGTTATTCAAAGTTCCTACAGTACCGCACTTAGCGAGAGTTATGTACCCTGCATTCGGATTATAAATAATCAATACAAAATACCATCCAACTCCTTTCTCACATGTAATACCAAAGTTCTTTGAGTTCGGAACTATGAAAACTCCCTCCATATCTGGATGCCCAATATATCCTGAATTTAATAACAAATCGGGACTAAGCGGAGTATCTAGGCATTTGAGTTGATTATCTAGGTACTTCTGGATAGATTCAACTTGACGGCTAGATTTATCTCCTTGGTACCAATAATGACCAGTACCTTCCTTACGTACCCATGGAGTTTTACATAACCTCTTATAGTGTAAGTCACTTAAAGCTTCCTTGACTAAACCTAAGTCAAATCCACTTAAATTTACAATAACTCTATCTGAATGTTCCATA